>WNEY01001531.1_pt1 | contig 16447 bp, 17 predicted proteins | sample 5400531 | NCBI WGS metagenome assembly WNEY01 (sample SAMN13153338, study PRJNA577476) | soil metagenome | isolation source: 200 cm saprolite under Douglas fir tree site 1 | place: USA:California | collected 2015-04-18
GCCGCAGCCACGAGCCGACGGGGATGTCGCCGTCGAGGATGCGCGCCTGGATCTCCCGCGCGAGATCGTCGACGCTCGCGCCGGCGCGCGCTCCGTCGGCGCGCGGGCGCGCGCTGCCGACATCGAGAGTCCGTTTACTCGCCATTCCCAGGTGGATCCTGTTGACGCGGAGTAGTGTAGAGCCGAACGCTATTTGGATCCAATTGCGGACCGGTTGGATCCGCGCTAACGTACCCCGTCCCCTGCCGGCCCCGCACAGGAGGGAGCGGAGATGAGGCACCGAGTGCACTCGAGAGCGACGAGGACGGCTGCCTGCGTGCTGGCCCTCGCCGCGGCGGCTGCCGTCGCGGCGGTCCTCGCCGCCGGCGCACCCGCCGTGTCCGAGGCGACCACGCCGACCCGCGGCGGCACGCTGACGATCGGCATTCCCGAGCAGTTCAAGAGCTTCGACCCGTACGCACTGATCGGACGCCGCGACTATCAGGCGCTCCAGAGCATCTGCGACACGCTGTTCACGTACGGCCCGAACTACGCGCCGCAGGGAATGCTCGTCGATCGCTGGTCGAACGTCGGCAAGACGTGGACGTTCAGCCTGCGCACCGGCGTCAAGTTCACGGACGGGACGCCGGTCGACGCGAACGCGGTCAAGTTCTCCCTACTCCAGGTGAAGCGCGGCCCGTTCGGGCGCCAGATCGCCGCGATCACGAGGATCGACGTCGTGAACGCGCACACGCTCCGCATCAGGCTCAACAAGCCGTTCCCGCCGCTGCCGGCCGTGCTGACGCAACAGCAGACGTCGATCGTCTCGCGGACGGCCTACCGCAAGCTCGGCTCCAAGGGCTTCGCCCAGCACCCCGTCTGTAGCGGGCCGTTCGAGTTCGTGAGCTGGAGCCCCGGCGGCGACCTCGTCCTCAAGCGCAACCCGAACTACTGGCGCAAGGACGCAAGCGGGCAGCAGTACCCGTACCTCGACCGCGTCGTCTACAAGACGCTGCCCGATCCGCAGGCGGAGGTCGCGGCGCTCCAGGCGGGCGACGTCGACATGATCGCGTCGGTCCCGGCGCCGCTCGTCAGGACGCTCGCCGGCGGGAGCACGCGCATCGCGCGCCAGACGGGGCTCGGCTGGATCTACTTCTTCGTCAACGTCCAGAGCGGACCGCTCTCGAACGTCCACCTGCGGCGGGCGATCGAGCTCGCAATCGACCGCAAGGCGATCGTCGACTCCGTGGCGTTCGGAGCCGGCACGCCCGCGCTCGGGCCGATCAACCCGACCTCCTGGGCGTACGACCCGAACATCACGAAGAGCGGCTTCTACGGAGCGACCGCCAACGCGACGAAGGCGAAGCAGGAGCTCGCCGCCGGCGGTCAGCCGAACGGCTTCAAGTTCACGCTCGAGTACCCGACCGAGGATCCGTTCAACGGCTCGGCTCAGGTGGTGAAGGCACAGCTCGCGAAGTTCGGTATCGACGTCGACCTCGTCGGGAAGGACATCGGCGGCGTGCTCGACGACCTGTTCGCGTCGAAGTTCGACGGCGGCCTGATGATCGACTTCTCCGGCCGCATCGACCCGGAGCTCGGCATGGCCGCCTTCTACCGGACGAACGACGCGAACAACTTCGGGAAGTACTCGAACCCGCAGGTCGACACGATGCTGAACCAGGCGGCGCACACGAGCGACCTGAAGAAGCGGGCGTCCGTCTACCAGCAGGTGCAGACGATCCTGAACCAGGACGCGCCGATCGTGCTGCTCTACTTCCCCGACGACATCAAGGGGCTGCGCTCGAGCGTGCACGGCTTCCATGACCTCGGCGACGAGCGGATCGCCCTCTACGACGTGTGGCTCGGCAAGTAGGAGCCGTGACCGGCCGGGGGCCGCTCGGCCCCCGGCTCGCGGCCCGCGCGCACGTGCCCGGCGGGTCGCGCTACCTCGTGGAGCGGCTGCTGGGCCTCGGGCTCGTCCTCTGGCTGGTGGCGACGCTCGTCTTCGTCCTCCTGCGCGTGATCCCCGGTGACCCGGTCCGCATCCTCGCCGGGATCGATGTCGTCGACCCGGGCGAGATCGCCCGCCTCCGCCACCATTTCGGCCTCGACCGCTCGATCGTGACGCAGTACTTCTCGTGGCTCGGGCACCTGTTTGGAGGCGACCTCGGGACGAGCATCCGCTCGAGCATCTCGGTGTCGTCGCTCATCGGCGAGGCGCTGCCGGTGACCCTCGAGCTCGCCGCGCTGGCGCTCGTCGTCGGGATCGGGCTCAGCGTCCCGCTCGGCATCGCCGCCGCGCGGCGGCGTGGGCGCGCAGCCGACCTCGGGATCGTGTCGCTCGCGCTCGTCGGCATCTCGGTCCCCAGCTTCGTGCTCGCGCTGCTCGCGATCTACACGATCGGGGTCAAGCTCGGGTGGTTGCCGACGACGGGCTACGTCGGGCTGACCGCCGACCCGGTCGAGAACCTGCGGCACCTCGTGATGCCCGCCTGCACGCTCGGCCTTGTCACCGCCGGCATCCTCACGCGCATGATGCGCCGCAACCTCGTCGACGAGCTCGCCGAGGACTACATCGTGACGGCGCGCGCGAGAGGGGCGGGCGAGCGGCGCGTCCTCTACGGCCACGCCCTTCGCAACGCGATCATCCCCTACGTGACGATCGCCGGGATCGAGGCGGGGGTGCTCCTCTCCGGCGCCGTCATCGTCGAGACGATCTTCGCGATTCCCGGGATGGGGCGCCTGATGATCACGAACATCGAGGCGCGCGACTACCCGGTCGTCCAGGGCGTCGTCTTCGTCGTCGCCGGCTTCTACGTCGCAGTCAACTTCGTCGTCGACCTGCTGTACGCGTGGCTCGACCCGCGCGTCGCGCTGCGGTGACGGACGCGCTCGTCGCCGGCGCCGAAGTCGAGCTCGCCGAGACCGCGTTCGAGCGCCTGCCGCTGACCCGGCGGCTCGTCGGAACGTGGGCCGGCCGCGTGGGTGTCGCGATCGTCGGCGCGGTCGTCGTCGTCGCGATCTTCGCGCCGGTGATCTCGCCGTACGACCCGCTCACGCAGGACCTGACCGGGATCCTCAAGGGGCCGAGCGCGCGTCACCTGCTCGGGACAGACGAGCTCGGCCGCGACCTTCTGAGCCGGATCTTCTACGGCAGCCGCATCTCGCTCGGGATCGCGGCGAGCTCGGTGCTCCTCGCTTCAGTGCTCGGGATGCTCCTCGGCACCGCCGCCGCGTCGCTCGGACGCTGGGCCGACCGGATCATCATGCGGCTGGTCGACGCGCTCCTCGCCTTCCCGGTGCTCGTGCTCGCGATCGCCGTCTCGATCGGCGTCGGCCGGGGCGCGCTCGCCGTCATCGTCGCGATCGCGACCGTGAACACGCCGGTGTTCACGCGGCTCGCGCGCGCCCAGACGTTGCGGATCAACCAGCGCCAGTACATGACCGCGGCGACGCTGATGGGTGCCGGCACCGCCCGGAAGGTTGTGCGCCACGTGATCCCGAACCTCGTCAACGCGTTCATCGTGCAGGGCTCGGTCGCGCTCTCCTTCGCGATCATTATCGAGGCTGGCCTGTCGTTTCTCGGCCTCGGCGTCCAGGCGCCGACGGCCGACTGGGGCGTCATGGTCGCGACGGCGAAGATCTACATGACGCTCGCGCCGCACATGATGCTCGTGCCGGCGGGGGCGATCTTCGTCACCGTGCTCGGGCTCAACCTGCTCGGCGACGGGCTCAGCGACGCTCTCGATCCGAGGTCGGGGTCGGAGTGAGCACCCGATGAGCGCACTCGAGGTGCGCGAGCTGCGGACGTCGTTCCACACGCGGCGCGGCATCGTCCGCGCCGTCGACGGCGTCAGCTTCGCACTCGAACGCGGCGAGCGCCTCGCAGTCGTCGGCGAGTCCGGCTCCGGAAAGTCGGTGACGGCGCTCTCGATCATGCGCCTCGTCCGCCCGCCCGGGCGGATCGAGAGCGGCGACGTCCTCGTCAACGGCCGCTCCGTGCTCGCGCTCGGCGAGCGCGAGCTGCAGGCGATGCGAGGCGCCGAGGCGGCGATGATCTTCCAGGACCCGCTGACCTCGCTCAACCCGGTGCACACGATCGGGAAGCAGATCGTCGAGGCGATACGCCTGCACCGCGACGTCTCCAGGGCGGCCGCGCGACGCGAGGCGGTGGAGCTCCTGCGCGCCGTGCAGATCCCGCACGCGGACGCCCGCCTCGACGACTACCCGCACCAGTTCTCGGGCGGGATGCGGCAGCGGGTGATGATCGCCGCCGCGCTCGCGAACGATCCCGCCGTGCTGATCGCGGACGAGCCGACGACCGCGCTCGACGTCACGACGCAGACGCAGATCCTCGACCTGCTGGACGAGCTCTGCGCGGCGCACGGCACGGCCGTCCTGCTGATCACGCACGACCTCGGCATGGTCGCCGGCTTCTGCGACCGCACGCTCGTGATGTACGGCGGCCGCGTGATGGAGACCGGCACGACGAGCGCGCTCTTCCATCGGCCACTCCACCCGTACACGATCGGGCTGCTCGAGTCGCTGCCGCCGGCCGACGAGGACGTCGTCGAGCTGACGCCGATCCCGGGGGAGCCGCCCGACCCGCGGCGGCTGCCACCGGGCTGCGTCTTCCAGACGCGCTGCCGCTTTCGCGGCGAGCTCTCCGAGCGCGAGCGGCCGGCGCTGCGCGAGGTGGAGCCCGGGCACCTCGCAGCCTGCCACTACGCCGAGCAGGTGCGGGCGGCGGTGACGGTCTGATGGCGCCGACGCTCGAGGTGCGGAACCTCGTTAAGCACTACCCGACGCGGGGCGGCGTCGTCTCGGCGGTCGAGGACGTGTCGTTCGAGGTAGCGCCGGGCGAGACCCTCGGCCTCGTCGGCGAGTCGGGCTCGGGCAAGACGACGCTCGCCACGACGGCGCTTCGCCTCGCGGAGCCGACGGCGGGCACGGTGCTGTTCGAGGGCGAGGACGTCTTCGCGCTCTCGGGCGAGGGGCTCGGGCGCTTCCGGCGCGCGGCGCAACTCGTCTTCCAGGACCCGTACTCGTCGCTCGACCCGCGCATGAACCTGCGCCAGCTCGTCGCCGAGCCGCTCGCCGTCCAGCGCGTCGGCGACCGCGCGAGCCGCGTGGCGCGCGTGGACGAGCTGCTCGAGCTCGTCGGGCTCTCGCCGCGCTTCGCCGGGCACTATGCGCACCAGTTCTCGGGCGGGCAGCGGCAGCGGATCGTGATCGCGCGCGCGCTCGCGCTCCGACCGAGGCTCCTCGTCTGCGACGAGCCCGTCTCGGCGCTCGATGTCTCGATCCGCGCGCAGATCCTCAACCTGCTGAAGGGGCTCCAGCGCGAGCTCGGGCTGACGTACCTCTTCATCGCACACGACTTCTCCGTGATCCGCTACGTCTCCGACCGCATCGCGGTCATGTACCTCGGCAAGCTCGTCGAGATCGGCGGGCGCGAGGCCGTGCTCGGCGACCCGCGGCACCCGTACACGCAGGCGCTCCTGTCGTCGGTGCGCCGCGCCGACCCCGACCACCGGCCGGAACGGATCGTCCTGCGCGGCGACGTGCCATCGGCGATCGACCCGCCGCCCGGCTGTCGCTTCCACACGCGCTGCCCGATCGCGGAGGCCGTCTGCGCGGTCGAGGAGCCGCCGCTGCGCGTGGTCGGCGGCAGCCGTCGCGCGGCCTGTCACTTCGCCGAGGACTCGCGCGAGCGGATGCTCGCGGCTCAGGCGCGCGTCAGCGAGAGGGCCAGCCGCGCGTAGGCCTCCGCCGCCACGCGCAGCTCGTCGACGTCGACGCTCTCGCCCGTCGTGTGCGCGGCCTCCGGCCGGCCGGGGCCGAGGAGCACTGTCGGGATGCCCGCGGCGGCGAGCCACGACGAGTCGTTCGCGGCGAGGTCGGTGCCGAACCGGCCGGGGGCGCCCGCGGCCATCACCGCCTCCCGCGCGGCTTGCGCGATGGGCTCGTCCTCGGCGATCACGTACGGCGGCCACCGGCGGAGCACGGAGACGCGCGCCGCGAACGGCGGCCGCACGACGTCCTCGACGAGTGCCTCGACGGCCGCCAGCGCCGCGTCGACGTCCTCGCCCGGGAGCAGCCGCCGGTCGATGGCGAGCGACGCCGCGTCCGGCACGACGTTGACGGCGAGCGGCGACGCACCTGCGGCGAGCCGCGTCACGTTCAGGCTCGGCCGCGGCGGGTCGAAGCGCTCGTCGAGCGCCGGCAGTTCGAGCTCGTGCAGACGGACGGCGAGCGCCGCTGCGACCGGCACCGGGTTCGCGAGCACGTGTGCGAGCCCGGCGTGCCCGCCGCAGCCGCGGATTTCGATCTCCAGCCAGACGAGGCCGCGGTTGCCGACGAAGACGTCGAGCGCGGTCGGCTCCGCGCAGACGGCCGTGCGGCCGGTCAGGAGCCCATGGTCGAGGAGCGCGATCGTCCCCCGGCGGCTGCCGACCTCCTCGTCGCCCGTCAGCGCCAGCTCGATCGCGCATCCGTCCAGGAGCGCGAGCTCGGCGAGCGCCTGCAGTGCGGCGACGTAGGCGGCGATGCCGCCCTTCATGTCGCAGGTGCCTCGGCCGAGAACGCGCCCCTCGTCCCGCGTCAGCTCGAACGGCGGCGTCGTCCAGCCCGGCTCCGCCGGGACGACGTCGACGTGCCCGGAGAGGATCAGCCGCCGCTCGGGCGGGCCGTCGCCGAAGCGGGCGACGAGAGCGCCGGGGCCGTCGAACGACGGCCGCTCGACCTCGCGCGCGAGCGGCTCGACCTCGCGCGCCACGATGTCGAGGCAGCGCTCGATCGCCGGCGACCCCTCGACGGACGGCTCCGCCACGAGCGCCGCGAGCAACTCGACGGTCGCGTCGACCCGCGCAGCGACCAGTTCGGCGATCGCGTCCATCAGCGAGTGGCGAGGTACGCGCGCCAGCCGCCGTGCTTCGTGATCTCGACCGCCTCCGGCCCCGCCACGAGCTCGCGCTCGCCCAGCATCCCCTCGACGAGCCGGCCGTCGGCGAGCTCGACCGGGCCGCGGTAGAGGCCCGCCGGCTCCGAGTCCCGGATCGCAGGCCACACCTCGTCCGGCACCTCGTACAGCTCGGCGGCGATCAAGACCCCGCCTTCCTCGGCCCGCACCATCGCCGGGTACCGGTCGCCGATCGAATAGAGGCGGTAGGCCGGCGCCGTCCGCACCTCTTCGAGGAACGTCGCGCCCAGCAGGTTCGCGTGTGCCGGCTCGCCGCGCATCACTGTCCCGTTGAAGACGACGAGCGCCATCAGCGGCCGATCGCGTAGCCGACGCGGCGCGGGTCGGCGCCGGCGGCGAGGATCCGCCCGTCCGCAGTCGGCGGCTCGAGGTCGAGCGCAAGCGCGACGGCGCCTGCGTCGAACTCCCACTCGGGCCAAAGGTGCACCTCGTGCCCGCGCGCGGCGAGCACGTCCCGTGTCGCCGCCGGGATCCGCGCCTCGAGCGAGAGCCGGCGGTCGACCTCGACGTGCGGGTAGAACGAGTCCGGGAAGCTGAAGCTCGCGAAGCGGGGCGCCTCGACCGCCTGCTGCGGCGTCATCCCGAAGCGGGCGACGTTGAGGAAGACCTGGAGCATCGCCTGCAGGATCACGTCGCCGCCCGGGCAGCCGAAGGCCCAGACGCGCGAGTCGGCCCCGCCGTCGCGCCTCAGCGCCAGCGCCGGCGAGGGCGTCAGCCGCGGTCGCTTCCCCGGCGCGAGCGCGCTCGGGTGATCGGGGTCGAGGCGGCTCTGGACGCCGCGCGGGGACACGACGATCCCGAGCTCGGGCACGAGCGGGCCGCCGTCGAGCGTGTCGCTCGGCGTCGCGCTGAACGCATTGCCGTCCGCGTCGACGACGCACAGGTAGGTCGTATCGTGCCGCCGCCGCGACACCGCCGGCGTCGCGAATGTCGACAGGTTCGGCAACGCCTCATCCCCGATCAGCGCCCGCAGCTCGGCCGCGTGCTCGTCGGACAGGAGCCGCGCGAGCGGCACGTCGACGAACCGTGGGTCGCCGTACCAGCGCTCGCGGTCGGAGAAGGCGAGCTTGACCGACTCGGCGACGAGGTGCACGTACTCGGCGCTGTTGTGGCCGAACGCCTCGAGCTCGCAGCCCTCGAGGATCGCGAGCGCCTGCAGGAGCGCCGGGCCCTGCGACCACGTATCGGTCGTGTGGACGAGCCAGCCGGCGCACGGCCGCGAGACGGCCGGCGCGACGTCGGCGACGAACCCGGCCAGGTCGGCCTCCGTCAGCCAGCCGCCGTCGGCGCGGACGAAGTTGACGATCCGCTGCGCGACCTCACCCTCGTAGAACGCACGCCGCACGCCCTCGAGCGCCGCCGCGCGATCGCCGCCCGACTCGGCGTCGACGAGCCGCTGCAGGAGCGCCGCCAGCAGCGGCTGGCGCAGCCGGTCGCCGAGCCGCGGCGGCCGGCCCTCGGGCCAGTACACGGCGCGCGTCGTCTCCCAGTGGCCGCCGAAGAGCTCGAGCGCGTATGCGGTGCGCAGGTCGAGCACGTACCCGTCCGCTGCGAGCTCGAGCGCGGGCGCGGCGACCTCGGCGAAGCTCCACGTGCCCCAGCGCGCGAGCGCCGCGATCCAGGCGGCCGGCGCGCCGGGCACGATCGCGACGCCGCCGCCGAGCGGCATGTCGTCGCCGAAGCGCGAGCGAAACGCCTCGAGCGTTGCGTCCGAGCCCCACGTACCGAGACCGGCGACGCTCCAGACCTCGTCGGAGCCGGCGGCGCGGACGAGGATCGGCGCGACGCCGCCGAAGTTGCACATGTCGACCATCACGACGTTCGCCGCGAGCCCGCCGGCGACGCCGGCGTCGATCGCGCTGCCGCCCCGCTCGAGCACGAGCGCCGCCACCTGCGCCACGATCGGATGGCCGGCGGAGACCATGTAGCGGCTGCCGACGAGCGTCGGCCGGAGCGACTCCGGCGACGGGAAGGCGTTCGGCGTGGGCCCGTTGCTGCGCATGCCCCCAGAAAAGCCGCCGTCGGTCACCACTGCTCCACCAGACGCTCGAGCACGTGGGACGCGACCTCGACGTCCTCGATCTCCACGTACTCGTCGGCGACGTGGGCGCGGTCGGAGGAGCCCGGGCCGAAGACGGTGCAGCTCGCGCTGCCGGTGAGCGCGGCGATCATCGACGCATCCGTGTACGCCTCGTGCCCGTCGGCGCCGCCGCTCTCGAGCGCACGTCCCGTCACTGCCTCGAAGGCCGCCCGCAGGGAGCGGACGACATGCGCGTCCTCGGCCGCGCGCACCGGCGGCCGCGCAGCGCCGAGCGGCCGCAGCTCGTAGGCGGCTCCGGGAAACTCGGCGACGGTCGCATCGGCGACCTCGCGTGTCAGCGCGACGACGTCGTCCGCGGTCAGCGGCGGCACGAGCCGCAGGTCGAGCTGCGCGGTGCACGACGGCGGGACGACGTTCGTCGCGACGCCGCCTTCGATCCGGCCGCACGTGAAGAGGGGCCGGCCGAGCAGCTCGTCCTCGTACCGAAGCTCCGCCACCTGCGTCTTCAGCCGGTCGACGATCCGGGCGACGACGTGGTTCGCGTCGATGCCGAGGAACGCGCGCCCCGCATGGGCCATCCGCCCGTGCACGGTCAGCTCGAGCCAGCGCAGGCCGACCTGCGCGATGCGCAGGCGCAGACCCGTCGGCTCGAGCGCCAGCACCTGGTCGTCCGGTCGAAACAACCCCGATCCGACGAGCGCGTGCGCGCCCGCCATCTCCGGCCCCTCCTCGTCCACGGTCGCGGCGACGACGACGTCGCCGCGCGGCGCCGCGTCCGCACGCGCGAGCGCGTCGAGCAGCCCGATCGCGACCGCGAGCCCGGCCTTCATGTCGGCCGCGCCGCGGCCGTAGATGCGGCCGTCGCGCGACTCGCCGCCGAGCGGATCGACCGTCCAGCCGCTCCCGACGGGCACCGTGTCCATGTGCGCGAGCAGGACGAGCCGCGGCCTTTCGCCCGTGCCGTGAATGGCTGCCACGAGGTCGGCGCGGCCGTCGGCGACTGCGACCTCGTCGACCCGCACGCCGACGCCTTCGAGACGCTCGCGTACCCAGCGGGCACATGCGGCCTCGAGCGCGCCGGGGTTCTGGCTGTCGATCCGGACGAGCTCGACCGTGTCCTCGAGCGCCCGCGCGACGTCGATCGGTCTCATCCGACGAGCTGCCCCGCGTCCACGCGCACGGCCTCCCCGGTGATGCCGCGCGCGAGCGACGACGCAAGCCAGACGGCCGTATCCGCGACCTCCTCCGGCGTCACGAGTCGCCTCGCGCCGCCCGCGTGCGCGAACCGTTCCATCGTCTCCTCGACGCTCGCGCCCTCGCGCTCGGCGACGTCGCGGGCAACGGCGCGCAGCAGCGGGCTGTCGACGTTGCCCGGGCAGATCGCGTTGACGCGGATACCCGAGCCCGAGAGCTCGGCGGCGAAGCTCTCGACGAGCCCGCGCAGGCCGAACTTGGACGCGCAGTACGCGGAGGCGCCGGCCTCGCCGCGCAGGCCCGCGGTCGAGGAGAGGAAGGCGAAGCTGCCCTCGCCGCCCCGGGCAAGCATCCGCCGGACGAAGGCGGCGGCGGCGTAGAAGGCGCCGTCGAGGTTGACCGCCATCAGCGCGCGGTAGCGCGTCCAGTCCGTCTCGGCGACGCCCGCAGTGAAGGCGATGCCCGCGCAGTAGACGACCGAGTCGGTCGCGCCGGCCGCCTCGGCGCCGGCCTCGACCGAGCCGGGGTCGGTGACGTCGATGCGGAACGCGCGGTGGCCGCCGCCGGCGAGGCTGCCGGCGACGCGGGCGGCCGCGGCCTCGTCGAGATCGAGGGCGACGACGACGGCGCCTGCCTCCGCGTAGGCGTGGCAGATCGCGGCGCCGATCGCGCCGCCTGCGCCGACGACGGCGGCGCGGCGCCCGTCGAGCCGGAGCGTCACGCGGCGAGTACGCGGACGGCGTCGGCGATCGATGTGGCGCGCGGAATCACTGCCTCCTCGAGCGTCCTCGCAGCCGGAATCGGCACGTCGGGGACCGCGTGGCGAGCGACGGCGTCGAGCCCGGCCGGCCCGAGCAGCTCCAGCACGCGCGCGACGAGCTCGCCCGAGAGCCCGAACGAGAGGTAGTCCTCGTCGACGACGAGGAGGCGCCGCGTCCGTGCGACCGACTCGGCGACCGCGGCCGCGTCGAGCGGGACGACGCTGCGCAGGTCGATCACCTCGACGTCGATCCCCTCGGTCGCGAGCTCGACCGCCGCGGCGAGGCTCTCGCGGACGGTCGAGCTCAGGGTCGCGACGCTGACGTCCGCACCCTGTCGCACCGTCGCCGCCTTGCCGATCTCGACCGTGTAGCGGCCCTCCGGCACCTCGGCGCCGTGGCTGAAGTCGGCAGCGCGCAGCAGCAGCAGGCCCTTGTGCTCGATGTAGACGACCGGGTCGTCCGACTCGAGCGCGGCCGCCATCAGCCCCTTCGCGTCGTACGGGGACGACGGCACGACGACCTTCATCCCCGGGAGGTGCGCGAACGTGCCCCAGAGGCATTGCGAGTGCTGCGCCGCGGAGCCGATGCAGCCGCCCGCCGTCTTCAGCACCATCGGGATCCGGACGGAACCGCCGGACATGTACGGGTTCTTCGCCATCGCGTTGTAGATCTGCTCGAGGCTGACGCCGACGAAATCGACGAACATCAGCTCGACGAGCGGCCGGTAGCCCGCCATCGCCAGGCCGACGCCCATGCCGGTGAACCCGAGCTCGGCGATCGGCGTGTCGCGGACGCGCCTGTCGCCGAAGCGCTCCTGCAGGCTGCGCGTCGCGCCGAAGACGCCGCCGAGCCGACCGACGTCCTCGCCGAGCACGACGATCCGCTCGTCGCGCTCCATCTCGAGCCCGATCGCCTCCGCGATCGACTGCGACAGGTTCAGGTTCCGCGTCGCGGTCGCCTCGGCCACGCTACTCCACGAAGAGGTAGTCGAGCGCGCCGGCGGGGTCGGGCAGCCGGTCGCCGCGCACCTCGGCGAGGAGCGCAGCCATCTCCGTGCGCGCGTCCGCCTCGATCGCGTCCAGCTCGGCTTCCGACGCCGCGCCCGGCTCGACGAGCCGCCGGCGCGCGAGCGCGATCGGATCGAGGTCGCGGAGCGCCGCCTCCTTCTCCTCCTTCGGCCGGTAGAGATCGAGGTCGCCCTCGTAGTGGCCGCGGAACCGGTAGCAGGTCGCCTCCAGCAACGCGGGCCCGAGCCCGGCGCGCGCGTGCGCGACCGCTTCGGCAAAAGCCTCGGCGAACGCCTCGACGTCAGTGCCGTCGACGCAGCGCCCCCAGGCGCCGTACGCGGGCGCGCGCTCGGCGATCGTCACGCTCGCCGAGTTCCCCGCGATCGGTACCGAGATCGCATAGCGGTTGTTCTCGACGAGGACGACGAGCGGCAGCTTCCACGCGCCTGCGATGTTGAGACACTCGTGGAAGGCGCCGCTTCCGCCGCCGCCGTCTCCCGTGACGCCGACCGCGACGCTGTCGCGTCCCTCGAGCCAGGCGGCGTAGGCGTAGCCGAGCGCGACGCCGAGCGAGGAGCCGACGATGCCGGTGCACGAGAAGCGGCGCTCCGGGTCGAAGAGGTGCATGTGGCCGCCACGGCCGCGGCAGAGGCCCGTCTCCTTCTCGAAGATCTCGGCGAGCATCGGCCGCAGCGGCACGCCCTTCGCGATCGCGTGCAGGTGGTTCCTGTGCGTGCTGACGACCGCGTCGTCGTCGCGCAGCGCGCCGAGCATCCCGGCGCCGATCGCCTCCTGACCGATCCCGACATGAAGCTCGCCGTGGATCTCACCCGTCTCGACGCCCTCGAGGCACGCCTCCTCGAACGCGCGCATGCGCACCATCGCGCCGAAGCGCTCGACCCCCGTCACGGCGAGCCCTCCGCGAGCTCGAAGACGCTGCCACCGGGCTCGCGGCAGTAGACGGAGCGGCCCTCCGGGAAGCGCGTCACCTCGCCGACCTGCTCGGCCCCGAGCGCGCCGACAACGGCAAGCGCGGGATCGACGTCCGCAACCTCGAACGCGACGTGGCCGACCGGCGGGCGCGCCTCGACCTCGGCGGCGGGATTGCGGAACGCGATCAACTCGAGCACGTGGCGCGAGCCCGGGCGGCGGAGCTGCGCGAGGTCGCAGCCGAGCCCGCCGACGCCTGCGATCCGCTCGATCAGCTCGGTCATCCCGCGCGCCTCGAAGACGAGCTCGAACCCGAAGGCCGCACCGTAGAAGGCGACCGAGCGGTCGAGGTCGAGAACGGCAAGCGCGCTGTGCGACCACTCCGCGGCTCCGACGGCTGCGGCCTGCATGCGCGCGAGTCTATACAGGGATCCAATACACGACAAGCTGGATCCAATTCTGGCCTCCGCCTCGTCCTACGACGGCAGCGAGGGTGGATCAGACTGATATCAGATATGAAATGGGTGCTGTCTTGACCGGGGCGTAGATTCGTAAGTCACCGGAATAGGGGCAGCGGGGAGCACAGGCTAAGGGCAGGCCGTCGCGCATATGGGCTGCGAGCCCGAACTGACATCTGGTCGCCCCGGGCGAGCCGGGCGGCGCTGGCTGGCCGAGCTGGTGCTGCCGGTCTACGCGCGCGAGCAGGTCGACAGCAACCTGCGCCTGCACGATGCGCTCAGCTCCGAGGTCGTGCGTGCCGAGCGACAGCTTGCCGGGGAAGCGTTGGCGAGCCCACAGGTCCGTCGGCTGATGACTGTGCCTGGCGTTGGGCCGATCACCGCGCTCTCGCTGATCGCGGTCATCGGCGAGGTCGGTCGCTTCCCGAGCGCTCGCCAGCTGGTCGGCTATCTCGGTCTCGACCCGCGCGTGCGCCAGTCCGGCGACCGGCCAGCTCGAACGTGCCGCATCTCCCGTGCCGGCCAGGCTCATGCCCGCGGGTTGCTGGTCGAAGCGGCGCACACGGCGATCCGCACGCCCGGCCCGCGAACCGCTCGACGCGGACGGCACCGCGCGGCGCGATCAAGCGGCTGCGCTGGGTGGGCTGACTTGGTGACATCGGATGTCACCGTCGTGTGATGTCACCAACGCCGCGACTATTGATCTCAGGCGAGCGCGAGACCGAGCAAGCCGAGCGCCGCCCGCAAGTCCGCGTCGTCCGCTTCGATCACGATGGACGTCGTCGCGACGAACGGGCTCGGAGCATCGGGTGCGGGCTCGAAGATCGCCCAGTTGAGGACGTCGTCGCCGAGTCGCGACCGATAGCGGATGCCCGCGAATGCTCCTCGATCGTCGCGCTGCTCGTACACGAAGCGCGACACGTGCTGCGTGAACACGCGCGGTGCTCTGAGTCGGATCGTTGCCGCGTCGATCTCGTCGAGCCCGTAGCGAATCGCGCTCGCCGCAAGCGCGGTCCGGAGCGTGGCGAGCGAGCCCGTATCGCCGACGTCGACGAACCGTCCCTCGACCGTTGCCTCGCCGAGGATGCGCTTGTTCAGCCAGGCTCGTGGCACGGCAGGCGGCGGCTCGTCGTCGCCTTCGATCTGCTCGAGTTCCGCGAGCACCTCGAGATCCGGCCGGAAGCGAGCGAGGGTCTCGAGGAAGGCGCCGATCCGCTGCGACGACGCGTAGAGGACGCGGTAGCTCGCCTCGGGATCGTCGTACCGGTTACCGAAGGTCCCGTCCGGCCCGGCGTACGACCAGTCCGGCCACGCCCACGGATCGGGTTGCCTCCCGAGCCGGTAAAGCGGTCCGTCGGGCTCGACGGACGCGAGGCCGCCGCTCATCCGCCGACGAGGAACGCGCGCTCGGCGCCGATGACCTCCCGGCCCACCTCGTCGATATCGCCCTCGCGGAGCAAACGGGCGGGCGAGCGGTCATCGAGTTGGGGGTTCAGCCCCTGGAACCACGCGCGTGCGACCTCCGCACCGTCGACCTCCGCGATTGCCTCGGCGACCTGGAACGCGAGCCGGAGCCGACGCTGTACCGCCTCGCTCGGCTCGCGGACGCCGTCCGCCCACTCGTTGACCGCGCGCGTCTCCTTCACGGAGCCCAGGTAGGCGCAGAGCTTCAAGCCGAGGATCTCACGCAGCGCCGCCACAACCTCCGGGAAGCTGGAGCGAACGGCCCGGATATGGGCCGCGTAATCAGGGCGGGCGACTGGGCTGACTGCCATCGGCATTGCCTTCTTATCCCAGATGGTGCCACACCTAGTATCCCATGTCAATCACAGGCTTAATCACATCCATGAAGGCAGGGGTTACCTTGGGCGCGCTTGGAATCGTGATCGCCAACCTACGCGGGCGGAAGCCTACGCCGCAGGTAGGTTCTCAGGCAGCGCTCACGCGGAAGATGCCAGCCCTGCGCCGGCTCCGGCGCGAGCGCCCACCCGTCGTCAAGGAGTTGCGACGCGAGGCGATCACGCTCGCCAGTCCGACCCCCAGCGAGCTACTCGGGAAGACCAGGTGATGCGGCGCTCAGGCTGCGAGCTCGTCGCTCAGGCCGAGCTCGCCTCGTAGCCGCGAGACGTCCGGCGCCGGATCGCCGCGGCGGCGCGCCCGCTCAGCGCCGTTCTCGATCTGGCGCAGCAGGCGGACGACCTTCGCCCGATCCGCACCGGCGACGGCCTCGCGCGGTGTGCGACCGTCGAGGAGCTGATGAGGCTCGTCGAGCCACCGGCGCATCCGCTCAGTCGCCAGATCGCCGACCAGCCGCCGTTCGACGGCATCGACTCGATGCGCAGCCGGATCGCGGCGGTTCGCGCCACGCGCCGCGAGCGCTTCGTCTACCGACATCACGTCTCGGCTCGTGAGCTGGACGAGCTCGCCGAAATCGGCGGCCACGATCTCGAACGTCTGCTCGAGCCGTTGCTCGGACATCGCCTCGGCGTGGAGCTCGTCGCCTTCGAGGCGCAGCGTCGCGATGGGAATCGTGTCCAGCGCGCCGACGGGGCTCGACTCCAGAACGAGCGCGCCAGGCGGCAGCGGCGGACGCTGCAGCACAAGCGACGCGCGCGATGCGGTGATGTCGAGTTCGAGCGGATCGTCCGGGAGCAGCCCGCCGAGGTCGCGCATCCTCTCAACGGCAGCGGCGGTGTCATGCACCGCCCAGATGGCGGACGCAAAGGCGACCGGATCGCCCTCGAGCGTAAAGAAGCTCGGCTCCGCGCTCCGGCTCGGTGGCAGGAACCGCATCAGCTCGAGCGCATGCCGGCGAAACGTCGAAGCGAGCGCCTGCTCGTCGAGTTCGTCGACCGGAGAGCCGGCGAGCCGCGCCAGCTCGGCGCGGAGCTCGGGCTCCTCGCACGGCTCGAAGAGCCGCGTCGGACCCCAGAGACTCGGCGGATCGCCGTCCATGACGCGGGCGAGCAGGATGTCCCAGCGGACCGTATCGCGCGAGACGTGCGGACTTCGCACCCCGATGCGCGTGCCGTCGAGCAGGTGCTCCAAGGTCAGCGAGCGCCCAGGCTCGACGGCGAGCACGCGGTAGAGGCCGA
>WNEY01001532.1_pt1 | contig 16446 bp, 6 predicted proteins | sample 5400531 | NCBI WGS metagenome assembly WNEY01 (sample SAMN13153338, study PRJNA577476) | soil metagenome | isolation source: 200 cm saprolite under Douglas fir tree site 1 | place: USA:California | collected 2015-04-18
ACCGCGTATCTGATGACCACCGACAAGCGGGGCGTCTCGGCGTTGCTCCTCCAGCGCCAGCTTGGCCTTCGACGTTACGAGACTGCGTGGATGATGCTTCACAAACTGCGGCGAGCGATGGTGAACGCGGCTCGCGAGCGGACCACCCTGATCTTCTTCGCTGCTCTCGGGTGCTTGGTTACCATTCTTGCCGTGCGCAATCTAAAAGATGCGGGAGAACAAGTCTAGGCGAGAGGCACCCAATCTCGGCAGGGGAAGCCTCCCGAAACCGCGTGTTTGTGGGGAGCGAGATTCGCGAGTTTCAGGCACGCCGAATCAGGCACCTGCGGGCCAAAAGAAAGCAGGGTTTTTGGGCAGAATGTTGATATGAAGGGCCCGCCGCGCCTCCCTCCAGCCAATCCTGGCCGTTTTAAGTAGGCACGGCACGCTTGGCGGCAGGCTCAGCAGGTCCGGTCAAATCTATCCTTGGAAGTCGGTGGAACCGAGGGTGAAGGGGGAGATTTTTTCTCCGTTCACCCACCCCGCAAGTTCTCTGGTCATGGTCTGCTGAACACAGTGTCTAGCATGATACACAGATAGAGGGGAAGTCGTCGTCTTGGAAATCCATTCCTTTCAATCCAAACGAGTTTGGCGCCTCATCTGCTACCTTTCGAAAGACTTTACTTTGGGTTTATAGTTCACTTTTTTAAAAGGGGAGCCATGGGCCAGACACGAAAAGTGTCGGGGTGGACGATTGCAGCAGCCGGGCTGGCGCTCTTCGTTCTGGTGGTCATTTTTGTGGGCTGGCGCGCATCCCGGGCGTTACACATCTCAACCGAAGAAGTTCGTTCCGAGCGAGAGATACGCTTTTCCGTTAAACGACTGTCAACGCCAGCGGAACAGAGCTTTGAAGTAGTTAGCGCGCCGGCAGTGTTCCTCGAGGCGGCGCTTTTTCAGGACCGTTTGTACATAGCCGGCCCGGCAGGACTCCTGGAATACGATTCCAGTGGCACCCTGCTCAGACAATATGCGGTCGGTCGGGATCTCCCGTCTTCCCCTCTCGTTGCTATCGCTCCAGCGGTATTGGCTGATTCGGGCGAACCGGAACTTGTCGTGGCGACCTCACAAGATGGGTTGCTTGCTTTCAATAGCCGCGGTTTCCGGCAAATCTTTCCTCAAGATGCCCATGCTCGCGCCATCACCTCGGTTCTGCCGGTGGCTGCGGGGCATATCTTGATTGGGACCAAGAAGCGGGGTGTGCTTCTATACGACGGTAAACAGATCACGACTCTGCACCCAACCCTAAGCAATCTGTACGTTACAGCTCTCGCGGGCTCGGAATCGGATTTGTGGGTGGGCACGCTAAACCAAGGAGTCCTCCGCTGGCACGCCGGTGCAAGCGAGCAATTCGGCGAGAAGCAAGGGTTGCCCGATCCGCAGGTACAATCCATCGCCATCTCTGGGGACAAGACCTACGTCGGAACAGTGCTGGGAGTTGCTGTATTCGAACGCGGCCGTTTCTCCCGGGTTCTGGCCCCTGGAGTTCTCACCAATGCCTTGTTGTCAACTCGGGGACAGCTCATTGTCGGCTCCGAGGATCAGGGTGTGCTCACCATCCCGCTCGAGGGACGGCGCCCCAACTCCAGTTGGGGCGCATCCTCTGAATTGGCTGAAGTCCACCAGTTATTTGAGTCCGGCGAAGCGGTGTATGCCCTCACGCGGAACGGCTTGTATCGAATGAGCGTTCGCGGATTTGGATGGCAACCGGTCTTGCAGCCGGACCCAGCGGTGCTTAGTGATCACAACATCTCGGCTCTTGCGGCGGACAGCAGCGGGCGTGTCTGGGTCGGGTATTTCGACCGCGGCCTCGATCTGCTGCAACCCGATAGCAGGCGTGTCACACACGTGGAAAACGAGCACGTGTTCTGCGTGAACAGAATCTTGCCCGATGCCAGGACGGGAACCGTAGCGGTTGCCACGGCCAACGGTTTGGTTCGCTTTGACGCCGCTGGGAGTCAGGAACAGGTCCTGACTCGTGCGGACGGTCTCATTGCCGACCACGTGACAGACGTTGTGCCGTATCAAGACGGCCTGGCAGTCGCTACGCCTGCGGGGCTGACTTTTCTGGACGCCGGCGGCGCCCGCAGCATGTACGCCTTTCATGGTTTGGTGAACAACCACGTGTATGCCCTGGGCGTTTCGGGGGATGAGCTCATAGCCGGCACGCTGGGTGGTCTCTCTGTGATCGGAAAGGGCGATGTACAGGTCAATTACACCGCCGCTTCCTCCGGCTTGAAGCACAACTGGATCACGGCAGTGGTCCCAGTGGGTGCTGAGTGGATGGTAGGGACCTACGGTGCGGGCATCCTTGGGCTTGATCGTTCGGGACACTTCCATCCGTTCGAGAAGGCTACAGGACAGTTCGAAGTGAATCCCAATGCAATGCTCGTGACCTCGCGCCACGTTTTCGCGGGAACGTTGGGAAACGGCTTGTATGTCTATGATCGCGAGTGGGGGCGCTGGTCCGAGATTACTCAGGGCCTGCCTTCTTCGAATGTGACCGCGCTCGCGGAGAGCAACGGCTATCTCTACGTTGGCACCGATAACGGACTGGTACGGATACCGGAGCAGAAGCTGCATCCATGAAGAAGACACTCATTGCTATAGTCCTGCTGTTCACATCTTCGTTCCTCTTTGCCGATGGGGGCGTTTTGATCCCGCGCGACAAGGCGCAACCCAACCCCTCGATTCTGTCACTCGAAGAGATGGAGATCACCATCCGCATCGACAATGGTGATGCGCGCGTCTTTGTGCGGCAGGTTTTTGCCAATCACACGAACAGAATCGAGGAGGGCAACTACGTTTTCGCCCTTCCCAGCCGGGCCACGGTGTCCGATTTCGCTGTGTGGGATGGACCTAACCGCATTCCCGCGGTAATTCTGGAGCGCAAGCGCGCCGAAGAGCTTTACACGCAGCTCAAGCAGCAGGCGATTGACCCCGGGCTGCTGCAGATGGGAGAGCGCGGAGCCGAAGAGGCCAAGCACAGCTCTGTTTTCAGCGCCCGCATCGTCCCCATCCCACCTTATAGCACCAAGCGCCTCGAATTCGAATACCACGAGTCCATCCCCGTGGAAAATCTGAAGTCCTACTTCGCCATCCCGCTCCGGCCGGATGCCTACCAGGCCCAGGCAGCCCGGCATCTCTGGATCAACTTCGAATTGCACTCGGCCCACGCCATTGCGAACTTCCAGGCAGCGGCGAAAACGTTTCCGCTGCAGATGGACCAGAACACGCCGCACCTCGTGAGAGGACACTTCGAAGGCCAAGAGGTCAACCTTACCGAAGACTTCGTTGTCACCTACGAACTGGATCGCGCGGGCAGCGACACCGTGCAAGTGCTGACCTATCGGAATCCTGTGAGTGGGCAGCCTTCACCGACTGAAACAGCTCCCGTCCGCAGCACCAACGAGCCGGGCTTCTTCGCGGCGGAAGCTCTGCTTGGCTACGGGCAGCAGACTCCCGCTCCCTCGGGAGGTGGGCTTCAAAGCTCGAGCCCCGCGAAAACTCTGATCATCCTGTTCGATACCTCGTTGTCCATGCAGTGGGAAAAGCTGGAACGGAGCTATCAAGCCCTAGAGACTCTGCTGCGGACATTGCGGTCCGCGGACAGTTTCAATCTGCTTCTGTTCAATAGTCAGACGCAGCTGTTCCAGCCTTCGCCGGTTGCCGCTGATAGCGGCAGCGTCCAGCGCGCACTGGATTTCGTTCGCGCCAGTCGGCTGCGGGGTGGCACGGATCTGCAACGTGCGCTCGAGACCGCTTTACAGCAGTGCACCTCTGCCGGCAGCGGCAGCCTCTATCTTGTTTTGCTCAGCGACGGTGGCGCGACGCGCGGGCTGATCCAGAATGGCAAGATCGTCTCTTGGTACGCGGCGAGCTGGAAACGACTGCCGGAAGCACAACACCCGAAAACCTACATCTTCGGCGTGGGCGACGATGTAAACCTGCCTCTGCTCCGCATGCTCGCGCGCCAGGACGGCTTGCTCGAACATGTGCTTTCCACCGAGCCCATGGACTTCAAGCTCAATTCCTTCCTTTCGAAGATCGGCCGCAGTCCCGTCGGCCAGTTGCGGCTGGACGTGGCGCAGGACGCCAGCGTTGATTCCGTCTATCCATTGCAGGATTCCGCCTTTTCAGGATCATTGGCCGCGTGGGTCGGCCGCTATCAAAAACCGCGCCAAGAAGTCGTCTTCACCGTTCGCGGCGAGCGTGATGGAACCCCTCTGGAGATGTCCAGCAAAACCAATTTTCCTCGAGAGTCTCTCGATCACGCGCAACTGCCAAGGCTCTGGGCTCGAGCCCGCGTCGATGCGCTGCTCGAAAAGATCCAACGGGAAGGGGAAGACCAGGCCACTGTCGATGAAATCATCCGTCTGGCGCGGCAGTACAAGTTCGTCACGCCCTACACGTCGTTTCTTGCGGTACCTCGCGCGTTGCTGCGGCCCAGAGTCATCCGTCCGGGAGATCCCGTGCTGCGGGTCAAAACCGACGAGTCCATCGTTTCCGTGGTCGCGCTGTTTCCCTTCGGGCTGGTCCAGAAGTTGCGCTATCTCTCGGCCGAAGAAATCTGGCAGACGCGTTTTCTTGCTCCCGGCGACATGCAGGACGGAACCTACACCGTTCGGCTCGTTTTGCGTGACCGCCTCGGTCACGCGTACCGCGAATCGAAAACCTTTGTAATTGCCAGCAAGCCGCCTATTGTGCAGATCAAGCTGGATCGAAAACGGTTTCGGCGTGGCCAGGTCCTGAACCTGAAGGTATCTGCTTCACAGAGCACGCGCACACTCGTGGCCCGGCTGGAAGGGGCCCCGCCAGTCGGACTCAAGTGGGATCCGCGGGCCGGTGCGAACACCGGGCACTTGGTCATTCCTGACCAGACGATTCCGGGAACCTACAGACTCACGATAACGGCCGAGGACATTGCCCACAACATCGGGACACAGGGGGTGGACATTGAAATCGTTCCGTAATTTATCGCGCAGACCTCTGCTCGCCCTCAGTGCCGTTGCCCTTGCAATTGTTGCCGCAGGCTGGATGGTGACGGCCAGCGGGGCACTGCCTTCCTGGATCCGCAATATTGAGGTTGGAACTGAAATTGAAGCGGCATTTTTCCGGCTGATGTCGCTGCCCGGCGGCGATGTGCCTTTCCGCAGGCCTCCGCGCGAGACACGCGCGGCTCTGAGTGACTTGATCAAAAAACAGCCGAAGGACGCGGAGCTCTACTCCTTGCGCGCGCTGGAAGATGAGCAGCAGCTCGATTTCGCGACCGCCGAAACGGACTGGAAGCTTTATGCCGCGAATTCCACTGATAAGGTTGGTGCTCAACTTGCCCTGGCGGACTTCTATCACCGCCGGTTGCGGCCGCAGGATGAAATGAATGCATTATCCGTCGTCGCGAACGCGCCTGCCGATGCTTCTGAGACCTTCACTCCTTTCCTAGAACAGCGATCTTGGCGGGCTTTCGAACGTATCTTTGGCATCATCCGGGCTCAGGGCCTGCCCAAGGATGTTTCCGTAGCCCAGTATCGTGGCTGGATCGCCCGCTATCCACGTGAGCAGTCACTCCATGCGCGTTTTCTGGAGTTTCTGATCTCGCAAAAGGACTATGACACCGCAGGACAGCTCATCGCGGATTACCGCAAGCAGTTTCCCAATGATGAGATCTTCCCCGTAAAGGCGAAAGCCCTCGTCGAGTATCGTCAGGGTTCGCTCCAGCAAGGTTTGGCCGTTTACGAAAAGAGCTTTCAACCCCTTTGGGCCCCCGAGTTGATCAAGAGCTATTTCGATCTGCTCACGCAGACCCACAGCCTGCGTAAGTTTCTTGACGAGGCGCGTGCAGCCCTGAACGCGAATCCCGAAGACCTGAATGCGACCGCGCGCATCTTTTACTATTACCAGCAGCAAGGCAAGCTCGACGCCGCGCAGCAGGCCATCACCAAGTTTCGGTTACACAAGGAGGCAACAAAGTCCGCTTGGACAGCACAGGAGCTATATGTTTTTGCCCGTTTGCTGGAAGACATTCACGCCTACCCCGAAGCGGCGCGCTACTATTTTGCCCTCTACAACAGCAGAGGTATGAATGATGCGCAGGAGCGAGCGCTCGGCGGCCTCACAAATGTGCTGGTCACCGCTCCGGAAACCCCGATCCGCCTCGGTTCTGGCGAACTCTCTATGTACCGCGACATCGCCATCTTGGATCAGGGGCCTGGTTATTTCAACGGCATCCTTTCTTTGATCTTGAATACGACGAATCCGGCCCGCGAATTCCCCGAAGAGGAACAGCGTGCGGTTCCATATTTTCATCGGTCGCGCGCTGCCGAACTCCTGGCCCTTCTCGACACAAAATTCCCGGACTCCCCCAGGCGCCCCGAGCTTCACGCCAAGCTGCTGGATTTCTACGCCAGCACCGGCGAGAGCGAGGCGGTGATCAAAGGCGGGAATGCGTTTCTTGCGGCTTTCCCGAATGCTCCGCAGCGCACGGCTGTCGCGCTTCTCATGGCGGATGCTTATGCGCGTACGAGGAAGACGCAGGAAGAGTTCGCGATCTACGATTCCGTTCTGCGAGAACTTGCCGCGGAGGCGAATAAGGTGCCGCTCGGGGCTGGCACCGTGGGCACGAATGAATACTCTTCCGGCGCTGACTCAACGGCACCGCGAGGTGAGGTTGGGGATGCGGAAGAAGGAACTGAGAGTTCAGACGCAGAGGCAGACGACATGCATCGTGCTCCGCAGCGAGAGAAAAACGCGGCGTTTCAAGTAAGCGCAGCTTCAACTCCCACTCAGGTCAGAGCTCGCTCCCCGGAATACGCGCGTGTCTTGGAGCGTTATTTGGCTCGGCTGGTTGAGCTAAAGGAAATTCCCCGGGCGCTTGCCGTGCTCCGGCGCGAGATCGACCACAATCCTGATGATCCCGGCCTGTATGAACGGCTCGCGGTTTTCCTGGATCAGAACAGGTTGGGCGCCGAGCAGGAAGAAGCTTATCGACGAGCGATTGCTCGTTTCCCGGATCGTTCCTGGTATCACAAACTCGCGCGTTTTTACCTGCGGTATCGGAAGAATGTGGAATTCGAGAAGCTGACCCAGGAAGCCGTCAAAATTCTCAGCGGCAGCGATCTGGAAGGATATTTCCGATCTGTTGTCGGCGGCAGCCCGGCGCTGTACCTGCGCTTGAACCAATACGCCCACGCGCGATTCCCCCACAATCCGGTCTTTGTCCACAATCTGCTGGTGGCTTACAGCAGAAGCGAAACCTGGAACCAGGCCGCGCGGGAGGCACTCCTGCGGCAGCACTGGTTCGAGGAGCCGGATCTTCGGAATGAGTTTTTCGAATATCTGACACGCACTGGAAAACTGGAATCCGAACTTGGCGCGTTGCAGCAAAACGCCCCCTCAGCAGGGAAGGGCCAGTGGGACGAGTTTGTCCGCAATAATCCTGCTGCGGGGCAATTCTCTGCCCAGGCGGATCTCTGGCGCTCTCATTTTGAAGACAGCGCGCCGGTGCTCAAGGTCTTGGCGGACGAATATCCCGCTGAAGCGGAACTAGGCCGCACTGCCTCATCCGTTTTCCGCTCGTTAGCCTACGTCGATCCCGCAAAGACAATCGTCTCTGCGAAGATCGAAGACAACCTACTCGCTGCAAATCCCGGCAATACGCGGATTCTGGCTCGCATCGGTGACATCTATGCCGATCGCGAGATGTTCGCCCGGGCCGCACCTTACTGGGAGCGCATACCGCTGGTAGCTCCGGGAGAATCGGGCGGCTATCTGGAAGCCGCTACGATCTACTGGGATTACTTCGATTTTGACAATGCGCTTCGCCTGCTCGACGAAGGCAGGAAGAAACTCAGGAACGAAGATTTTTATTGCTACGAAGCCGGCGCCATCTACGAAAGCAAGCGTGACTATGCGCGCGCAATTCATGAATACGTGAGGGGTACACTGGCATCGGGCGGGGAATCACCCGCGTTAAACCGGCTCCTCGAGCTGGCACGCAGAACGAAATTCCGCCACCTGGTGGATCGGGAAACGGAAATATTGGCTGGTGCCAACCCTTCTATGCCCGCGGTCTATCTGCGTGTTCGAGTGCTTGAAGCGCAGAACCGGAAGCAGGACCTGGCGAGCTTACTCGATTCTGTCATCAGCAGCACTACCTCGATCGAGCAAGCGGCGGACATCGAAAACCTTGCCCAGCAGAAATCGCTGGAAGCGGTCCGTCAGCACGCTCTCGAAAAACAAGCGTCACTCGCAACGGATCCGGTGACACGCCTGCAGCTGCGCTATGCGCTTGTCCGCCTGTACGAGAGCCGCAAAGATCTCGCATCTGCGCGAAGAAATATCGAAGCACTCTACCGGGAGAATCCCATAATCCTGGGCGTTGTCCGCTCGACGGTGGACTTCTATTGGCGGATGAAGCTGTCTCCGCAGGCAATCACGGTGTTGTTACAGGCAGCGAAAGATGCGTACTCCGATCTGGGCAAGCAATTTACCTTTGAGGCTGCTCGCAAGTCCACTGAGGCACGGCAGTACGAGCAAGCTCAGAATTTGTTGGCACAACTTCTGAAGGACTCGCCGTACGACAGTCAGTACCTCGGCGCCATGGCGGATACGTATGCCCAGGCCGGCGACCAACAGGGCCTGAAGCAGTTTTACCTGGAGAAGATCGTGCTCTTCCGCAACGCCCCGTTTTCTGCGGATGAGCGCAAGGTGAGAATCGCCACGCTACGCCGCGGGCTGATCCCCGCACTTACCCGCTTGGAAGACTACGCCGGCGCCGTTGACCAATACATCGAGCTGATCAACGGCTTCCAGGAAGACGAAGGATTGGCGACCGAAGCGGCGCTTTACACCCTGCGTTACAAGCGCCAGCAACAGCTCGTAGACTTCTACAGCAAGACGGTTCAACAGTCCCCGAGCGACTATCGCTGGTCGATGGTGTTGGCTCGGATCCAGACCAGTCTGGAAAATTTTCCTGCGGCGATCGACACCTACAGCAAAGCCATCGCGATCCGGCCTGATCGGGCTGACCTGCGAGTCGCCCGTGCCGGTCTCGAGGAGCGTTTGATGCGCTTCGATGATGCGGTCACCGACTGTGAGCACTTGTACCAGCTGGCGTATAAGGACCCGAAGTGGATGGAGAAGATCGCCGACGTCCGCGCCCGTCAGGGGAGACCAGATGATGCAGTGGCTGCTCTGAAAACTGCGCTGGTCGATGTGCGCCCGGAGAGAGCGGACAACTACTTCGAAGTCGCGCGGCGTTTGGAGTCGTGGGGCATGTTGGCGCAGGCTCGCGGATTCGCGGAGCAGGGAATCTACACGGCCGGAGCTGATCTGCTCGCGGCCACGGAACATCACGCCGGAGCAAAACTCTACGCGCGGATCATGACTCGTCTTCGTCAGCAGGAGAAAGCCTACACCACTTTACAGAGCGCGCTGGCAGCTGCGTCTTCGGCTCTGGTGGTCATCAAAGAGCAGGTGGCCAAGGAAGGCATCGCCGCGGTTACCGACAATGAATGGCGCAAGCGTACCCAACAAACTCGCATCGAGCATGCCCGTGATGGCACGCGGGCGGCCTTGGTCGAAATGGGCAACACAGCGGCCCGCTACTTCACTCCCGAAGAAAAAACTTCGTTTGCTCAATTTGCTCAAACGCTGCGCGCCCCGATGAGCCTGGCGGACGTGGACGCCTTCGCTGTCCCGCTCGTACAAAACGCAGGTCTCGCTGATCTCGAAGCACGGTGGCGGTATGAGCTGATGATGGAGCCCGGAAAGCAGTCTGCCGTCCTCCTCGAAAAGATGCGCGCATACGTGGACCTGCAGCGGCGCCGGCTGAAATTCGCCGACCTTGGTTCACAGTTGGAGCGCTTTGCTCCCCGCCTCGAGCGCAATCAACAGTCCTCCGCCTGGTTGGCTGCGGCCGATGCCTATGATTCTGCGGGTGACCAAGGTAATGAACTGCGCGTCCTCACGATGATCCCCTCCGACCATATGGGCCGCGACGTGCAAAAGCGTTTCCTGCAGTTGCTGTTGATTCGGCGGCCCCAGGAACTTGTACAACTGGCTTCGAATTGGACTCCCTGGGGCGAACAAGCTGCCGATTTCGCCGTCGCCAATGGTGACCCGGCATTGGCGCACGTGGTTGTTGCCGCCCGTGGCCGGGCCCGCCCGTCAGTGTGGTCAAGAGCGTATGACGCCTTGGTCGGGCTTTACTTTGCTGAATCGGTGCCGGAAGTGAACAAGGCATTCCTTGGGGCACTTGGAGACAACACTATCGGCGAGCGCCTGGCAAAGCAGGTGAATCGGAACGACCAGCTTGCGGGTGACATCTGGTTCTACTACGGGTTCCGCTATGGCGAATATCTGGGCGCCACCAGGCAGGGGAATCCGGAAGACTTCCTCCCGGCTGTGCTGGAGCAGAGTCCAGCGTCCGCCTCCGGATACCTTGCCCTCGCCGATTACTACGCGGGCAGTGGTGACGCACGCGCCGCCATCGGCGATTACAACCGCACACTGGAGCTGGCTCCAGGGCGCGCCGATGTGCATGACCGTTTGGCCATGGCTTATTACAAGCAAGGCGAGCGAGCCGAAGCCATTGCGCAGTGGAAGCTGGTCTTCTCCACACTATTACAGCAGGTGAATAGCGTGCGTGTGCCGGAAAGCTTCTGGACGGACTTCGGGCACGCCTGCGACCACCTGCGCACACGCTGGCTCTTCGCAGACTTGAAGCCGGATGTGGATGTGCTCCTGCGCGCGTATCTCCGCCGCAACGGCAACTACCGCTCCAACGCACCGCTCCACAGTGCCTATCTGGCCGCCGGCGATCCGGCTGCAGGGACCGCGTGGCTCCTCGATTTGGCTTCCATAGCTCCTGATCCAACTGCCGTTTTGGCCGATGTGGTGGACGCGCCTTGGATTCCCTTGGCGCAGCGTGCCCCCATCTATCAGCGCATCTTGGAGGTGAAGCAGAATGCGCTCGCCAAGGCTGAGGGTCTCGAAAAAGATAATGCCCAGCAAGACTTCCAGTCCTGGCAGGTACGCTGGGCGAAATATCTGATCCAGACAAAACAGTTTGCCCAGGCCGGTGACTTCTTGGCTTCCCTGGCGCAGGAAACGCGTAATGCCCAAGCAGCGGCTCTGGTTCCCCTCGAACTGCAAGTAGCTGCGCAACTCGGCACTCTTGACTCCAAGATTGCCGGCTACCGTTCCGGCCCCCAGGCCGCACCTGCATCGGAAGTGTTGCGGGCATCGGCCCGGCAGCTTTTCGAGACGGGAGACAAGCAATCGGCGCGCAAGGTTCTCGAATTTGTTTTCGCGCGAGAAATCGACGAGCACAAGCTGGTAGCCGCCAACTTTCTTGGCCTGGCCGAGATCCGTATCGCCGCCGGCGATACGCCGGGCGCCCTGGACTTGCTGCGGCGCTTGGTGCTCGTCGTGGGAAACCCATTTGAGAATCTAGACTCCGCCGCGGCGCTTCTGGAGAAGATGCGCCACAATGCAGAGGTAGTGGAGTTCCTGGATCAGCTAGTCAAGTCCGCGCCTTGGGAACCCTCCTTCCGTTTGCGACTCGTGAAAGCCAAGATCGCTGCCGGTCAGGACGCGAGTTTCGCCCAGGATACGCTTGCAAAGATTGCGTCTAGCGCGGAAGCTCTCTATAGCGTCCGGATCGAAGCAGCGGCGGCTCTCGCTGGTGCTCGCCCTCAGTCTGAATTCGGAAGTGGAGAGCTGAAACTTCTGGCGAGCGACGCTCACGGAATTTCCGCGGCAGCGGCGGATCAACCTTTCTTCTATGATGCCCGCCTTCGGGCAGCACAGAACGTGAGCGATGCCCGTGTGAAGCGTCAGCTCCTCGGGAACGCGCTATGTGACACTCCGGTCCGGGATGATGCTCGCATTCCGCTATTTCAAGCGGCAGTGAGTCTGCACGCTGATGAATTTGCTCTCGCGGCACTCGAACAGCTCTTGCGCCAGCAACTTCTGCGTACCGCCCCCGCCGGGGAGAGCAGCGAGGAAGACGAAATCATCAGTTCCGACGAAGGAGAGGCCGAGCAGGAAGAAGTCCCCTTACCGGCGTTTGCCCCGGCCAAGCTCCCGCCCGCACAGCAGGCGCAACTCGCTTGGGCTGTGGGGGACGTTATGGCTAGGCTCAATCGCCTTAACGAAGCTCTGCCGTACCTGGAGTTAGCGCAAAAACTGGAAAAGGTAGCCTCGCGTCGCAAGGAGATCAGCGGCAGAATCTCTGACGTCAAGAGCGGGCTGCGGCGCGAGCAGCTCAATGCGGCCCGGCAGCCGATCCCGCACGAGGGCTTGGAACAGGACCGTCTGGTTCGCCCGCGCCTCGTCGCGCGCGCCGCGCCGCCTGCCAAAGCGTCTGCAAGAGGGGGTGAGAGGCCATGAATCGCGCAGTAGTTTTCCTCCTGATCGGTGCTGCTTGCCTGGGTGTTGGCTGGGCGGCTTATCAAGCCGTTGCCCCCGAAGGGCCGCCGCTCTCCAGCTATGTTCCTTCCGGTGCGTTGCTCTATCTCCAGGCGAAGGACCTCTCCTCGTTGCTGGCGGATTGGAACGGGTCCCCGCAGAAGCAGCACTGGTTGCAGAGCAGCAACTATGAGGTATTTTCCCGGTCACGGCTCTTCGTTCGTCTGAAAGGTGTGAGCCATCAATTTACTGCCGCAGCCGGACTGCCGCCGGATATGAACTTCCTCACGCAAGTGGTGGGGACGCAGAGTGCGCTTGCGCTCTATGATATCGGTAAGCTACAGTTCCTCTATATCACGCGATTGCCTTCGGCCAGTTCCATGCAATCCGCGCTCTGGCAGACGCGCTCGAAATTCGAGACGAGAAGCACGGGTGGCGTGACCTTTTACCTGCGGCGCGATCCCGAATCCGAGAGGGAAGTGGCATTTGCCGTCAACGGCGATTATCTTCTGCTGGCAACGCGCGAAGACCTGATGGCGGGCGCCTTGCAAGTTATGGCGAGAAGCAAAGATCGGACCATCGAAGGCGAGCGGTGGTGGTCACAATCCGTAGCTGCCGCGGGACCGGTGGGCGATTTGCGGATGGTCTTGAATCTCGAAAAGATCGTCCCTAGCCCCTATTTCCGCTCCTACTGGATCCAGCAGAACATCACGGACATGAAGCAGTACAGTGCGGCTGTTTCTGACTTGTTCCGCTCCGGCAAGGAATATCGCGAAGAGCGGGTATTGCTGAAAAAAGCTGCGCCGGGTGGAGACGCCTCAGCCGGGGACGGTCCAGCCTCCGTAGCCGAGTTGGTTCGTCTCGTTCCCGCCGAAGCAGGCGTCTACGAGGTGAAAGCCGATCCCTCCGCCGATGCTTGTTTCGGCCTGCTAGAGACCAAGATCCTGGCTCCGCACCTCGGGCCGGCAGCCGCGGAGCAGCTCGCGCCACAGGTGCAACTCACGCCGGGTGATACTGGAAAGAGTTCCGACCTGGAGACCCGCATCGATCAGGCTCCTGTCCAGCACTCAACCGCTGCTGATAGTTCAACTCCATTGAAGGATCTGTTCAAGAAAAACCAGGTTCGCGCACTTCTTCAAGTACAGGCTACGGAGAGAGACAAGGATGGAGTCTTCGTCAGAATTCACTCAGCAGTTGCGCTGCTCGGCAGCTCGGAGTGGAACGAGGCTGCGGTGCATTCCGCGCTCGTGGATTTTGTTCGTCCCGGCCTGACAGCCGGCCAGTTGGGAGTTGGCTGGCAGCAGAAATCCGGTTATCAGGAACTGGACGGCCTCTGGGCGTTTGCTGCCGTGGCCCGCGGAAAATACCTGCTGATTTCTGACGATCCCGCTCTGATGAGCGGCATGTTGGCCAACATGAATCGGAAGGCCGACCTGAAGCCCGCTGTTTTCTTAGCCGGGTTCAACCACACCCGTGAACAGGAACACTTTGCGCGCCTTACTGCGTTACTCGATCGGCAGAACTCGCATCCGGGTGCGGCTTCGGGGCCGCAACACACCCCGCAGTTCTTTTCTGAAAATATCGCTAGCCTGAGTTCCACTTTGGCTGGTGTGTCTTCGGAAAAAATTGTGGTACACGAAGCGGGAGGCAAGGTGATGCAGACGGTCATCTACGAATGGGCCCACTAAGAAAACTCGCTGCTTTTCTTGTTGTCGAGATTCTGCTCTCGCCCTACTCGATCGGCAGTGCCGAGCCCCAGTCAGCTTCCGGTCCCTCTCCCGATACCACAGCACAAACGAAGTCGCTCTTCGCGCAAGCGGCGGTCCAGGTACTCGAGCGCGAGTTCGCCACCAGCGAAGTCTCTTTTCTCTTGCTCGATGCTCGAACCGGAGTCTTTCTCTCCTCTCACTGGGATGACCCCGAAAAGCGCATCCCCCTGGGTTCGTTGGTCAAACCGTTTACAGCTCTCGCATACGCGGAGGAGCATGACTTCGATTACCCGGTGCATTTCTGCAAAGGGGAAGCGAGCGGCTGCTGGCTGCGCCGGGGCCACGGAAGGCTGGACATTGTCTCCGCCATTGCCCACTCGTGTAACTCGTATTTCCGCGTGCTGGCCGCCAACGTGAGTGGCGAACAGATGAATCCCACAGCAAGGAGATTTGGTCTCGAAGCGCCGGACTCGGATCTCTCCGGGCCGGCGCTCATGGGCCTGGGCGATCGCTGGCTGATTTCTCCGCGCCACATGGCGCGCGCTTACCTCGAACTGTATCGCAGGCGAAACCAGCCGGGTGTGCGCGAACTGCTCGCTGGCATGGGCCAGTCAACCTGGCAGGGGACAGGTGCGGGAGTCGGCCGGGCCCTGAAGCACTCTGACGCGCTCGTAAAGACCGGGACCGCACCCTGCACCCATCCGCATCCCGCTCCCGGTGACGGTTTTGTCGTCGCGTTGGTGCCGGCCGGTCAACCCGAGCTCCTGCTCATGATTCGGGTCCATGGAGTTCCCGGAGCAAGAGCATCCATCACGGCTGGCCGCATATTGAGCCGTCTTGAGGAGTAACCGCCGCATGATCTGGATGGCTTTCGCGCTCCTATCATTTGTTCTGCTGGCGAATCAGTTTGCCGCCGCTCAAAACGTCCAGATAGGTGTGCTCGGACGCTTCCATGCCCGCCAGATCACCCTGAGCGCTGCGCCGGGGCAGGCCGTTGTCGTCAGGGCTGGGGAAAATACTTTCGTGCTGGAGCCGAATTTCCGAGCCGGTGTCGCTCAGATTCGAGTTTCCGCTAACTCCTTGCTCATGGATTTTGGTGGACAAGTTGTTCAGGTTTCTGAGATTCGCGCAGGTAGCCGAACCAATGGCACTGCCGCCTTCGTCCTGGCGATCCCCGGAAAAATCAGCCGCCACTATCGAGGTACGCTCCTCGTGAATGCCGCTGACGGCGTCCTCGTGCCCATTGTCACGATGGATTTGGAGACGGCCGTGGCCTCCGCTGTTAAGGCAGAATCCGCGCCGGGCTCCCCGTTCGAAGCTCTGAAGGCTCAGGCGGTCGCAGCGCGCTCGTACTTTGTCGCCGGTAGAGGGCGTCACCACGATTTCGATTTCTGCGATCTCACGCATTGCCAGTTCCTGCGCGAGCCGCCCCATGCGGAGAGCCCCGCCGCGGCCGCTGCTCGTGCGACGCGCGGTTTGGTACTTGCCTACCGCGAAAAGCCCTTTGCGACAATGTTTACGCGCAGTTGCGGGGGCCGGACGCGGACTCCGGCGGAGCTTGGAATTCCCATTCAGGGTTATCCGTATTTTGCGGTTGTTTGCGAGTACTGCCACAAGAATCCTTCGCGCTGGAGCCGCCGAATCTCACAAGAGGAGGCAGCTCGATTGCTTGGCAAGGGCGAAGCCGGCCGTCTGTCGGTTGACAGGCGACTCGGTTGGAACGCCGTTCCCAGCAATAATTTTTCGGCGCGCAATGACGACACGCAGGTGTTTCTGGAAGGAACCGGCCAGGGGCACGGAATCGGACTTTGTCAGCGAGGCGCGAAGGCAATGGCGGAAGAGGGAGCAAGCTTCCGGGCGATCCTCAATCATTACTTTCCCAATACTGTGCTCGTCAGCCTTGATAGCTCGCTTGCGCGCTAGAAGGTTTTGGGGGCCATGGGCAATTGGCCCAACCTTCTTATTTTGGGCAAGCTATAAAAGGCGCGCTGGGCTGTGCCCTTGCTCAGCCCTAGCTCGACACAAACCTCGCGCCAGCATCGCCCCTGTGCGTGGATTACGAAGGAAACCGCGTAGCCTCGCGAATGGCTCGCTCCACTTTGGCAATCTCTGCGTTGGGATTTTGCCGCCACGATGTAGACCAAATGCGAATAATTCGCCAACAGCGTTCTTCGAGAATGCGCTGACGCCAAAGGTCGTAGGCTCTTGCGGCGGGGGCACTGTGGTACGCCTTTCCGTCGCACTCAATCCCTAGAATATAGCGAGACTCGTTCTCTGGGTGACGCACGCC
>WNEY01001533.1_pt1 | contig 16444 bp, 17 predicted proteins | sample 5400531 | NCBI WGS metagenome assembly WNEY01 (sample SAMN13153338, study PRJNA577476) | soil metagenome | isolation source: 200 cm saprolite under Douglas fir tree site 1 | place: USA:California | collected 2015-04-18
ACGGCCCGTTCGGCGAGGATGGCACGATCCAGGGCCTGCTGGAGATGGCCGGCATCCGCTATGTGGGAGCGGGCGTGCTGGCCAGCGCGGTCAGCATGGACAAGGAATACATGAAGCTGATCTTCAAGGCCCGCGGCCTGCCGGTCGGGCCGCACGTGGTCATCAGGGAGCGGGACTGGCCGGCCGGTCCCGCGCGGCCGGATGGCGAGGCGGCGCACCCGGAGCGAAAACGCGTGCTCGACGCGATCGCCGAGCTCGGCTGGCCGCTGTTCGTGAAGCCCGCCAGGGGCGGGTCAAGCATCGGCACGTCCAGGGCAACGGACATGGCCGGGCTGCACGAGGCGATCGAGACGGCCAGGCGCTACGATCCGAAGGTGCTCGTCGAGGCCGCGATCGACGGCGCCGAGATCGAGTGCTCGGTGCTGGAGGGCGAGCACGGCGGGCCCCCCGACACCAGCATGCCCGGGCAGCTGCTGATTGAGGGCGGCGAGGAGTTCTGGGACTTCGAGGCGAAGTACCTGGACGCGGCCAGCGGGATGGCGATCCCGGCGCCGATCCCGGCCGAGGCGCGGGATGAGGTCCGCAGGCTTGCCGCCGAGGCCTTCGACGCGGTGTCCTGCGAGGGGCTTGCCCGTGTTGACTTCTTCTACACGCCGGACGGGCAGATCATGATCAACGAGATCAACACGATTCCCGGGCTGTCCCCCGCGTCCTATTTCCAGAAGATGTGGGAAGCCAGCGGCCTGCCGTTCGGCCAGCTCATCGACCGGCTCCTGCAGACGGCGCTGAACAAGCGCCCCGGACTGCGCTGACTGAACGGCGAGCGGCGAGCGGCGCTGGCGCGCGCCGCTCGCCGTCCGCGCTACCTCTTGGCCGCGGCGAGCTTCTTCTCGCCATTGACGATCGCCTTGAAGTCGGACCCGGGCCGGAACTTGGGGACCGAGGACTTGGGCACCTTGATGGAAGCGCCGGTCGCCGGGTTGCGCGCGGTGCGGGCCGGCCTGACGGCCTTCTCGAAGACGCCGAATCCGGTGATGGCTACCTTGTCGCCCTTTGCGACTGCTGCCTGGATGGTATCGAGCACCGCGTTCACGGCTTCGGCCGCGGTTTTCTTGTCTCCCATCCGGCCAGAAATCGCATCGATCAGGTCACGCTTGTTCATTTCTGCACTCCTGCGGGTTCCCCCAACGGGAGGTCGCGCGGACAGGGCTGCCGGGCTCGCGACCTCTGACGTGCCTGAAATTAGGCGATGCAGCGGCGTTGCACAAACACCAGCAAGGAAATTAACGGCGTGTCGGCAGGGATTCTTATGCGTGCCCGGACGGCTACCCGGCCTTGGTCAAGAACGATTTGTCAGGAATTATAACCCGGGATATTTTCGCAGTCCGCGGGTAGCCGCAAGCCGGTTGAGTTCGGTGGCCAGCGAGGCCAGCCGGCGCTCACAGCGGGCCGGATCGGCGGTCGCTGCCTTCATCGCGTCACACACGGCCACAAGTCGGCGTTGCAGGTTAATCCGCACGTCAGCAGGTATATCGAGGGATGAAATGTAGAGCTGCACGGTGCGTATCCGGCCCGCAAGCTGAGCAGATCCGGCCGCCAGGAAGGTGTCCGGGCTGCCCAGGCCCGGCTCGCCGGTATCGCCGCCATGGCCGACCTGGATCCAGGCGGCTGCCGGGCTGCCGGGTGGCTGCCCGCCGGCGCCTCCAGCGATCTCGAAAATGGCAGAAAATTTATCGCCGGCAGTCACCTCGCGATTGCCGGAATCGACAGTCAGCAACGTCGCCGGGTCGGCCTCGACTATGTCCTGCAATGCACTGACTTTACCGATAGGCAGGGCTAGCGGGAGCACGCCAGCAGTTGTTATGGAATGACAGCATATCTGGCTAAATTCCGGCGCGATCACCGCCAGGAAGCCGCGTCCCGCGATGGCCGATGCCGTGGCGGCGGATGCGGCTGCGGTGGTGAATTCGGCAGCTGCGACGAGGATGGCGGCCCCCGCGTGGCTAGGCGCACTGAGCACGACGGCGGGATCCGCCTGCCACGCGGCGAGCAGGCCCGTGCCGACGCCGGGCTCACGCAGCACCGCGGCGTGCCCGCGCAGGACCAGGCCGCCGCGCATTACCGGCCCGCCCAGTTCCATGGCCGAAATCCCGCCTCCCTCGGTAGGCCGCCTTCGATAGACGGTATCCCGCCCGGCTGGCCAGCCACAGGCGGCGGAGTCGACAGCCAGGCCACCGCCACGCCCCGGTAAGGTCAGTACCGTGGGCCGCGGCCCGGTCAGACCGGCCGCACCCCTGACCTGCATATCCCCGGAATGTCCCTGTCCTCAAGTCACAAGGTCGCGCCTATGAAGGTAGCTGTCGTCAAGGAGGCCGCGCCCGGCGAGCGGCGGGTCGCGCTCGTGCCAGCGGCGGTAGCCAAGCTGCGCGCGGCCGGCCACGAGGTGCTGGTGGAGTCCGGCGCAGGCGACCGCGCATGGCTGGCGGACGGCGCTTACGCCGAAGCCGGGGCAAGCATCGTGCCGGTCGCGGAGCTTGCCGCCGCCGACGTGATCCTGATGGTCGGCCGCCCCGACGAGCGGGCTATCTCGCGGCTCCGGCCTGGCCAGGCTGTGTTCGGGATGCTGGCGCCGCTCGCCGATCCCGCGCTCGCCGAGCGACTGGCCGCGGCGGGCGTGACCGCGATCAGCCTCGACCTGATCCCGCGGACACTGCCGAGGGCTCAGCCGATGGACGCGCTGTCGTCCCAGGCCAACATCGCAGGCTATAAGGCGGCGGTGCTGGCGGCGGCCACGTTCGGCCGGTTCTTCCCGCTGCTGATCACCGCGGCAGGCACAGCCCGGCCGGCCCAGGTGCTGATACTGGGCACCGGGGTGGCTGGCCTGCAGGCAATCGGCACGGCCCGGCGGCTCGGCGCCGTGGTGACCGCGTATGACGTGCGGCCGGAGACCAAGACCGAGGTGGAGTCGCTCGGCGCGGCGTTCCTGGAGCTGACGGCCGTCGGCCCGGCGGCCGGCGACGGCGGGTACGCCCGCGCACTCACCGAGGACGAGCGGCAGGCAGAGCAGGACGAACTGGCCCGGCACATCGCCCGGCATGACGTGGTGATCACCACGGCACAGGTGCCCGGGCGCCGGCCGCCGGTGCTCGTCACCGCCGACGCGCTCAAGTCGATGACGGCCGGCTCAGTCGTGATCGACATGGGCGCTAGCGATCTCGGCGGCAATGTCGAGGGCTCAGTGCCCGACGAGACCGTGACCACGGAGAACGGCATCACCGTGGTTGGCGCAAGCAACCTGCCGTCGACGATGCCCGCGGCCGCGTCAGCCATGTACGCGCGCAACATCAGCGCCTTGCTGCTGTACATGGTGAAGGACGGGAAACTGGCTATTGATCTGTCCGACGACCTGCAGGCAGGCGTCGTCATCAGCAGGGACGGATCCGTTATTCATCCTGCTCTTACCGCGCCCGCCGATGACGAGCCCGCCCGGGCCGATCCCGCTGGAGGTACCCCCCTTGTCGACGGCACTGCTGACTGACCTGGTCATCTTCGTGCTCAGCCTGTGGGTGGGCTTCGAGGTGATCAGCAAGGTCCCGGCCACCCTGCACACGCCGCTGATGTCGGCGGCCAACTCGATCCACGGGATCGTGCTGGCCGGCGCCATGCTGATCGCCGTCACCGCCAACAACGCGATCGGTTACCTGATCGCGTTCGTCGCCGCCGCGTTCGCCGCGATGAACGTCGTCGGCGGGTACGTGGTGACCGGCCGGATGCTCAAGATGTTCCGCAAGCGGCCCGGCGCCGCCGTCGCGCAGCCCAGCGCCGCCGTCGCGCAGCCCAGCGCCGCCGTCGCGCAGCCCAGCGCCGCCGTCGCGCAGCCCAGCGCCGCCGTGGCGCAGGACGGCAAGCAATCATGAGCGGGTTCAGTACCACCGTCCAGCTGATCTACGTCGCCGCGGCGTCGTGCTTCGTGCTCGGCCTGCACCTGATGAACAACCCGGCCACAGCCCGCCGCGGCAACCAGGTGTCCACCGGCGGCATGGTGGCCGCGGTCGCGGCCACGCTCGCGCTCATCATCCACTCCGGCGCGATCAGCGTGACCGGGTGGATCGTGATGCTGGCAGGCGCGCTGGCCGGCGCAGGCGCCGGGCTGTACTCGGCACGGACAGTGCAGATGACGGCGATGCCGCAACTGGTCAGCATCTTCAACGCGGTCGGCGGCGGCGCGGCAGCGCTGGTCGGCATCCACGACTACATGCGGCTGGCCGACGCCGGCCGGGGAGTGCCAGGCTCGATCACGGTAACGACCCTGCTCGATGTGATCATCGGGGCGGTGACGTTCTCCGGGTCGATCATCGCGGCCGGCAAGCTGCAGGGGCTGATCACTTCGGCACCGGTCACTTTCCCCGGCGCGCGGGTCGTCAACCTGCTGCTCGCGGCCATCACGCTGGCCGTCGGCGGGTACCTGATCGGCGCCCCGAGCCTGCCCTGGCTCGGGGTGGTCATCGTGGCGGCGCTGGTGTTCGGGGTGTCGATGGTGATGCCGATCGGCGGCGCCGACATGCCGGTGGTCATCTCGCTGCTGAACGCGTTCACCGGGACGGCGGTGGCGATGGCCGGATTCGTGATCGGCAACTGGGCGCTGATCATCGCGGGCGCGCTGGTCGGCGCCTCCGGCGGAATCCTGACCAAGCTGATGGCCGACGCCATGAACCGGTCGATCGGCAACATCATCATCGGCGGATTCGGCACCGGCGACTCGGCCGTTCCCGTGCTGCCCGGCGCAGGCGCCGGGGTGCGCGCCATCGAGGCAGACGACGCGGCCATCCAACTCGCCTACGCGGCCAAGGTGATCATCGTGCCCGGCTACGGGCTGGCCGCCGCGCAGGCGCAGCATGCAGTCGCCGAGCTTGCGGACCTGCTGGAGTCGCGCGGAGTCGAGGTCAGCTACGCCATCCATCCGGTGGCTGGCCGGATGCCCGGCCACATGAACGTGCTGCTTGCCGAGGCGAACGTACCGTACCCGCAGCTCAAGGAGATGGAGGAGATCAACCCCGAGTTCAGCAGGACCGATGTCGCGCTGGTGATCGGCGCCAACGACGTCACCAACCCGGCCGCCCGGCGGCCGGGCACGGCCATCTCGGGCATGCCGATCCTGGACGTGGACCAGGCCAAGAGCATCATCGTGATCAAGCGATCGATGGGCCACGGCTACGCCGGCATCGACAACGAGCTGTACTCGAACCCGAAGACCAGCATGTACTTCGCCGACGCGAAGGCTGCCCTGACCGGCCTGACCGCCGCGGTCAAGACCCTGGTCGGCTGACCGGGGCCGTCAGTAGCCCAGCCGACAACCAGGCCAGTTGCTGCCGATGAAACCCGGGTTTGACAGCGCGAGATGCCTATCGAATCCCGGTTTCATAGGTTGCGCCGTAGCAGAGCGGCACCCGGCAGCTGCCCGATGCGGGTAGAGATGCTGATGTGACGCTGGCAGGCAGACGCCCGTGCGGTACTGGCATGCCGCGCGTGCTAGCCGCCGGCGGCGAACTCCTGGAAGGCCGCGTAGGCCCGGGGCGCCCAGACGGTGCCCGGCCCGCCATTCATCAGGATCGCGACGCCCAGCGCCTCGGCCACCTCCTGCTCGGTCGCGCCCTGCTGCGCGGCGCCGCGGGCATGCGCGGCGATGCAGCCGTCGCATTCCCTGGTGACCCCGACGGCCAGCGCGATCAGCTCCTTCATCCGGGCGGGCAGCTCGCCGCCGTCGCCCATCGCGGCGGCCGACATCCTGAGGTAGCCGGAGTAGACATCGGGGATCTTCTCGCGCAGCTTCCGGCCGGCGCCAGTCAGGTCGTCGAGCAACTCGTGGGCCGTGGACATGAGAACCTCCCGGCTATCGTCTGACTTCTGGGGCTGACTCAGCGCGCGGCTGGGTGACCGGAGGGAGACTACCCCGATGAGCACTCTCGATGCTGACCTGGAGATCGCCGTTGGCTCCGTAAAACCAGATCTTGATCTGACTCCTGCGCGGGAGGCCAGGGTCGGCGACGTGCTCGTCCGGCGGCTGCTGCCGCTCCGCCAGCGCCGGAGCGTCGGCGCGTGGTGCTTCGTCGACCACTACGGGCCGATGTCGGTGGGCGGCGTGGCCGCCCGGGGCGCGGCCGGGACCGGCTCAGCGCCACACCCGTCTCGTTCATCCCGCTCGTCTCACTCGCCCCGCCGCTCGGCCCCGACCGGCACCGCGTTTCTTGATCACGGATGATCCGGGGTGCTCGGACGCCCGAATCTTCCGTGATCATGGTCCAGAGCCGAGCGGAGTGGCCCGGGGCTGTGACCTTCGCCACTGGCCGGTTCATCGCCAGGAGGCGGGGTAGGGGCTGCGCGGAAATACGCTCTGCCGAGCGCAAAATTCTAGTAAGACTGTCGGTATAGTAGTGATTTATCCAGCCCGTGCATCGAGTGCCACCGAGGAGCTTCGATGGTCCTGCCGGACTTCTTCATCGCGGGCGCGCCGAAGGCGGGCACCACCGCGCTGCACGCGGCGCTGGCCAGGCATCCGGCGCTGTTCATGTCGGCGGTCAAGGAACCTAAGTTCTTCCTGACCGACGGTCCGCCGCCAGCCCGGGGCGGCCCCGGAGACGTGCAGACCTACCGGGAGCACGTCTGGCGGCGGGATGACTACGAGGCGCTGTTCGACCCGGCTCCGGCGGGCGTGCTGCGCGGTGAGTCCACGCCGTTCTACCTGTATGACCGGGCCGCGCAGCAGCGCATCCGCGCGCTTACCCCGGACGCGAAGCTGATCGTGATCCTGCGCGACCCGGTGGAGCGGGCGCACTCGAACTGGACGCACCTGTGGTCGGCGGGCCTGGATCCCGTCGGTGAGCGCGCTACCGCCACCGCGTACCCCCGGCCCTGCCCCGGCGGCCGGCGCAGCCGGTAGGCGAGGTAGAAGTCCCCGTTGCTGCGGATGGCGCTTGGTGCCCTGCCCAGTTCCCAGGCGCTGTCCCTGGCGACGGCGGAGTGGTCGGGCTGGGGCATCGCGGCGGCCATCTCGGGCCTGGCGGATTCGGACGTCACGTGGGAACGATAGATCAACTGCGGGAGTCCGCGCTGCTGATGCCGCGCGCTGGAGGCGGTAGACAGCGACCTCGTCCGATCGGCAGATGAGCCGGCCTGCGCTGGCCCGGACCTTGGCCGAACTCAGCCGGCCGGGCTCACTCGGCAGTGCTCACTCGGCAGTGCTCACTCGGCAGGGATGCAACCTGCGGCGAACGCGACCAGGCCAGCGATCATAACGATGATCCCGAAGGGCTGCCACGCGTGATAGGTACTCGCGATAGCAAACGTCACAAATACCCCTATAATGAATAAAACGAACCCTAAGACCTTCATCGCGTCCCGCCGTCACCTGGGCAGCAGCCGCCCTTGTCGGTCCGCCATAAAGGGACCACTGCGAGGCTTTGCTCTGACAATACCGACAAATGGCGAGAATGACTAAAGTTCTCGCGCAAGCCAGCGCATCCCGCACGGCCGCCGATCCGGCCAGCCTGGCCAGACCGTGGCCGCGGTACGCCGGATCGGTCAGCACGGACAGGCGGGCGATGCCGCCGGGCCAGGCTAGGTAGCCAGCCGCCGCGACCACCCGGTCACCGTCAAGCACCAGATCGCCCATCCGGTAATACCAGCCTCTCAGCGCAGGTGCAGGACGTTGCCGGTGATGAGGCTGGCCGCGTCGCTGGCCAGGAACGCGATCACCGCGGCGACCTCGGCGGGCGCGGCGATATGCACCTGCTGCGGGCTGGCAGCCACGGCGGCCCTGACCTCGTCGGTGATCCAGCCGGTGTCAGTGACCGGCGGCTCAACCGCGTTGGCGGTGATGCCGAGCGGCGCGAGTTCCTGCGCCGCCGCCAGTGTGTAGTCAACCAGCGCTGCCTTGGCCGCGCCATACGACACTTCCTCGGCGAATCCCCTGCCGTCGCCGGAGGTCAGCGAGATGAGCCGGCCCCAGTTCGCGCCCCGAGCGGCATGCCGGCGGGCAAATTCGGCGATCAGCAGCGCACCTGCCCGGGCATCGACGGCGAACTGCCGATCGAATGACTCGGCGCTGACCGGCCGCAGCGAACGGCCCAGCCGGTCGACTGCGTCCTGCTTAAACGTATCGGCGAGCCATCCGGACGCGTTGTGCACCAGGATGTCGACCGGCCCGAGGTCACGTTCAGCCTGGTCGAACAGGCTAGGCACGGACGCGGGATCGGCCAGGTCAGCCTCGACGGTGCGCACAACGCCGCCGGCCGCGTTGATCCTGTCCGCTAGCCCGGAGCCGCCAGCGGCCCGCTGCTCGCGGTAGGGCGCCGGGATCCCCGGCCCAGGCGCTTCATCCAGCCGCAGGTAGGTGGCCAGGACCGCGACGCCGCGGTCGGCCAGCTCGGCTGCCGTCGCCGCACCGATGCCATGGTTGGCCCCGGTCACAATGGCGACATGCGGCAGCGTGCGCATAGCCGCGGACGATACCGGTCACCCGGCCACCCGGCCAGCCTGTTTTCGCGAACCTGCTCGCGGCGGCTGGCCAGGTCACGGTCCGACGGCTAGGCGGCGGCTGGCCAGGTCACGGTCCGACGGCTAGGCGGCGGCTGGCCAGGTCACGGTCCGACGGCTAGGCGGCGTCCGCCGCCGCCACGACGGGGACCTGGTCGAGGATGATCCCGAAGTGATCATGGTAGGCGGCCAGCAGCGCGGCGTCGGCCGTGAGTTCCTCCTCGGTCCGCTTCCCGTCCGCGGTGCGGATCAGAGTGTGCCCGCTGATGGAGACCCTGCCGCCCGCGGTCAGCCGGGAGCAGATCGTAGTGCGGGTGAAATGGGACTCCGGGGACGTCTGCTGCCACCAGCAGGTCGGGCCGAAATCGGCCAGCGCCCGCTCGCGCAGCTCAAGCCGGTACTGCGGCTGCCCGTCCCTGATCACGTCGATGTCCCCAGCCTGCGGCCCGATCTCGAAATCGGCCTGGAGGCCGGTTCCGGCGCTAGCCTCGGCCAGCCGGAAGCTCCCGGCCGGATCGTCCTGCTGCCCGCGCTCGCCAAGGCGCAGCGGGAACTCGCTGTGGCTGCCGAATCCCACGTCGGCAAGCCAGGGTCCGTCCCCGTCGGCCGTGCGCACGAGTAGCGCCAGGTGATCGAACGGCGGGCCGAGCCAGTCGTCGCCGAACACCCGCGCCGCGAGCAGCCTGACGTCGAAGCCGAGTGCGCGGAGCAGCAGGGCGAACGCCCCGTTGAGCTCGTAGCAGAAACCGCCGCGCCGCCTTGTCACGATCTTGTCGATCAGCTCGCCATCTGCCAGCGAGATCGGCTCGCGCAGGTGAATGCTCAGGTTCTCGAACGGGACCGCCAGCAGATGTGCCCGGTGCAGCGCATGCAGCGCTGCGCTGTCCGCCTTGGCCGGGCGTGCGGTGTCGATGCGGTCCAGGTACGCGGCCAGTTCCTTCTCGTTCATCAGCACCAGCGTGCACCTTCAAGCGGCCTTCAGGTCAAGCGGATAAGCGCCAGGCGGCCGGCCAGGGCCGGCCGGCATGTCTATTTCCGCGCCGCCGTTCGTCGGTTAGTGGGGCGGGCGGCAGCGCCGATGCCGATGTAAAACCGGGATTAACGGGGCCATCGGCGCCAGCGTGGTTCAGCGCATCCGGACGGAGGGGGCGGACCGCTCTGAACCACGCGCCGTTGGCCGCCGAGGCAGGCATGGTGACTGGTCAGACCAGCGGTGCGACCGCAGAACCCGGGGGCGTGGTGCAGTTGGCCGGGTTGCCGCGGACTACTTTGGCGGTGCGGGTTGTTAGTTCGCTGCGATGAGCCCCGATTCGCTGCGATGATCCCTGATCTGTCCCCCGCTCATGAGGAGTACCCATGCCCACTCGCACCGCCCGCACCGGATGGAATGGCACGCTGCAAGAAGGCTCCGGCCAGGTCGAGCTGAGCAGCTCCAAGGTTGGCACCTACGAGGTGTCCTTCCCCAAGCGCGTCGCCGAGGAGGCGGGCGGCACCACCAGCCCCGAGGAACTGATCGCGGCCGCGCACTCGGCCTGCTATGCGATGGCGCTCTCCGCCGAGATCGGCGGGGCCGGCGGCACGCCGCAGGCCCTGGAGGTACAGGCCGACGTCACGCTCGGCCCGGACCCAGCCGGCGGGTTCCGGCTCACCGGCATCAAGCTCACCGTCCGCGGCGAGGTCGACGGCCTGGACGCGGCCGGCTTCGCGGCCGCTGCCCAGCGGGCCAAGGAAGGCTGCCCGGTGAGCAAGGCGCTGACCGGCGTCGACATCACCCTGGACGCAGCGCTCGATGCCTGACCAGGCGGCCGACGGCGCCCTTGCGAGATCTTGGGGTGCAGCGGCCGCCGGGCAAGCGGGCGGTTGCCTCCCGGCTGACCGGCTAGTCGAGCCGCCAGCCGGGTAAGCGCGCAGACCTGGCCTCCCTACCCGAAATCGCCCTCAGCGCCGTATGATCCGCTAGGCGCTGAAAACAGGGGTGGGTATGCGAGGGCGGTCTGCCGGGTCCGTGGCTGCGGGCGCCGTCGCGCCGTGCGCCGGGAGGTGCCAGCATGCAACTTGACCGGATCCTGCCGCTGGCCCGTACCTACTGGGCGGACATCGCCTGGGTGGTCTTCATCGGGCTGAACCTCATTGCCATGCGCCTGCTCCCGGAGTGGCAGACCGTCCCGTTCCTGATCATCTGGGTCAGCCTGACCGCGATCTATGGCTTCCGGCTGTGGCGGCTTGGATCCACCATCCTCATGGTCGCGGTAGTGGCGCTGTCCACCGGCGGCCTGATCGGCTGGCAGGTCATCCGGGGACAGCAGGACGCCGAGTACCTCGTCGAAGTACCGCTGCTCACCATGATGTTTGTGGTGATGGTCTGGCACGCGCGCAGGCGGCAGGCGGCCATGGCGGAAATGAAGCGCGTCTCCCAGCACAACCTGCTGCTGCTTGATCAGCAGCGCCAGTTCTTGCAGGACGTCTCGCATGAGCTGGGCACGCCGATCACCATCGCGCTCGGCCACGCGGAGCTCATCGAGCACGCCGCCACCGACCAGGCGATCGCCGAGGACGCCAGGGTGGCCGTGGATGAGCTGCTGCGGATGCGCCGGCTGGCCAACCGGCTGCTGCTGCTTGCGGCGACGGACGGCCCGGACTTCCTGCGGTCGGCTCCGGTGGACGTCGCCGAACTCATGGTGGAGACGCTGCACCGGTGGAGCCAGACCCCCCGCCGGTGGTCGCTCGGCACCCTGGCGGAGGTGAGCGTGCTTGCGGACGCGGACCGGCTCACGCTGGCGCTGGACGCGCTGATCGAGAACGCAGTCGATCACACCGCCGACGACAGCCAGATCGAGCTGAGCGCCCGGTCCGATGGCGACGAGGTCATCCTGGCCGTGTCGGACTCGGGCTCCGGCATTGCGGCTGCCGACCTGGGCCGCATCTTCGGCCGGTTCTCCCGGATCGACGCCGGCCGCAGCCGGGAGATCGGCGGGTTCGGCCTGGGCCTGGCGGTAGTGAAGGCGATCGCGGAGGCCCACCACGGCTCTGTTCAGGTCCGCAGCACGGTGGGCAAGGGCTCGGTGTTCGAGTTGCTCCTGCCCGCGACGATGACCACGGCCAGCGTCCTGAGGCAGCCGCTGGACCGCCGGGCCGCGCCGAGGTAGCCCCGTGAGGTAGCCCCGGTCACGGGCCGACGGTGAGGTAGCCCGGTCACGGGCCGACGGTGAGGTAGCCCCGGTCACGGGCCGACGGTGAGCATCACCCGGTCGGCAGCACGGTAAGCCTGGAAGCGGATCAGCGTCAGGTCCAGGCCCATCTCATTGAGCCAGACCGCAGCGGCCGTCACTTGCGGCGGAGTCGCGGGCGAGCAGCACGATCCGCAGCCTGCGCAGCGTTGACTCGTCCATCTCGGACGCGTGCTTAAGCAGCTGTCCCCGGGCTTCGGCCGCCTTGGCCGACCTTGCTGCCCTGGATAGTGTGATACTCCGTACCGAAGAGGCGCTTAAATGCGGGTGCAGTCGCCGGTGGCACGATGGCACCTGGCCTGGATAGGCTAGGCGATTGCCCGTGCCCGTGCGCCGCGCAGTCGAGGGGGCTTGGCCGGGACGGGCCAGTGGTGCCGCAGGCAGGCCAGGGCGCGGCATCATTCGAGGAGTGGAGGTGCCGCCGTGGACAGTCCACGGATCCATGCCAACGCGGACGTGGACGAGCGCGCGAAACTTGGGCCGCGCACCACAGTGTGGCACCTGGCCCAGGTGCGCGAGAACGCCCAGCTCGGGAGCGACTGCATCGTGGGGCGGGGCGCATATGTCGGGCCTGGTGTTGTTATCGGCAACAGGGTCAAGCTGCAGAACTACGCGCTCGTTTATGAGCCGGCCCGGCTAGAGGATGAGGTATTCATCGGGCCCGCCGCGGTCCTCACCAACGATGTCTATCCTCGCTCCGCCGACGTGAGCGGAAAGCTGAAGCGGCCAGCGGACTGGGATGCGCTCGCCGTGGTCGTGCGGAGGGGCGCGTCGGTCGGCGCCCGGGCGGTCATCCTGGCACATGTTGTGATCGGACGCTGGGCACTCGTCGCTGCGGGTGCCGTGGTAACGCGGCACGTCCCAGACTTCGCGCTGGTAGCCGGGGTGCCCGCGCGCAGGATCGGATGGGTCGGCCGCGCCGGATCAAGGCTGGTCGCCGACGGCCACGGCCGGTGGCGCTGCCCGGACGTCGGCGAACGATATGAGGAGGCCGACGGAGTGCTCACCCTGGTGGGTGGTCCGGACGCCCGCTAGTGTCGATGGTCGTCTCGGCGAACCAGCAGGGCACGCACAAGCACATTCGCCTCACCCAACGAGCGGTCAGCGGCGGCTAACCTGTGAGAATCGGGGACTGAGCCAAGGCCGCACCCTGTACCAGTACCTTGCCCGCAGGCTGTAACTCTCACCGCCGGGACCTTCGGCTGGGCCGTCGTGCCAGTCGCCCGAATACCAGGCTCCCACGCAACCCCAGATATCTCCGGCATGGTAGCCACCACGGGACCGGTTTCCGTGATCGCGAAGCCACCACACCCAGCCCTCGTAGCACCCCCGGATCCACCCGCCGAGCACGTCCGCGCCCGCAGCCGTTGAAGCCCTGTTCCAGGGGAAGACGCCCGGCCAGCTCGTCGATTTGGTTCCGACGATCCCGAAGGTGACCGGGCACGGCAGCTTCGAGTATCCGCGCGGGCATTTCGCGCGGTCGGAGACGTAGTCGCCGTGGTTGGACTGGCGCCAGTCGGACTCCATGTAGGCGATCGCCCGGAGCAGGTTGTCCGGCAGGCCCCACTTAGCCGCGGCCCACTGAAAGATGTCGTCGGTAGTTCCAGTGAAATTGCCGGTAATACGGCCAAGAATGTATTTGTTCCAGCGAGGGTCGTACGCACGGGAGGCAACATTCTCACGGCGAAGATTCAGGTGGACAGGAATGGTTTGGTTATAGTGGGCGTTACCGGGCCGCGGTTCCCACCCCGACCTGTGGACCTCTGACGCTGCTTTGGCATCGCCGGGCAGCGACGCGTACGATCCCACCGGTAGCAACCTGAAATAACCGCCAGGCAGAGGCGGCTGGCCCCCCGGCGACGGCCGGTGTGATTTCGGCCCGTCTCCACCCCAGGCCAGGTTCAAGGCTAGCGTAACGCCCAGTGCGGCCACGGCGACGCTCAGGAGCGCCACCAGAAACCGCGCCCACCCTGCTGCCCGGCTCGTCATTCTCTAGTGCCCTTCCACCGGGAATCGAGGCTAATCAGGATGCTCCCCGTGGCGAGCCGTTCCAGGTGCGACCTGGTCTTCAGACCCGCCGCCCTCTGGCCGAGCAGAGCTGCTCGATTACCTGGACATAGGTGTTGGCTTGATGTTCCCAGGCCAGTTCCTCTTGCACTGTGGCTTGGCCAACCCGCCCGAGTGCCAGACGGCGTTGGGGGCTCCGGAGGAGAGCATCGATGGTCTGCGCATGAGCCTCGATGTCCCCAGGCTCCGCATATGCCGCAGCCCCTTCGGAGATCGTCCGGGTCTCGGGTAGGTCGAAGGCCACGAATGGAAGGCCGAACGCCATGTACTCCATCGCTTTCACTGGCGAAACTTCGAATTGAAGGCTCGCGTCCAGACCCAGATCTGCGGTTGCCAAGTATCGAAACACGTCCTTCTCGAGCAAGAAGCCAGTAAAATGCACCCATTCACCCAGCTTCAGATTATCCGCGAGCGCCTGCATCTCTGCAAGGCATTCTCCAAATCCAATGATCGCGAACTCGCAATTGTCTCGTCCCAGGTCGTGCACCACATGGTGAATGGAACGCAACAGCAGATCCAGCCTGTCCTGGCGTCCCATCATGCCCACCCAGCAGGAGAGGTACCGGCGCCCGCGCTTCAGTGACTCATCGCCTTGGACTCCCAGCACCCTGGCCAGAACCGGCCCATTCCGGACCACCGAGACGCGATCCGCGGGCAGGCCCGATACCGCGAGCGCGCGCTTCCGTAGATGCTCGTTCACGCAAATGACACGGTCAGCGCTGCCATGACTTAGCTTCTCGAGCAACCTGAGCACCGAGAGCAAGCCTGACCGGGCATTGCCGTATCGGGCAACGTAGAGCTCGGACAGCAGATCCCGTTGATCAACGACAACCCGAACACCAAGTCTCTTGAACAGTCTTGCCAGAGGAAAATACACGTCCGGCGGCTCGCAGAATTGGACGACGTCGATTCTGTCGCGAATTACAACGCGAAGGGAGAGGAAGGCTGCTACAAGAAAAGAATACCCGTATTCTACGAGATAGCCCAGCAGACCGCCTGGCTCGGCCGGAGAGGGATACTCGAAGAGGCGCACCCGAGCGTGGTCCCTATAGCGGCTGTTGCGTGCGTGTCTTCTCGTGATCACCCGCACGTAATACCCGTTCTGGAGCAATGTGTCGATTTGTTTGGACACACGATGGTCCACGCCGGCAGCGATGTTCTCCACGATAATCAGTACCCGGCCAGCAGCGCCGCGGTGGGTCCGGGGAACGGGGGTGGGCTCCTGGCAATCCATCGCAGCACGCGGGCCCGGCGTCATGCCGGGTGGAGCCTCGGCTGGGCTCATGTGCTGGTGCACCGGCCTCTCGCAGCGGCGAGGGCGGTGACGATGGAGTCGACGTCGCGGAGGGAGACGCGTCGGTGACTCGGGAGGTTCACGAGGCGTTGACTGAGAAGTTCGGCTGCGGGGCAGGAACCGGCAACGTATCCGCCGACGCCCGGATCCACCGCTTCCTCCAGCACGCTCGTGAACCAGGTCCCCAAGACCGCATGGCGGGCTGCCGCCTCCATGGCCGCGTGCCGGTCTTCGACGTAAACAGGGACTCGAACGTAGGCAGGACTCGCCCCAGGTGGCGGCTGGGGCATGTCGAACCCCAGCGCCTGGAGCCGACTCAGGAACGCTACCGCGATCCTCTCCCGGTGCGCCAGATTCTGATCGATCCGCCGGAGTTGTCTAAGACCAAGCAAGGCCTGGGCGTTGCTGAGACGACGTTCGTATCCCGGAGGCCGGGCTCCGCGGATCTCTTCCTGGGTGGTGGGTCCCGGAAGCGGATTCCGGCTTCCGAACGCTTCGTACAGGACCCGGGTGTATCGGTGGACATGCGGCTCGGTCAGCACGTGGTACAAGACCAGCTTCGCCAGATAGCGCGCGGTCAGCCATGGTGACGGAAGAGCGCAGTCTTGCTGGAACTTCTGCAGTTGCTTGGCGAGTTCGTCATCATTCGTGACGGCCATCCCTCCCATCGTGGTCGAGATGGTCTTGGTCTCTTCCGTGCTGAAGAAGGCGGCGTTCCCAAGGCTGCCGACACGGTCGCCTCGGTAACTGGCCCCTAGAGCATGCACGCAATCCTCGATGACTGGGATGCCGCGCTTACGTGCAAGCCGAAGCACGGCATCGAGGTCAGCGGGGATCCCGAACGTGTGTTGGAGCACGATAGCTTTTGTCCGGCCGGTGATGCCTTGTTCCAAGGCGGCCAAATCCACGTTGCAGGTGTCAACGCTGCTGTCGACGAAGATCGGGCGGGCGCCCGCGTACCTGATCGCATTGGCTACCACGATATGCGTCGGAACCTGAACCATGACATCGTCGCCGTCTCCGAGCCTCAGTGCCTTCAGGATGCCGAACAGGGCGACTCGGCCACTCGAGAAGCTGTACGCGTGCCGGACCCCGACGTAGCGGGCGAAAGCCAGCTCGTACCGGCGCAGCGACTGGCCTCGTAGCAGCCGGGAGGGCCTGAGCAGAAAAGACGCGGCAGCCACGCAGTCTCCGAACGACGTAGTCCCGCCGAGCAAGGCCACGCGCCGCTGTCCGGGATAGTTCCGCCTCATCCGGGAGCCCGATTCCCGTCGCGTTCGGGTCTCCGATCTTGGGATGCTTACAAGCGACGATAGATCCATCT
>WNEY01001534.1_pt1 | contig 16442 bp, 10 predicted proteins | sample 5400531 | NCBI WGS metagenome assembly WNEY01 (sample SAMN13153338, study PRJNA577476) | soil metagenome | isolation source: 200 cm saprolite under Douglas fir tree site 1 | place: USA:California | collected 2015-04-18
ACGCAGGTTTCGGATCGCGCCAAGCAGCGCGGCCGCACGCAACTCGGCACGCTGGGCAGCGGCAATCACTTCCTGGAAGTGCAATACGTGCAGCAAATCTTCGAGCCGGAAACGGCGCAGACCTTCGGGCTGCACGAAAATCAAGTGGTGGTGCTGATTCATTGCGGCTCGCGCGGGCTCGGCCACCAGGTTTGCACCGACTTCCTGAAAGCGATGAACGAAGCCATGCGCCGTTACAACATCACCATTCCGGACCGGCAACTGGCGTGCGTGCCTTCGCAATCGCCGGAAGGACAAAATTATTTGTCGGCAATGGCGGCGGCGGCGAATTTCGCGTGGGCCAATCGCCAGGTGATCACGCATTTCACGCGGCAGGCGTTCGAGAAGGCGCTCGGCGGCGAAACGCGGCTGCGCGTGGTGTACGACGTGGCGCACAACATCGCCAAGAGCGAGCGCCATCGTGTCGGCGGTGATGGCGGGAGCGAAGAAAATGTTCTGGTGCATCGCAAGGGCGCCACGCGTTCCTTTCCCGCGGGCTCGCCGTTTATTCCTTCGGCGTATCGCGGAGCTGGCCAGCCGGTGCTGATTCCCGGCTCGATGGGCACGGCCAGTTACGTTCTGGTGGGCACGGAGCGCGCCATGGACGAAACGTTCGGCACGGTGTGCCATGGCGCGGGGCGTGCGCTCTCGCGCACGGCGGCCAAACGCGGCCGCGATGTGCGCACCGAAACGGAAAAGCTCGAAGCGCAGGGCATTTTCCTGCGCTCGGACACGCGCGATGGGATCCTGGAAGAAATCCCGGAAGCGTACAAGGATATCGACGCGGTCGTCGAAGTAGTGCAGCGCGCGGGCCTGGCCCGCAAAGTCGCGCGTCTCCGCCCCATGGGGGTGATCAAGGGCTGAGGTAACCGACAGGAGTACCCCCCACCCGGCTGTTTCGCAAAAAGAGGCTGCAAGCTGTTGAAAACAAAGGGAGCGAGCGTTGAAAAGAGCGCAAAGAGAGGACAAAGAGGCGGCAAACCACTGAGAACATGGGGTTTGCCACGGAGCCACGGAGACGCAGAGGCGAGGAAGCCTGGAAGCGGCATGCCGGAGGGTGACACCCCCGGGGTTTTGTATAGATGGGAAAGGAAAGGGGTTGCGGGAAAATGGTTTTGTAAGAGTATGAAAACAAGGGACTAATAAATCGATGGGTTGCGGAAACACACGAGGTTGCTGGGGAAAGTAGGGACTAAACGGGGACACTGTCAGCAACCTTGGGGTGTAGATTACCGCATCCGTTACTATTTGTCAAGTGATGAATTAAAGGCTGTGGATTGAATGGGTTGCGGATGAAGCGAGGAGAGCGAAAGCCAACCGATCCCCTGGTTGACGCCGAGCGGGTGATCAGGCGCCGGGCGCCCCAAGCACTGCTGAGAGCACTCGCAAGCGGCCCAGGCGAGGCCACAAACGACCGCATCCGCAATCACTGGCTGTGAAGGTAACAGCGGATGCAGGTCTCTAGTGCGCTTTGGGCGGTAAGTTGCAACCCTTGACGCAGCGCAGAGCTGCTGCACGCGCGTTGGTTAAGCATGTTTGATCACCGTGACAGGATCTCACGGCGTCCGTATAGGCTTGCCAGCATGCGTTCGCACATCCCGGTGGCCCCTGGGCGACAACGAGCGATGCGAATAAAAGCAGCGCCGCCGGGACAGCGAGCATCACAAACCGCTTTCTTAGTCTGTCCATAATCCAATACCTCCTTAAAGATTGCTGGCGTCCATTGTGGACGCCAGGTTTAACGGACCCTTGGCCCCATGCGATGAGAGAAGATTAAACGCAAACTCCCCCGCAGCTCGTATTGACGCGCTGCCATGTTAGCGTGCTCCTAAACGCTGCCCGTCATTCGTACCTCAGCGCAACGATGGGATCGACGCGCATCGCGCGCCGCGCGGGGATGTAGCTGGCCAGGAATGCCGCGAGTCCAATCAGAAAAGCCGCGGCTACAAGAACGCTGATGCGCAGATTGAGTGGCATCAGTTCCTCGTCAGCACTTCCCGGCCGCAGCCACATCAAGGGTGCCGCCAGCGCGAGGCCAATTCCGACCCCTACCGTCCCGAGGACCACTCCTTTGCCGACAACCATTCTCAGCACGTCACTTTTCTCGGCGCCAAGTGCCATACGGATTCCAATTTCATTGGTCCGCTGCGCCACTGTATAGGCCACAACCCCGAAGACCCCGACCACTGCCATCCCTAGCGCCAAACCCGCAAATGTACCCATCATGGTGCACACCGTCACGCCGCCCGCCCCGTAGTCGGCGATGACTTGGTTCATGGTTTGGACATGGGTAATCGGTTGGTCTTTGTCCACGCCCCAAACGGCGCGGCGCAACATACGAGCGAAGGCCGCCGGGTCGGAGTTCGTCCGGACGACCAGCGTCATGGCCGAGGATGGTCTCTGAGCATAAGGCTCGTAGACCTTCCCTGACCGGTCCTCTTGCCAGTCTTTGACGTCACCCACTACGCCTACGATCTCGCTCCAATCCGAACGGTCCGAGGGCCCCGTATCGAGCCGAAGACGCTTCCCGACCGCCTCCTCGTTAGGGAAGTAACGCCGAACAAACGCCTCGTCTACGACGGCTATAGGCGGAGCTTGGGCATTGTCGGTGGAGAGAAAGTCGCGGCCGCGAATCAGCGGTATGCGCAGAGTGCGAAAATACTCGGTGCCGATCCTGAAGTAATCCGCTCGTCTTCTTTCCGCGCGCAATAGCGCAGGCTGACCGGCGATGCTGAACGTCACAACCCGCTCCGGCTCACCGGGCACCAGCTTATCTGTCGCACTCGCCGAAATGACGCCGGGAAGCGCATCGAGGTTTTGGATGACCTCCTTGAAGAAATCCGCTTGCTTAGCAGGTTCCTTGTAGTGCGTGCTCGAAAGAGAGAGGTTCGCCGTCAAAACCTGGTTCGGATCGATCCCGTATCCGCTGTAAGTCTTGTACAGAAAATCCAACGCAAAGATCCCGGCGCCGACCAGTAGCGGCAACGCCAGGGCGATTTCCGCGGTCACGAGGATAGTGTGTGTCCGGTTGCGGGCCCTGCTCTGTGAACTCGCCCTGCCACCCTCTTTGAGTGTCGAGTGCAGGTCCAGAGCCGTCCCGTGAAGGGCCGGAGCCAAACCGAAAAGGATGGCCGCGCAAACCGATGCGCCGAGCGTAAATGCCAGCACGGTTCGATCAATGGTGACCTCGAGCGCCATCGTTCTGACGTAGTCGGTCCAGGTGAGAGCGCTCCGCAAGAGATTCACACCCCCGCAAGCAAGCAGCAGGCCTAGTCCGCCGCCAGCGAAAGCGATAAGCAGGCTCTCGACCAGTAATTGCCGAACCAGGCGGAAACGCCCCGCGCCCAGAGCCGCCCGCACTGCGATCTCTCTCTGGCGGGCAGCGGCGCGGGTAAGCTGCAGGCTCGCGATGTTGGCGCACGCAATGAGCAGGACAAAGATCACCGCTCCCATGTGCATCCGCATGGCGTATTTAAATTCATCGGCCAGGTATTTCTGGATCGGCCACGCCGTTGCACCCCAACCTTTGCTCGTGCCTGGGTAAGTTTGCTCGGAGCGTTGCGCGAGACCCGCTATTTCAGCTTCTGCCGTTTCAACGCTTACCCCGGATTTCAGGCGGGCTATGACGGCCAAGCTGTGGTCTTCGCGTGCGGCAGGGAGAATGCTCTCAGGAGAGAAGACCAGCGGCGTCCACAATTGCGGGCCGTAGTACCCTAACCGATAGCCCTTCGGCATGATCCCGACTATCTCGTAGCTGTCGCCGTCGAGCCGCACAGCTTCCCCAATCACCTTTGGGTTGGAGCCAAACCGTCGCTGCCATAATTCGTGGCTCAGGATGGCCACTTGGGCGCGACCGGGCTGGTCCTCACCGGGCAGGAAGGTCCTCCCCAAGGCCGCCGGCACCCCCAGCACTTGGAAATAGTTTGCGGACACCCGCGCCCCGTCGCACCATTCCGGCTCGGTTCCTCCGGTGAGGGCGAAATCGCTCCCATGGCTCGCAACCATGTCCTCGAAGGCTTCGCTCTGCTCCCGCCAGGCAATGAAATCAGGGACGGAGACAGGATTCTGGTCCCATCCATATCCCCCTTTTGCCGGGTCGGTGCTCAAGATCACGACGACCCTGCCGGGATCTTTGATGTTCGGCGGACGTAACATCCAGCCGTTCACCGTGCTAAAAATGGTCGTATTGACTGCGATTCCAAGCGCCAGCGTCACAATCGCCACAGCGGTGAAACCCGGATTCTTGCGCAGCATGCGCACACCAAATCGCACATCCATGAACAAATCTTCCATCGCCGCCCAGCGCCACACAGCGCGGCTGTCTTCTTCCATCAACATTACATTTCCAAATTCGCGGCGAGCGGAGTAGGTAGCTTCTTTTCTGGACATGCCGCTCGCAACCAACTCCTCGATCTTTTCTTCGAGATGTTCCTGAATCTCTTCCGAGAGATCGCCGTAGAGACGACGTCGTGAAAATAGTTGCTTGAGCAAACTCATGATTCACCCGGCGCCAAAACCCGCGTAATCCCTTCGAGCATCGTTTCAAAGCGCGACACTTCCTGCTCCAGATGCTTTGCCCCTGCGGCGGTCAGTTTGTAAGTGCGCACGCGTCGATTGGTTGATGAAATGCCCCACTCTGCCTTCACCAACTCTTCCTTGAGAAGCCGCTGGAGAGCCGGATAGAGTGAGCCTTCTTCGATCTGAAGCAAGTCGTTCGAGGTTCGCTTGATGTGCTGGACGAGGGCATAGCCATGCATTTGCTGCCGCTTCAGCGTTCGGAGAATCATCATCTCCAGCGCGCCGGGAAATAAGTCTCGCTGTTGGCGATTTTTCATGGATGGGAAACTCTCTGCGGGCCTCGGCACAACTTGTGTTAGTCTAGGCCTAGAGCAACAGAATATTCTAACAAGCGGAAGTCAAGGACTATTTGTAAATCGAATCGGAAAGCGGGCGCTACAGGGAACGCTGGCGGAGCATGCTCAGGACCATGGCGATCTGGCCGGCGTGGTAGATGGCGTGTTGCACGATGCCTTCGAGCATTGTTTCGTAAGGATAGTTGCGCCCCGGAACCTGTTTCGCCAAATCCTCGATGGGAAAATGGCGAAGCTTCTCCTCGAGCAGGTCACGGCTTTGGTTCCAGCGAGCGAGGAGTTCGCTCCAGGGAATGGGCGGCTCGGCCCATTCCCGTTCGGGCTGCCAACGGGCGAGCGGATGGCTGTCGGAGGTGTTGCGTACCCTTTCATTCCAGAGGAGCAAATGCTGAAGCAGCGCGGAAATGGAATGCGCCCCGGGAACGGGAGGCGTGGTGGCAAGTTCCGGCGAAATTTGTGCTAGCACCTGGGCGAGCGAAGGCGCGTACCAAGCGTCTTTGAGGGTCGCGGCACGGTAAGCATCGGCGAGTCGTTGGGTTTGGTTCATGTGAGTTGGGCGGAGGCGCGGGCGAGGCGACGCGGCACCTGGCGTCGAGATGTGGTAGTCCACGCTGGAGATGTATGTTCCAAATATCGGACGTTAGCGTGCCGAACGCTCTCTTGCAAGCAATCATCTAAGCAGAAAGCCGCCGGGAAACTCGCATCTCCCGGCGGGAAGTTGACTCAATTGTGCGGTTCGCCTAGAACTCGAAGCGCAGGGCGAACTGCATCACGCGTGGGTTGGTCAGCAACCCACTGTACACGCCAAAGGAGCTGGCGGAGATGTCGGTCGTAATCGTCTGGACGTCGAACCGCTTCAAGTTAGGGACATTGAAAACTTCCCAACGCAGCAGCAGGTTGTGTGACTCCCCAAATGGCAACTTCCAACGCTTGCTGAGGCCAAGGTCCAGACCGGCAAAGCCTGGGCCTCGCACCGTATTTCGGGTGCCACTCTCACCGGGAAAGTCATGGCGGAACGGCCCGATGCCGAGACCGAGGGGAAGTGGGGTCAAGTCCGTGGGAAAGAGGTTCACGGAGCCGTCGGGGCGCAAGGTTGTTTGGGCACGAACCGGACCCATTTGTGTGGCCGCGCCACCAAGCTGCCAGTTAGTCGGCCAAGTAGCGCCGTTGGCGATGGTTACGGGAAAGCCGGTAGTCCAACGAGCCAAGCCGGAGAGTTGCCAGCCACCAACAACGGCGTCGACAAAGCCGTTAGAATTGCGGCCGATCCAGCGTCCTTTGCCAAACGGCAACTCGACGATTAGATTGGTATTGAACTGATGGGTGGTGTCGTAATCGGACACAGCGCGAAGCTGATTGGGCGACCAGGAGTTAATGATTTGACCTCCCAGCCCGCTGTACGCGTCAATGCGTTCGGCATCCGAGGAAATGTCAATCGACTTCGAATAGGTGTAATTGAAATCGAACTGCACGCCATGAGACATCCTCTTGCGGAGAAGGACCTGCATGGCGTGATAGCTGGCATTACCCGTAGATCTCCAGGCGTACAATGAGTGAAACTGGCTGTTGAAGTAGGCGTTGGGACCGAAAATTGAGGGATAGTACGTGCCGGATTGTCCGAGGATCCCAGCATTGCCGCTGAAATCGGAACCCCAGTAGTCCAACTGAGCAAGTGGTGTTGTTTCATCCCCAAAGCTCTGCCCGGGTCCGCCAACAGGTCCCCCGCCACAACTGAAGAGGTCATACATGGCCTGCGTGACATCGGATGTGAATCCACCACTGCACGCAAGCGAGTAGGCGTCGCCCGGCTTGAGCGGTGCAACCATGTTTTGCCAGTAGGCGGCAGTCGGGCCGACGGTACCGGCATTGATCGCCGACGTAGGTGTGCCGGCAAACCCCAACTGCGAAAGCCGTTTGGCGGCCGTGAAATAATCCACTTTGGATTTGGGATCAACGATGTTTAAGGGCATTGCCAGATCCTGCTGCGACAGCAGCCGATGGGCTAGGCGCCCGACGTAATTGACCTCCAAGCTGATGTTTCCCGGCAACTCACGGCCGACGGAGAAGTCCAAGGTGTAGGCATAGGGCGTTTTGATTCCGTCCTCCAATCCCCACTGGATGGCGAGACCGGTTCCGGCCGGGGGATAAGTAAATGGAAAGCCGCCGGTTGGAGTGGCCGGGAAGAAGGGCTGACCGGACCCGTCAACGGTTGGCAAAGTGTTAAGACCGGTGAGTCTCGGAGCGATGGGCGTGCCGGTGCAGGGGTCGAGACTGCTGGGCCCGACACAAGGGACCGGAGCCGTAATTCCGGTGGACAGGCCGAAGGAGCCCCGCTTGTCGAAGGTGTTGAGCAACCCCGCGCCGATGCGGTCAAACACAACGCCGACGCCTCCGCGAATGACGGTCTTGTCGCCATCCCCGAACAAGCTTCGCAGCAAGCCTCCGCTAGGCTTGGGCGTATAGGCGAAAGCCAGACGTGGTGCCAAGTCGTGATAGTCCCACTTATAATAGCCATCCCGCCCGTTAGCGGGCCCGGATAAATCGTACGTGAGGAGGGGATCGGTGACCGAAGAACCGCCGGCGAGCATTTTGGAGCCGCGCTGCTGGAACCACTGGCTGAGAGAAATCGGGCTGCCGCCGCCGAGGGGAAATCCTCGCGGAGTGACTTCTGTCCCAGTCGTCTCCCATGGAGGCGAGAATAAAGAGTACCGCAAACCGTAGATTACTGTAAGGTTCGACCGCAGCCGGTAGGAATCCTGGAGATAGAACTCGTACTCGTCGGCAGCGAAACGACGCTTCAGCGGAGCGCCCTGAGGCAGGGCTTTGCCAGTCTTGTCGAAGTTAAACGTGGCGTCCAATTCACTGACAATTCCCATCATGGCCATGATCGGCCAGTTGTATCCGAGCCTAAAGGCTGGGTTTACCGCGGGGAGGCCGTCGCTCGGGTGATTTCCCGGATCGAGAGCGGCCTTGGGGTTGCCGACGATGCCGGCGGTGTCCAAGCCGGAAGAATTTGTCGAGCCGGAGGAAAAGGAACTAAGGAAGTTCGCGCGAGGATTGCGGATGAAGCGAATGTTGGTGCCGAATTGGAGGGTATGCCTGCCCTTGGCCCAGGACAGGTCGTCCACGATGTTATAGACCGGAGTCTGAAACAAGCGACTGCGTGTGACTGCGAGCTCGGAGTTATTGGCTCCCTCGTCGTCATTCAGGCCACGAAAGAAGATGAACGGCTGGGCGTCATTATTGCCGATATCGCCAAAGCTCTGGCGTGTAAAGCCCCAGTGAAAACTATTGACCAGGGTTGGCTTCAGAACCGCTGTGTAGCCTACGGCGTAACCCTTGCTGTAATCGGCGAGGGTATGTTCGGCCGGAGTGCCAGGAAGATAAGGGGCGTTGGAATGAGCATCGTTTCGCAAGGCGCCGCGCCAGAAGAGAGTGTGGTTCCCGCTCCCGGTGAGTTTGTAGTCGGCTCGCGCGATGTACCAATTGTTGTTGGTGGGAACAGCTCCTCTAAAGCGATATCCGACAAAATTGAGCAGGTCCCCTTGGCTGAAGTCATTGGGCTCCGGAAAGGAGTTGAAATACTTGAGCATGACCGGGTTGTTGCCAATTCCCAACGGGTCCATAGCTTGGATCTGTGCCGGAGTCAGGGTGGCGACAAGACCGAGGGCCGGATTGTTGACCACGTTCACCTTGGGATTGCTTGTGGAGCAATTAGGGTCGCTGGCGACACATACATAGCGAATCATGCCCTGGCGTAGATTGTCGCTAGGTACGATGCGCAAAACGCTAGCTTCCTCTCGCTGGCGCGAGCCTTCGTAGTTCACGAAGAAAAAGAAACGATCTTTCAGGACCGGTCCGCCGACAGAGCTGCCGAAGATGTTGCGAATAAGCTTGGGAGGTTGGTTGGGCAGACCAGACTGCAACTCCGCAAGCTTAACGAAATAATCGTTGGCACTGGTATAAGTGTTGCGATGGTATTCGTAGGCCGAGCCGTGAAAACTGTTTGTGCCGCTCTTGGTGACGAGCGATACCTGAGCGCCTGAAGAGCGCCCCTGGTCGGCGTTGGCATTCGTGGTCGTAACGCGGAACTCTTGGATCGAGTCCAATGAGACTGGCAGGACGGACGTAAAAGCGCTGCCGTTGACTTGGTCGTTGACATCCACACCATCTAGAGTGACGTTGCTCTGGTCACTGCGTGCTCCATTGACGGCACCGCTGCGCGTATCGACGTCGCGATTCACATCCGACCGATTGCCCGTGTAGGCTACGCCGGCTTGCAACGTCAAGAGATCCGGCACGTTCCGCCCTTCAAGCGGCAACTGCTTCACTTGGTTTTCACCGAAGGCATTTCCGAGCGATGCGTCTGAGGTGTTGAGGGTTGCGGCCTGCGCGGTAACCTCCACGGTTTGAGAGGCGGCGCCAATTTCCAGAGTGACATTGACCGTTGCGGGAGTGTTTACGAGCAATTGAATATTTCTTTGTTCAAACTTACTGAAATTGGCCATCTCGACGGCCAACGCATACTTGCCGGGCGGCAGACTGATGAATTCATACTCGCCAGCCTGGCCGGTTGTTATCTGACGCTGGAGGGCCTGTCCCACATTCGACAGCGTGACCTTCGCCCCCACGATCGAAGCGCCGCTCTTATCGGTCACCACACCTCGAAGTGAACTAGAACTGGACTGCGCCCACACGCCAGCGGCGGTGAGCATGAGAACGAGAAGCACCGGATAAAAATATTTTCTATATGAAGACCAGTCCATAGACTGCTCCTTTCGCGCACCGCCACAACATCAAACCGAGAATGGGGGAGGGGGCACGTCAAAGGGTGGTATTGAACATAGCGACCGGAACCGTCGTCCGAGAGATCCGCGTTGACAGTCAGCCCCGGGTAACCCTTGCCCACCACTCAAGCCGAGTAACGTTGCCATAGCTTTTAGGACAAATCGGCGGGCGGTGTCAAGCGATGGTCAAGTGATATCTTTGCTGCAGGCGAACGATCTTATGAATAGGCCAGGCGACACTAAAAGCCCCAAACCTTTCATAAGCTGGTCCTCTCGCCCACGCCAGTTACAGCAAGATTTCTTGACTCACGGCTATCGTTCGCCGGGGAACCTGTCCCACCACTTTCTGGCAACGGGAACTTGCTCCCGGTTTAGGACAGAGACGAGAAGGTGTCAAGCAAAGTCCTTCTCATTTTCTTCTAAACTCTTTGTCTAAGGGACAGGTTTAGAGTAGGCAGGTGCGCGCGGAAGCGCCGGAGGCGGATAACCCGGCCGATCACTTGCCGAGGCGAAGGAGCTTGGCTTCGGTGATGGCGCGGATGCGGCGGATCGAATCGAGTATCGACGCGGAGACTTCCCCATCGAGACGGACGAGGGATATGGCTTCGGCACCGCGGGTGGCTTCGCGGCGGCCGAGGGCGAACGTGGCAATGTTCACGCCAAGCTGGCCGAGGGTCGTGCCTACTTGGCCGATGACCCCGGGCTCGTCGCGGTTGCGGAGGTAGAGAATGGTGCCCTCGAGCTGCGATTCCACCGGTATCCCGTTGATTTGAAGGGCCCTAGGCGAGCCATCGTGCAACACGGTACCCTCCACGGAGAACTCCGCCGCGGGATCGGAACTTGCCCTATCCGGCAGAGAAGAGACCTCCAGCGTGTTGGGGAAGCCGTGCTCACGCCGCCGGGTTTCCTCTTCGACGGCCAGGTGGCGGGCGGCCGCGACCTGGGGCGCGTTTACCACGTTTACCTTCTCATCCAGCACTGCGTTGAGCAGGCCAGTCAAGACCGCGCTTCGCAGGAGGTTGGTGCCTACCTCGGCAACTTCGCCGGCGTAGCGGATGCGAATCCGTGCTGGGCGAGCCGGTGCCGCCTGGGCCACGAGCGAGCCCAGGCGTTCCGCTAACGCGACGTAGGGGCGGCCGCGACGATACTGGTCCGGCGAAAGCGCCGGCAAGTTCACGGCGTTTCGAATCACGCCTTCCGCCAGGAAATCGCGCACCTGAACAGCGACCTGCGTGCCGACCTCTTCCTGCGCTTCCGCGGTTGAGCCCGCGACGTGAGGCGTGGCGATCACATTCGGCAGACCGACCAGAGGCGAATTCTCGGGAGGCTCTTCCACAAACACATCCAGCGCGGCCCCGGCCAGCTTGCCGCTCTTGAGGGCTTCGGCCAGCGCGGCTTCATCGATCAATTCGCCACGGGCGGCGTTCACGAGGCGCGCGCCTGGTTTCATCTGCGCGAGGGTGCTGGCGTTAATGAGGTTCTGCGTCGCGGGGCTCAGCGCGGTGTGCAGGGAAACAAAATCGCTTTCGGCGAGAAGCTTCTCGAGCGGTACCAACTCGACTTGCACTTCGCGCGCGGCCGCTTCGCTGATGTAGGGGTCATAGCCCAGCACACGCATGTCGAAGGCTTCCGCGCGGACGGCCACTTCGCTGCCAATGCGGCCGAGGCCGATCAGCCCCAGGGTTTTGCCGCGCAACTCGGTTCCGGCGGCGCTGGATTTTTCCCAGCGGCCTTCGTGGATGGCTTTGTCGAGCCGCGGCACTTGCCGCGCGAGCGCAAGCAAAAGCGCGAAGGTATGCTCGGCGACGCTGACGGCATTTCCGCCAGGCGTGCTCATCACCAGAACGCCGCGACGTGTGGCTTCTTCGAGGTCGATGTTGTCGACGCCCACGCCTGCGCGACCCACCACGCGAAGCCGGGGCGCTTTTTCCAATAGCTCGGGCGTGACTTTGGTGGCGCTGCGGACGATCAGGGCATCGGCGTCGGCAATCTGTGCGTTGAGTGTCTCCTTGGTGGTCAGGACGATGTTCCAAGCCGCGCTGCGCAGCAGCTCCACGCCGCGTTCACTGATCTTGTCCGCTACGATCACTTTCATCGATGCTCGTTCCTCGCTGGATTACCACAGGATGTTCGTGACACCGGCTTCGGCCGGGCGCAGTGCGACGTATGGCACGCGACGTGTGGCATGCAATGCTGCGCCAAACGTAAGCAGATAACGGTAGCGACCTGCTCCAGCGGTGTCAAATCGCATCTCAATTTCGATCCGCGTTGCTCGGGATCGTCTGCACCACGGCGTCGTCATTTTTGTGGTTCTTCTGCTATATTCGAGTGCGCGAGGAGCCGCGATGAGTCTTGGCGAAAAAATCCAGAAAGACCTGACGGATGCGATGCGGACGAAAGACGAGTTGCGGCTGAGCGTGTTGCGAATGGTCAAGTCCGCGATCACGTACAAAGAGACGGAAAAGCGGCGCAAGCTGGACGAAACGGAATCCATCCAGCTGCTGCAAACGCTGGTGAAGCAGCGCAAGGAATCGATCGAGCAATTCGGGAAGGGCGGGCGCAAAGACCTCGTCGACAAGGAAACGAAAGAGTTGGCGATCATCGAGACGTATCTTCCCGCGGGCGCTAGCGAGGCCGAGATGGACGCGGCCATCGCGAAGGCCGTCGCGGAAACGGGCGCCAACTCCATCAAGCAGATGGGCGCGGTGGTGAAAGCCGCGCGAGCCGCGCTCGAAGGCAAAAGCGTCGACGGCAAGGCCTTGAGCGACCGCGTGCGCTCGCGCCTGTCGTAAACGCCGGCTTCCCGGCATGCAGCCGCTTTGCCCTTTTCTTATTTCTTTACTTCCCAGCGCGCCTGAATATCATGCAAGCGTGGCGTTCTCTGCTGACACCCGCAGCACACGCGCGCTCGCCGTCCTGCGCATGGGCGTCGGTGCCTTTTTTCTGATCTTCGCCCAGTACAAAATCTTCGGAACGCAATTCACACTGCACGGCGGGTTTCAATTCTGGATCAACAAATTTCTCAGCGAGGGCGGCGCTTATCCGTTCATGCAACCGATTCTGCGCGGCTTTGTGTTGTCGCATGCGACAGCAATCGCGTTCTTGGTGGCCTACGGCGAATTGGCCATCGGGCTGGCGCTGATTCTCGGGGTCTTCGTTCGTCCAGCCAGTGTTTTCGCCCTGATCTTCATGCTGACGCTGCTTTTCTCCTCCGACTATCCCGGTTCCGCCGCGCCGTTGTGGCAATACTTCGGGGCCAGCCTAAGCCACTCCGTGTTTGCGCTTTGCTTCGTGACATTTCTGCTCGGGGATGCCGGCGCAACCTGGTCACTTCGCAGCCGATAGTCCGAAGTTGCGGTATTTACCTCATTCGTCATTCCGGTTTCTACCGGATTGCCATATCCAACACCTCCGCCTACAAATTCTTGGCGCGCGCGTTCGCTTGCTGCGTGTGTCCAGGTAAGCGAGCGGCCGTGACGGGGGATCTCGTCTGGCTCAGCGTCAAAACAAGGTTCGTCACACTCAACCGGCCCCGAGGTTACAAGGAAAAACCTTTCGCGGAGGTGCGTTCATGCGGCGTCAATTCCTTTGGTGGTCCAGCGTTGCTTTCCTGCTCTTCGTTCTAGTGCTCGCGTCAGCCTCGCACTATCTGCCCGTGGCCTCGGCGCAGACAGGAACGCCTCCCAGCAGCACGATCAGTAGCAGTTCGGGGCCCCTCGCGTGGGACTTTGCTCCGGTCGGCGGCGGCACCGTCGTTAATGTCGGCATCCAGGACATCTGCCCGCCGGGCATGTGTGACGACCACGACCTCAACATTGTCCTGCCATCGGCGGCCGCTACCTTCTACCAAACCATGACCGCCCAGGTCACGTTCAAATACACGTGGACGAGCACCCTGCCCACCGACCTCGATATCTTTGCGATCAGTCCGAATGGCGCGGACCACGGCCCTGGTTCTCCCGATGACACGTCCACCGGACCTGGAGAAGAGGATCTGACGCTTACCGATCCGCTTCCCGGTCTCTGGCACATTCGCTCGGTCGCGTCGCTCGTGCCGGTGCCGGTTGCTGCGCATGTCGTAGTCACCATGACGGTCGCGCCGCGTCCCACCACGCCGCCGCCTCCGCCTCCGGCTCCGGGCTTTCCCACATTCGTGAACTATCCCGCTCCCGGGGACTGCACCGGCACACAGCAACCGCCTAGCTGCATCACGCCGTCTACGGGATCAACGACTTCCGGGTCGCATGGTGCAGGCGAGCCATCGATCGGGGTGGACTGGAACACCGGCAAGGTCTTCATCGAGGCGGGCAACCACACTCTGCGCGTGACGTTCGACGACTCCGTGAAGCCGGCGTCTGCTTTCTGGGAGGATAAACGCTCACCCTTCGCGCGTGTGAGTCTCGATCCCATTCTGTTCACGGATGACGGCCAGTTCGGCGGGACGAACCGTACGTTTTCTTCGCAGCTCAATGGCGTAACCAGCGAGCTCTCTTTCACCGACGACGACGCGAACACCTGGCTCCTGACGCAAGGCTCGGGCCAGCCGGCCGGTGTGGATCATCAAACCGTCGGGGGCGGACCCTACGCTGCGCCAGGACCTGCCATTCAAACGGCCTACCCGCACGCCATCTATTACTGTTCGCAGGACATCGCCACGGCCTTCTGCTCGCGCAGCGATGACGGCGGCCTGACGTTCGGCCCCGGGATTCCCATCTACACGTTTACTACCGTAAACGGCGTGGATCTGCCCGTGGCGCCGGGAACCTGCGGCGGCCTGCATGGACACGTCCGCGTTTCACCAGATGGCACCGCATACGTGCCCAATAAAAACTGCAAGGATGCTAATGGCGTGAGCCGTATTGGAGTTGCGGTGTCCACCGACAACGGTTTGAGCTGGACGGTCAGCACAATTCCGGATTCCAAGAGCATTAGCCCGGGAAGCGATCCGGCGGTGGCAGCGGGGGTAAACAATACAATTTACCTTGGGTACGTAAACACCGACGGTCATGCGAAAATCGCCGTTTCGTCTGATCGGGGAGCGCACTGGTCGAAGTCCAAGGACGCGGGGACACCGTTCGGTATACAAAATGCCGAATTCGCCGAAGTCATCGCTGGCGACAACAATCGCGCCGCTTTCGCCTTCCTGGGGACGCAGACTTCCGGCGACACGCAGTCCGCTGATTTTCTCGGCGTGTGGCATCTCTACGTGGCATTTACTTACGATACCGGCCGCACTTGGACCACTGTGGATGCCACGCCTTCCGATCCGGTGCAGCGCGGTTGCATCTGGAATGGCGGCGGCAGCAATCCCTGCCGCAATCTGCTGGACTTTAATGACATCACCGTCGACAACACCGGCCGCGTGCTGGTCGGCTATGCGGACGGCTGCACCGGAAGCTGTGTGACCGATCCTTCGCAGAACGCCTCCACTGGGCCGGCGACGGCGCAGGATGCGCTAGCCACGATTGCTCGCCAGGTGGGCGGCCGCGGCCTCTTCAGCGCGTTTGATGGCACACAATTTGGAACTAAGACCGGCGACTACGTCGGCGGCGGCAAGTTGTGCCATGGCGATGCCGCGACGGGAGTCAGCGGTGATCCTGACTGCAACGACCACGATGTCGACGACTGACCCGCGACTCCAGGTCTCAGTAGGAGCGACGCCATGAGCCACTGCCCGGCGATTCGTGCTTTGCTTTACACACTGCCGCTTTTCTTCGCGTTGTCGCTCACTGGCCGGGCCGCTGGTTTGCCGCAAGAGAAGAAAGCCAGCGGCAGTCCCCCGAAGACAGACCAAACAGTTGACGCCTGCGCCCTGCTGATGAGTGCGGAACTCCAAGCTACGATTGGCGAATTATTGGAGGAAGCTCGGCCCAGCGGGCAGCCCGCTGGCAGGATACGAACGTCGCAGTGCTTCTTTCGGACTTCTACACTCGCGAAATCGGTCAGCTTGACGGTAGCCACGCCCGACCGTTCCTCTTCCTCCGCGCTCCGAGAATTCTGGCGCAATCAATTCCATTCTGCGCGGCAGAACGAAGAAGAAGAATTGCCTGCGGCCGAACGGGGAAAAACTCAAGCAGCAGCATCCCAGGCGGAACGGCAAAATGACGACCGCAAGCCTCGGGCTATCGAAGGGCTCGGCGACGAAGCCTTTTGGGTGGGTTCATCGATTAGTGGTGCGCTCTATGTTTTGCAGGACAACGCGTTCTTGCGCGTCAGTGTCGGCGGCATCCCCGATGAATCTTCGCGCCTTGCACGATCCAAGAGGGTGGCGAGCGCGGCCCTCGCGCGCCTGCGCTCGACGTTGCCTACCGCCGCGTCCAGTTTGCACAAGTAAGCGAACGCTCGTTGGCAATCCTAATTTTTGCTGGAGGAAAAAAGGTGAGCGGCCGGTGGGGGGACCGGCCGCTCGGGCGTTGGGGATGGAGGGAACCGTGGTCCGAAGCTAGCTCGAACTTCGTCGCCCCGCGCTGGGCGAGGGGCATCCGCTCCGCTGCGCTCGCGAGCAGCGGCTCGGCACACACAGAAGCCGAACTAACTCCCGATCACATTGGCAATTCTGGGCTGGCGACTTTCGCGCGTCGATAGGCCACGCGGTTCAATCCTACCGGTACTTCCCGGACGACGGGGCGTACTTCTCTACTGGTACCACCGTACTTGTCGGAAAGGATTCTGCGAGGCATCTCTCCATTCCAGACTCGCCAGGCGCGGCAGTCTGCGTCAGAATCGTGTGCATGCATAGCCGCTC
>WNEY01002561.1_pt1 | contig 16440 bp, 16 predicted proteins | sample 5400531 | NCBI WGS metagenome assembly WNEY01 (sample SAMN13153338, study PRJNA577476) | soil metagenome | isolation source: 200 cm saprolite under Douglas fir tree site 1 | place: USA:California | collected 2015-04-18
CGCGAAGCGGCGGCTTACGCCGGCACCGTGGCTCGTCCCGGTGACGCCGGACGTCGGCCGCCGCCTGAGCGTGATCCAGCGAGAGTGGCAGCGGATCGATCCGAAGTATCTCGACGAGGACGAGCAGAGATTCTGGGGCACGATCGCCGGGCGCAACATGCGCTTCGAGGAGCGCACCGAGCTCGTCCGCAAGTTCACCGAGCGCGGCGCTTCGAAGGCGGCGCTTTCACAGTTCCTCACGACCTGCGCGGCCGAGAACCCGAACAGGCGGCTGCGGATGATCGCGCTGTCGGACCGGGTCTCGACTCCGGTCGAGCGCGCAGACTTCGACGACCTCGTCACGCTCGTGACGCAGGCGCCGACCTGGGAGAAGGACCGGCTTCAGGGAATCCGCGTGCTGCTGCGGGCGATCGCGGACGGACACGCCGACGCGCCCGACCAGATCCTCGCCCGCTGGACGTGGCGGCTCGCGCGCGCGTCGCGCAAGGCGCAGGACCGCCGCGCGTCCGCCGAGTTCCCGGAAGCGAAGCGTCTGCTCGGGGCGCTCGCGAACTCGCGCGGGCACCGGCACGAGGAGAACGCGGCGAAGCTCGTCAACACCGCGCTCGAGCAGCCGCTGCCGGTCGGCGCGGCGCTGCTCGCGTCCGCCGAGGGCTACACGCCGCGCGCGAACCAGCTGCTCGAAGCGGCGCGCGAGAAGCTCGGCGCGATCCAGGACATCGCCGGCGCGCTCGCCGAGAACCTGCCGCAGCCGAAGCTCCAGCCGAGCCGGCGCCGCCGCCGCAAGCGGAAGCGCAAGGGCCCGCCGTCCGGCGAGGGGCAGCCGCAGGACGGCGCGCCGACTGAGGCGACGTCTGAGAACGGCGCGGACCCGGCGCCGAAGCGGCGCCGTCGCCGTCGCCGCAAGCCTCCCGCCGCCGCCCCGAGCGCCGCTGCGCCGGCCGAGCCGGCCGCGGACTGAAACATCCGTAGCCTTCGGGGGACCGAAGGACCTACGTGCTCGTTCTCATCGGCATCGGGCTCGCTGCGGGGCTGATCACGGCGTTCTCGCCGTGCGTGCTGCCCGTGCTGCCGATCCTCTTGGCCGGCGGCGCGACCGGGACGACCACGCGGCGCCCTTTCGCGATCGTCGCCGGTCTCGTCGCGAGCTTCACCGTGTTCACGCTGCTCGCCTCGCGGCTGCTGCACGCGCTCGGTCTGCCGCAGGACTTTCTCCGCAACCTCGCGATCGCGCTGCTGTTTACCGTCGCGGCGACACTGCTCTTTCCCGCGCTGGCGCGGCTCGCGGAGCGGCCGTTCCTCTTCCTGACCCGGCGGAGCGGCAACGATCTCGGCGGCGGCTTCCTCCTCGGCGCGAGCCTCGGTCTCGTCTTCGTCCCGTGCGCGGGTCCCGTCCTCGCGGCGATCACCGTCGTCTCCGCGAACCAGGACATCGGCGCACGCGCGGTCGTGCTCACGCTCTCGTACTCGATCGGCGCCGCGCTGCCGATGCTGGCGATCGCGCTCGGCGGGCAGCGCGTCGCCGGACGCCTGCGTGGGGGCGCGCCCGTACTGCGACGCGGGATGGGAGTGCTCATCGCCGCAACGGCGCTCGCGATCGCACTCGGCGCGGACACCCGCTTCCAGACGGCTCTCCCCGGCTACACGCAGTCGCTGCAGGACAAGATCGAGCGCAGCTCCACGGCGCGGAGCCAGCTCGCGAAGGTGACACGCGCCAAGGCGACACCGATCAAGGCCGAGGCTTCGGGCCTCCCTGACTTCGGACCCGCCCCGGATTTCCAGGGAATCACCGCGTGGCTCAACTCACCGCCGCTGACGATCGGGGGTCTGCGGGGCAAGGTCGTGCTGATCGACTTCTGGACGTACTCGTGCATCAATTGCCTGCGCGCGTTGCCGCACGTCGAGGCGTGGTATGCGCGCTATCGGAGTCGAGGGCTGGTCGTCGTCGGCGTGCACACACCGGAGTTCGCTTTCGAGCACTCGCTCACGAACGTGCGAAAAGCCGTGCATCGCTACGGCGTGCAGTACCCCGTGCCGCTCGACAACGGCTACGACACGTGGAACGCGTACGCGAACCAGTACTGGCCGGCGGAGTACCTGATCGACAAGCGCGGCCACGTGCGGCATGCGCACTTCGGAGAGGGGGAGTACGGGCACACGGAGCAGCTGATCCGGACGCTGCTCGGGGTGAACCGCGGCCGCATGACGCACGTCGCCGACACGACGCCGACGGAGCTGATGACACCGGAAACGTACCTCGGGAGTGCGCGCATCCAGCGGTATGCCGGCCTACCGATCCGTCCGAACAAGCCGGCGACGTACCACTTCCCGCCGACTCTTCGCCAGAACGAGCTCGCCTACGCGGGCCGCTGGACAATCGGCGAGGAGCGCGCGGTTCCGAGCGCGGGCGCGCGCCTCCGGCTGCGCTTCTTCGCGAAGAAGGTCTTCCTCGTGCTCGGCGGGCGGGGGAGCGTGCGCGTGTCGGTTGACGGAAAGCCGCAGCGCACGGTGCGCGTGACGGGCGACCGGCTGTACACGCTGGTCGACTCGCCGCACGAGCTGGACGCGCTGCTCGAGCTGCGCTTCACGGGCGGCGTCTCGGCGTACGCCTTCACGTTCGGCTAACCGCCGCGAACGCCGCACGTCTGAATCGACATGCGCATCGCGGGGTCGCTCGCGCTGATCGTCGCAGGGCTGGCGCTCGGGGCGGCTGCGTGGGCTACGCCGGACACACCGTTTGTCCTGCACGTCGCCTATCGAAGCGACTTCGACTTCATCGACCCGGCACTCGCGTACTACACGCACTCGTGGAACGCCGAGTACGCGACGTGTGTGAAGCTCGTGAACGTCGACGACCGCGGGCGGATCGTCCCCGAAGCGGCGCCGTTCCCGCAGATCTCGAAGGACGGGCGCACGTACACGTTCGCGATCCGAAGCGGCTTTCGCTTCTACCCGGGCGGCCAACCACTGACCGCCGCCGATTTTGCGTGGAGCATCCGACGAGAAGTGGTCCCGAGGATGAGTTCTCCCGCGACGACGTATCTCCAGGACATCGTCGGTGCGAAGCACCTCCTCGCCGGCCGCGTCGGACACCCGCTCGGCGTGCACACGCGCGGAGCGGAGCTGACGATCACGCTCGTGCAACCTGCGTCGGATTTCGTCGCACGCCTGACGATGCCGTTCTTCTGCGCCGTGCGAACAGGCACCCTCGTCGACCCGGACGGAGCGGGCGCGCCGCTCGCCTCGGCCGGGCCGTACTACTTCGCAGAATGGCGGCGCGGCGGTTTCGGAGCGGTTCTCAGGCGCAACCCGTACTACCACGGCCCGCGGCCGCATCGTGCGAGCGAAATCGACATCAGCGTCCGCCGCACGTTCGCCGACCAGCAGTCGGACGTCGAGCATGGAAAGATCGACGTTGGTACGCCTTCCGATTCCGCCACGCTCGCAAACCGCTACGGAGTCAACAGGCAGCGCTTCTGGGTCGAGCCTGAGCACGTCGTCTGGGCACTGTGGTTCCACCCAGAAAGTCCCGTCTTCAAGGACAACCCCGATCTTCGGCGCGCGATCGGTTTCGCGCTCGACCGCCCGGCGCTAATTCGCGCGTGGGGGCCGTTCGCCGGCCGGCCGACCGCGCAGATCATCCCACCAGGCGTCCCCGGTTTCGCGAAGCCGGAGCCTTACCCGCTCGACGGCCCGCACCTCGCCACTGCGCAGGCGCTCGCGGAGGGGAACCTCCGTGGCGGGAAGGCGAAGCTCGGCGTCTACTTCGGCAGCCCGCTGCAGCCCGTGGCCGAGGAACTGAAGCGCGAACTGGCGACGATCGGCCTCGATGTCGAGATCGACATGATCACGACCGTCGTATGTGGACCCCGCGCGTGTCCCCCGGACGACATGTACATCGGCGGCTGGGGCGTCGACGATCCCGACCCGTATTCGGCCTTCCCTGAATACGCCCTCGATGCAACCGGGCAACGGCGCTTGGAGATGGCCGAGCACGCACCGGCTTCCGTGCGCGCACAAACGTTCGCGCAACTCGACGACGATCTCTTGCAGAGAGATCCGCCGATCATTCCCTTCGCGGCGTCGAACGCCCGGATCTTCCTCTCCGCGCGCACGCGTTGCTTCCATTGGAACCCGTACTACGGGGTCGACCTCGCGTCGCTCTGTACGTCCGCGACGACCGGGAAGTGATCCGACGCGCGACCGGCGTCGGTCACGACCTCGCACCGTTCGGCCTTCAGCCTCGGCGAAACGAAAACGTGGTCGAGCCGCGCCCACGGGTGCCACGTCAGGTACGTCCAGCCGTGGTCGTCGTGCAACAAGCGGTAGGCATCGGCATAGCCGGCCTCGAGGATCAGCTCGATCGGCCGCCGTGACACGTGGTCGAGCAGCTCGTCAGGCGGCGGTGTGCCGATCTCGTCGCCGGGGCCGACCGCGTTGAAGTCGCCGACGAGGAGATCGGCGTCCGATCCGATCTCGTCGAGGATCGTTTGCGTCTCGTCGATGCGATGCGGCTCGTCGGCCTTCGTGCGTCCGGCCGACAGGTGCGTCGCGAACAGCCGCAGCCCGTCGACCTGGATCTCGAGCAAGGTCTTGTCGAGGACCGGTAGCCGGCGGTTCTCGCTGCGCGCGACCGGCAGCCGGCTCAGCCACGCGACCGCGTACTCGCTGTTCGCCTCGCCGTACACGAGTTGCATGCCGAGCCTCTCCGCGAGCAACTCGACGTTCCCGCGATCATTCGCCTCCTGGAGCGCAACGACGTCCGCGTCCTGCCCGCGCAGGACATCTTCGATCGCGCCGATGCGATCCACGCCGCCGTTCCAGATGTTGTAGGTCACGACTCGCATGATGGAATGACTTCCCGGGGAAGGCGCGGCTTCGCCGCGCCGACACAATGCAACCGGCGAAGGATGCCACCCTCCAACAGGATCCTCTCGCGCAAAGTCCGAAGGACTTTGCGCGACTATTGCTCGCGCGGCAGGTCGTCCGGCGGAGGCTTGGGGCCGCCGCCGTTTCCGCGCTCGCGGTCGCGCAGGTAGCGCGTCAGCTCCGCGGCGATCGATTCGCCGGAGGGAATCTCCTGCTCCTCGAGCTCGTCGGTCCGCTGCTCGAGCTCCTCGACGTAAGCCTGCGTCTCGGAGTCGGACGCGACCGCCGCGCTCACCTGCTCCGAATACGCCTCCGCCGCCTCCTCGAGCTCCTTCGTATCGATCGACGCGCCGAGCACCGACGAGAGCCGCTCGCAGAGCGCCAGCGCAGCGCGCGGGCTCGGCGCGAGCGACACGTAGTGCGGCACCGCCGCCCAGAGACTGACGGCCGGAATGCTCCGCTGGTGGAACGCGTCGTGCAGCACGCCGACGATTCCCGTCGGGCCCTCGTAGCGCGAGCGCTCGAGCCCGAGCTCTTTCACCAGCTGCTCGTCGCTCGCGCTCCCCGTGACGGGAGCGGGACGCGTGTGCGGAACATCCGCGAGCAGCGAGCCGAGCGTGACCACGAGCTCGACGCCGAGGTCCGCCGCGAGGTCGACGATCAGCTCGCTGAAGTGCCGCCAGTGGAGATTCGGCTCGACGCCGAGCAGCAGCACGACGTCGCGGTCGAGGCCGGTGATGTGCGCGTGGTGGAACGCCGTGTCTGGCCACTCGATCTTGCGCGTCTGCCCGTCGACCAGCGATACGTGCGGGCGCGTCGCCTGGAAGTCGAAGAAGTTCTCAGGGTCGATCTCGGCGAAGCGGGCAGCGCTCCAGACGCGGGCCAGGAAGCCGCCGGCGAGCGACGCGCCCTGGCCGCCGTCGTTCCAGCCGCGGAACGCGGAAATGAGAATGGGCCGTTGCAGGCTCGGTCGCTCGACGATCCTCAGCTCGTCGGCCATTCGGCCAGTCTACGCGGAGGACGGCGCCAGCGAGGCCGGCGTCCGCTGCGCGACCGTGACGAGCGCGACCGTCCCGGCCCACACCGCGGCGGCGAACGCCACGTGCACGAGCACGAGCCACCAGGGCAGGTGTGTGCGGTACTGCAACTCGCCGATCCCCATCTGCACGATTAGCAGAAACAGGAGCACGCCCATCCCTTCCGTCAACACGGGCCAACGCTCGTGCCGCCGCCAGAGGTAGACGAGCCCGCCGACGAAGAGCGCCGCGAACAGCGCCGTCGAGCGCACATGCACGTAGACGGCGGCGTGCAGGCGCCACAGGCGATTCACGTCCGCGCTGCCGGGATGCGGACCGGAGGCGGTGGCGACCGTCCCCGTCACGACGAGTGTCAGCAGCGCCGCCGCGAGCACGATCGCGCCACCGCGAATGGTCGGCGGCAGCCGCTCGCGCGCGAAGCCTTGCTCGAGTCCGAGCGCCTGTATCCCGACGATAACGCCCGCGGCAAGGATCACGAGCGCGAGCAGGAAGTGCGTCATCACGAGCAGCGGGTTCAGCCCGGAGTACACGGTGAGCGCACCGAGCGGCGCCTGCGCGAACGTGCCGAGGAACGCAACGAGCGCGAGCCGCCGCACCCAACGCGGCAGCGCCGGTGTCGCAAGCGACGCGAGCCACGCGACGAGGGTCGCCGCGATCGTCAGCGCGCTGACGATCCGGTTCCCGAACTCGATGAACGAGTGGTAGCTCTTGCTGGGAAACGGATTCGCGGCGGTGCAGCCCGGCCAGTGCTCGCAACCGAGGCCCGAGGCGGTCAGACGCACAGTCGCGCCCGTGACGACAATCAGGTAGAGCCAGCCGGCGGACGCGAACGCGATCCGGCGAAACCGCCTCGGCGAGAGCTCGATCCGGCGAGCGCGGGCGGCGAGGGTCGACTCGACGTGCACCCGCTCGAGTGTAGTTTCGATCCTGTGCCGTCGCCGCTTGAGCCTTGGGCCGACGACGTCTTCCTCAAACGGGAGGACGTGCACGAGCTCGGCGCTTTCAAGTGGCGCGGTGCTTTGCGGACGCTCGAGCTCTGGCGCAGGGACGTCGTCACCGCCTCGACGGGAAACCACGGCGCCGCCACGGCATGGGCGGCGAAACGGCTCGGCCTTCGCGCAACGATCTTCCTGCAACAGCAGGCGAGCGCGACGAAACTCTCGTTGCTCGAAGAATTAGGCGCGGACGTGCGTCAGGTCGGTGCCGACTTCGACGAGGCCAAGGCGGCGGCGCACGCCTTTGCGCAGGAGCGCGACCTGCGGTTCTTCGAGGACGGCGCGGAAGAGTCGCAGCTCGACGGCTACTCGGAAATCGGACGGGAGATCGTCGAGCAGCTCGAGCGCTTGCCGGCGGCGGTGATCGTCCCGGTGGGCAACGGCGCATTGTTCGCTGGCGTCGCGCGCGGGCTCGGAACCGGCGTGCGGCGCGTCGGCGTCGCGGCGGAACAGGCGCCCGTGATGCACGAGTCGTGGCACGCCGGCCGCGTCGTCGAGTCGGACCGTTGCGACACGATCGCCGACGGCCTCGCAGTGCGCGTCGCGATCCCACGAGCGGTCGAATGGCTGCGCGAGGCCGCGGACGAATTCTTCCTCGTCTCCGAAGACGCCTTGAGACAAGGTGTCACAAGGCTCTGGGAGCGCGGGATTCGCGCCGAGCCTGCGGCCGCGGCGGCGCTGGCCGCGCTACCGCTCGTGCCCGAGCGTCCCGTCGTTCTGATCATCACCGGCAGGAACATCGACGACGATCTCCTCGCCGAGTGTGTTCAGACCACGAGCGGCTCGAGCAGCGCCGGGTAACCGTCGGCGCCGTCGAAGGGTGTCGGGCGCGAGCCGAGAAAGAGCGGCCGGTCGGCGGCGTTCAGCAGCACCGGCATCATGTCCGGGCCGCGCAGGTGCCCCAGCACGCCCTTCGAGCACGGGAGCTCGCCGAACTGCGTCACCTCGTCGGCGCGCACAGCCGGACCGGCGAGCACGAAGGGAACCGGATCGCCGGAGTGGATCACGTCCGGCGTGCACGGCGTCGCGTGATCTCCGGTCAGGCAGACGATCGCACGATCGGTCGGCAGCGAATCGAACGCGGCGTCGAGCATCGCGATCGTGTCGCGCTTGACGTTCGGATCCTTCGTGTGGCCCGCCGAGTCGGTCGTCTTCTGGTGTACGAACACAAACGTCTCACCCGCGTCGAGCTTCTGCGCGGCCAGCTCCAGCCGTTTTCGCATGTCGCCGACCGGATCGTCCGTCTCCGGGAGCGTCTGCTCCTGCAAGCCGATCGCGAGCGCGAGCCCGCGCAGGAACGCCGACTCGCCGATGAACGTCCCCGTCACGCCGTGCCGCTCGAGGAACGACGGCCGCGCATGCTCGCGCCCGTACCACTTGAGCGTGATCACATTGAAGCGCTCGCCGTCGAGCCGGCGCAGCACCTCTCGCGTCCACTCCTCGACCGCGCGCGCCGTGCGTTCCGCGTCGGGTGCGACCGCCCGTGGACGCAGGACGGGATACCACGCGCGGAAAAACGCGTCCGTGTCCGTGATCCGCTCGTCGGCCCCGCCGGAGATGCGGCAGATCGCCTCGCCGCGCCACACATGCTGCAGCGTGAACTTGAGGCCGTCGACCTCGATCCCGTCGCAGCGATCGACGAGCTGCTGCGCCTCTGCCGCGTCGCGTTCGGGATCCGGGCGGCCGGTCAGCCAGAGCGCGCCGTCGCGCCGCTCGGCCGGGCGCAAGGCCGCATACGCGTAGACGTCGCCGCGCGTGACCTCGAGCCCGCGTCCGTACGCCTCGAAGATCGCGCGGCCGGGAAACTCGTCGGGCCGGTAGCCGAGCATCGACCAGTGCGCGACCTCGGACGACGGCGCGCGTCCCGGGCCGATCGCGTACAGCACGCCGCACGAACCGGACGAGCAGAGCCGGTCGAGATTCGGCGTCGCGGCGGCCTCGTTGCCGGTGCGCCCGCCGAGCACGTCGTGCGCGCGATCGGCTAGTCCGTCCAGAAGGACGACGAGGATCGGATACACGCGGCGACCCTATCCGCCGCTACCGTCGCAAGGATGGAGAACCCCGCCTGGCTTCTGGATGAGCTGACGCACGCGGGCGCGGAGCATCTCGACGCCGCCTATGCGGTCGCGTACACCCGCAAGGCGGCGTTCGATCCGGCCGAGGACATCGCCCTCCTGCGCTCGCTCGGGCTGGGCGAGACGAGCACGCTCGTCGACATCGGCGCCGGCACGGGTGCCTTCGTCCTCGAGGCTGCGCCCTTCTGTCGCCGCGTCGTCGCCGTCGACATCTCGGAGGCGATGCTCGACGTTCTGCGCCGCGAAGCGGAACAGCAGGGAATCGAGAATGTCGAGGCCGTGCGCGGCGGATTCCTCACCTACAGGCACGAGGGCACGCCTGCGGATTTCGTCTATTCGCGCAACGCGCTTCACCACTTGCCGGATTTCTGGAAGGCGCTCGCGCTCGAGCACATCGCAGCGATCTTGCGCGCTAAGGGCGTTCTGCGCCTGCGCGACTTGGTGTTCTCGTTCGAGCCGCGTGAAGCGGAAGAGGCGCTGGAACGCTGGCTCGCGAATTCTGCCCCCGACGCTGGCTTTTCACGCGAGGAGCTGGAGGAACACATCCGCGAGGAGCACAGCACGTTCAGCTGGCTCTTGGAGCCGATGCTCGAGCGCGCCGGCTTCGTCATCCAGGACGCCTGGTACGCGGAGTCGCAAGCGTATGCAAGGTACATCTGCGTGACGCGCTAAACCGCGACGCGGTCGAGCGATTCGATCACGCGCGCGACGCCGGGCGGCACAAGCGAGCGCCAGTCGCCGCCCTCCCGGATCGCGGCGCGCACGTCCGCTCCCGAGATCTGCTTCTCGGCGCCCTCGTCGAGGACGACGACCTCGTAGCCTGCGTCGCGGAACCGCTCGAGCTTCGTCCCGCCCCAGTCGGAGAAGAGCCGGATGAACTGCGTCACGTCGGTCGGCACGTACGCGTGCCAGAGCTCGGGCTCGTTGACGGGAAACGGAATCACGTGCACGTCGATCCCCTCGTCGGCCGCGGCGGCCTTCACCATCAGCAGCCGCTCGGCGTACGTGTAGGGGTTCGACTCCGGCAGGTGCCGAAGCGGGTCGCTCGGCTCCTCCTTCACGCGCGACGGATCCGGATTCGTGATCCCGATCCAGACCTCGTCCGAGCGCGCGGCGGCGCCGCGCAGGTATTCGAGATGACCGTTATGGAAGGGTTGGAACCGCCCGTGGATCATGCCGCGGGTCACGTGACGAGGACGCCCGTCCCTTCCTCGACTCGGCCGATGCGCCGCAGGAAGAGGTGCTGCGACTCGAACGCCGCCTCGAGCGCCGGTCCCTTCTCCTTCGGCAGCGACACAAGTAGCCCGCCCGCCGTCTGCGGGTCGTAGCCGAGCGCGTCGAAGACCTCGGAGATCCCATCCGCGGAGACGTGCGACGCGGCGAAATCGCGGTTGCGCGGATCGCCGCTTGTGCGTACGCCCTTGCGCGCAAGGTCGAGCGCGCCGTCGATCGCCGGGAAGCGGCCCGACTCGAGCACGATGCGAACGCCGCTGCGGTCCGCCACCTCGTATGCGTGACCGAACAGGCCGAAGCCCGTGACGTCGGTGACAGCGTTCGGCTCGAAACCGCGCAGCACGTCTGCCGCGTCGTTGTTCAGCGTGCGCATCCAGTGGATCGCGCGCTCGAGTTGCTGCGTCCCGATGAGACGGTGCTTATGGCCCGTCATGATCATGCCCGTGCCGAGCGGCTTCGTCAGGAAGAGCGCGTCGCCGGGCCGCGCGCCGTTCTTCGGCCAGATCCCGTTCGGATGCACGGTGCCGACGACGGCCAGGCCGTACTTCGGCTCTGCGTCGCGAATTGTGTGGCCGCCCGCGAGTAAGCCGCCCGCGGCGCGCACCTGCGCGTCGGCGGCGGCGAAGATCTCCGCGAGCATCTCCACCGGCAGGTCCTCCGGGAACGCGGCGATCGAGAGCGCGAGCAGCGGCGTGCCGCCCATCGCGAAGACGTCGTTCAGCGCGTTCGTCGCGGCAATCGCCCCGTAATCGCCCGGCTCGTCGACGACCGGCGGGAAGAAGTCGAGCGTGAAGATCAGGGCGCGCTCGTCGTCGATGCGGTACACCGCGGCATCGTCCGCAGGCGCGAGCCCGACGAGGAGGTCCTCCGCCTCGACCGGAACGAAGCCCTTGAGCAGCTGTTCGAGCCGAGCGGCCGAGTACTTGGCCGCGCAACCGCCGCACGAGGCGAGCTCGGTGAGCTTGACCCTGCCGGTGTCGGTTTTCACGACAACGTCCTCCTCATCTCGGTCCGGGGGAACTGTAGGGACATGAAGCGCTTTCGTCCATAACCGAGGAACAGTTCGTTTGTATTCCCGGGTATTACATGGTGACGGCGGCCAGAGGGCCGCCGTCACCGTCAGGGGAGAGGAGGAGCCCGTAAAGAGGGTCCCCGCGCGTTAGATTCGTGCCGGAAGCGACTTGCCCTTCTCCGCGGAACATCAGAAATGCGCAGCCCTGGTCACCGGAGGCTCCTCGGGGATCGGCCTCGCGATCGCGCGCGTCCTCGCCGAGGAGGGCTTCGAGCTGACGCTCGTCTCGCGCACCAAAGAGAAGGTCGAAGCGGCCGCCGCCGAGCTCGGCGCGCACGCGGTCGCCGCCGACCTCTCGAGCCCGGACGGATGCGAGCCCGTCGTCCCGGCGCACATGGAAAGGTGGGGGCGCCTAGACGTGCTGGTGAACTCCGCCGGCATCGGGATCGGCGGCAACGTCGAGAACCTCGAGATCAAGCACGCGGGCCTGCAGATCGCGGTCAACCTCGGCGCGACGTTCATCATCACGCAGGCCGCGATCCCACACCTGCGCGAGACGCGCGGCCTGATCGTGAACATCGCGTCGATCGCGGGCACGATTCCAACACCGGGGCTCGCGATGTACGGCGCGACGAAGGCCGCGGTGATCGCGCTGACCCGTTCGCTGAACGGCGAGCTCGAGGCCGACGGCATCCGCGCAACCGCAATCTCTCCCGGCTTCGTCGACACGGCGATGGCGGAGTGGTCGGGCATCCCGGGCGACGAGATGATCAGACCCGAGGACTGCGCGGAGATCGTGCGGATGCTGCTCCGCCTCAGCCCTCGGGCCAGGATCCCGAACGTCGTGATCGAGCGCCTCGGCTAGGCGGGCGTGCCCTTCTCGATGGGCACGTCCACGAGATTGCCCCACTCGGTCCACGAGCCGTCGTAGTTGCGCACGTCCTCGTAGCCGAGCAGCTCGCGAAGGACGAACCACGTGTGTGCGCTCCGCTCGCCGATGCGGCAGTACGCCGTCACGGCCTTGTCGGGCGTGACGCCCTTGCCGCCGTACAGCTCCTTGAGCTCGTCAGCGCTCTTGAAGGTGCCGTCGTCGCGCACAGCCGAAGCCCACGGGATCGACTTCGCGGTCGGGATGTGCCCACCGCGCTGCGCACCCTCCTGCTCGTAACCGGGCGGCGCGATCAGGTCGCCCGAGTACTCCTGCGGGCTGCGGACGTCGACGAGTGAGCGGTCGTCCTTGCCGAGACCCTCGCGCACGGCGTCGCGGAACGCGCGGATCGCCTCGTCACGCTCACGTGCGGTGTAGTCGGCCTTGCTCGGGGACGGGATGTCGGTCGTCAACTCGCGGCTCTCGTCGATCCACTTCTGCCGGCCTCCGTCGACGATGCGGGCGTCCTGGTGCCCGTAGATCTTGAGGTACCAGTACGCGTACGCGGCAAACCAGTTGTTGCGGTCGCCGTAGAGCACGACGGTCGTGTCGTTTCCGATCCCGAGTGAGCCCATCAGCTTCTCGAACTCGGTCTTCTCGATCAGGTCGCGTTCGACCTGATCCTGCAGGTCGTCGCGCCAATGCAGGCGCACGGCGCCCGGAATGTGCCCCTCGTCGTACAGATCCGGGTTCTCGTCGACCTCGGCCACGACCACGTTGTCGTCGCTCAGGTGCTCGGCAACCCAGTCCGTCGTCACGAGGACGGGCTTTGCGTAGCCGTTCTCACCCATAGCTCTCCCTCCTCGATCTCTCTGCGTGACTTCTACTACAAGGCGCCCGGCATACGGACGATCGTCCAGAGCATGTACAGGCCGAGAACGAACGAGCAGGCGAATCCAATCCCGGCGACAAGATGGCTGACCCGCGCCATCAGGCCCGTCGCCGAAGCCGCGGCTTAGCCGCGGCGCCCGCCAGGTCAACGAAGCAGAGCTCCCGCGACAGCCAACCAATCGCGCGCGCAAAGCGCGCGCGCCCGAGCGTGAGCGAACGCGAAGCGAGGGAGAGGATCTAGGGGCCTGTCCGGAAAATGAACCAGGGCGCCTGACAGGCGTCACGGGCCGCGATGCTGCGTCCTCGGCCCCGCCGATATGCCTGCATATCGGCGGGGCCTGCGTCCTTGCCTCCCGGCCCGTGCCGCGTGTCATCGCGAGTCGCCGTGGACGCGCAGCACGCGCCCGACGCGTACGGCCTCGAGCCGGCCGTCGTGGATCAGCCGGCGGACCGTCTCGGGATGCACGCCGAGACGGCCTGCAACGTCACGGACCGTGTAAAGGTTGTCTTCAACCGCAGCCACGAATCTCACTTTGCACCCTTTTCGGGCCCCGTGCATGGGCCAAATGGGGGATCTAGACGGCTAGAGCAGCGTGCCCCGGATCGCCCGCAGGAGCTCGGGGGCCGAGACCGACCCTTCGAACTTCGCCGCCACCCGGCCGTCGCGTCCGACGAGGAACACCCACGGCTCGGACTGGAGCTGCCACTCCTTCATCCAGCGGTTGTAGCCCTTTGCGGGGTCGTTGTCGGTGTAGACCTCGACGTGGATGAAGCGAACCGGCGTCCCGGCCAGCTTGCGCTGGGCGTAGGCCACGACGTCGACGACCGGCCCGCACGTGCGGCTCGTACAGAACTTCGGCGTCGCGAAGGCGAGGACGAACGGCCGGTGCGCCGCAAGCGCCCGTGCGACCGAGGTCGTGTAGAGCGCGCGATCGGGATGGGTCGCCGTCGTCAGCGCCTCCAGATTCCCGTGCGTCGACCCGAGCGTCGGCGTCTGCGAGCGCGGCGCCGCCTCGCCGATCGCCGGCGAGAAGCTGTTCGCGCGGACGATCACGTTGCCGAGGCCGTCGATCGCCGCGCCGTGGGGCTTCGCGAGCAGCCAGTACGTCCCCGGGGCCGGCACCTGCAGGTGCACGACGTAGATCGACGGCACCTCGTCCGGCAGCGCCGAGATGCCGGGCACGCCGATCGGCTCGAGCCGCGCAGTCGCCCGCTGGAACGGGGGCTCCTTGAGCCCGCGGGACAGCCAGACCGAGGCCGTCGGCCTCAGGACTACCCGGCCGTCCCGCGCGATCACGAGGAAGCTGAAGCGGATCGGACCTGGCGCGAAGTCGGCGTCACCGGGCGTGATCGCCACTGTCTGGCCCGAGCCCTGGGCGAGAGCTTCGAGAGACCCTTGCGGGGGCTGGACTCGCCTCGGGGTCGAAGACGACGATCCACAGGCCGCAGCGATAAGGACGCCGGCGGCCGCCAGAACACGAGCACACACTTGCCCGATTCTACGCCGGCGTTCAGCAGTTACGGCTGCTAATGGTCACCGTCGAAGAACCCGATGGGAGGCAGCGCGCCGGCCGCGAGAAGGGCCTGGATGACGATCAACGCCATCACGGCCACGAAGATCAGGCGGGCTTTGGACATGGTCACCTCCTCTCGTTAGAAGCGGAAGTCCTGCAAGGTCTCTGCCGCGCGCCGGTACAGCCGCGCGGCCTCCGAGTCGTCCCCCCTGCGCGCCGCGAGATCGCCCTTAGCGATCCATGCCGCGGCGCGGTGACTCGCCGACTCGAACTTCACAAACGTTGCTTCGGCCTCGACGAACGCCGCTTCCGCGTCGTCCAGCCGGCCCTGCTCGAGCAGCGAGCGACCGAGCACGAGCTGCGCATTGCCGATCTCGTCGAGGCGGTCCTCGCGGCCGTCGAGAAGCGAAAGCGCGTGCCGCGCCTGCTCCTCCGCGAGCTGGAGCTCGCCGCGCCCGAGCTGCACCTGGGCGAGCGAGGAGACCGCGGTCGCGGCCTCGTCGTCGCTGCCGGCGTCGATCAGCACCTTGAACGCGTCCTTCAGGTACTTCACGGCGTCGTCCGGCTTGCCGAGCAGGAAGTTGAGACCGCCGAGGTTGTTCAGCAGCCGGCCGACATCGGCCTCGTCGTCGACCTCCTCGTACAGGGTCTTCGCGCGCTCGGCATACGTGCGCGCGGTGACCCAGTGGCCCTCGCGCTCGGCGATCAGGGAGGCCTGGAAGTAGACGTGCGCCGTCATGCGCCGGTCCTCGAGCCCTTCGGCGAGCTCGAGCGCGCGCTCGACGTCCTCGCGCGCGGCCTCGTAGTCCCGCTGGCGGCGACGGCAGCGCGAGCGCCAGTTCAGGACCTTCGAGCGGAGCAGGTCACACGGAAGCTGCGAGCGGTCGGCCAGGTCGAGCGCCTGGTCGAACAGCCCGACTGAGGTGGCGATGCTGGAAAGCTTGTAGCGGCAGACTCCGAGCCGGAAGAGCAGGTCGGCGCGCTCGATGTCCGAGAAGCCCGGGCCCTCGGCGAGCACCCGTGCGCGGGAGAGCAGGTCCATCGCCTCGCGCACCTGGCCGACGATCATCCGTGCCCATGACTCGACAGCTAGCGCGCGAACCTCGAGCTCGGGCGAGCCGGTTGCGAGCACGGCGGTGCGGACGTCGTCCAGCAGCTCGACCGCCTCGTCATTGCGGTCGGACTCGGAGAGCGCCTCCGCGCGGGCCAGAACCGTCTCGATGCGGCTCCGCTCGTCGGTCGAGACGCCGTTCTGAAGAAAATCGGCGTCGACGCCGAGCCTCTGCCCGAGCCACTCGATCGTCTCGCGCGTGGGGCGCGTCTTGCCGCGCTCGATCTGGCTGACGTACTCCTTGCTGAAGCGGTCGCCGGCCAGCTCGGTCTGCGTCAGCCCGGCGGATACCCGGAGCTGGCGCAGGCGCTCGCCCAGGCGCGAGCCAGGGGCGGCGGGGCGAGTGACGGCTTGGCGGACTTCGGTCATCAGCGGCTATTCCTTACCTGCGGCTCTGAGGAGTGAACCTCATGCTTCACCAAAGTTCAACGACCTCCAAATGGGAATCCCCCCGAAGGGGGCATCACCATGCGTAGAAGAAGTGAACCGATAGTACACCAGAATCACTTGACCGAGTTACTTGACAAGCTGGCTTAACCGGCTATAGTGCGGTTCAGCTTGCAGGGAGGGCCCGAGACGCCAGGCCCGGAACCGGCAAGACGGTCGCGCCAGCAACGGGCGATCCGCGACGCAGTGACTGGGCCGCAGAGTCACGGTATCGAGGATCCACCCGGAGGTGGGGCCACTACAGGGATAGAGCCGGGGCCGCAGCCGGCTCTCCTGAAACGAGAAAGGCCCGGAGCCGCAGCCGGGCCTTTTTCTTGCGTATGGGTCTTCGGGACGCCTTGCAGTGAGGCGGTGCCTTCAGCGCCGGGGTTGTTAGAGGCAGGTCTCG
>WNEY01001905.1_pt1 | contig 16438 bp, 16 predicted proteins | sample 5400531 | NCBI WGS metagenome assembly WNEY01 (sample SAMN13153338, study PRJNA577476) | soil metagenome | isolation source: 200 cm saprolite under Douglas fir tree site 1 | place: USA:California | collected 2015-04-18
GCCCGGATGCCGGCAACAGAGTGCGGGTGGAAATCGAAGGCGGTTTCGGATCAGAAGCCGGAGTTTGCGACCGAGCGGCATCGGCTGGAGATTGGCCAAGAAAGCGTCCCAGGTGCCGTGGCTGTCACCCATCCTCCAATCCTATGGTGAGCGCTGAGTCTCCCTCCCCGTCTGGGGGAGGGTAGGGCGGGAGTTACGCTTTTCCCCTGGATGGGCGGCATCGCGGCGGAGGAAACCTTCGACGGAACGTTTCCCTTTGCGCCGCACTTCACGACCGCACCGGGCTTTCGGATGCACTACGTGGATGAGGGGTCAGGCGAGCCGATCATCCTCATCCACGGCGAGCCGACCTGGTCTTACCTGTATCGGAACTTCATCCCAACGCTGTCACGGCATTTTCGCGTGATCGCGCCGGACCACATGGGCTTCGGCAAATCCGAAACGCTCGCGAACGTCGACTACACCCTCGATCGCCATGCCCGCAACCTCGCCAGCCTGATCGAGGAGTTGGACCTGCGCGACATCACGCTCGTGATGCAGGACTGGGGTGGGCCGATTGGCGCGGTTGTCAGCTCGCGGTACCCGGATCGGATGAAGCGCTTCGTGGCCATGAACACCATCTTTGGTACGGATCGCAACGTCCGCGAAGAACGGCTGACCCCATGGTTTTCCGCGATCAAGGCGATGGAAGATGCAGGCCAGCTGGAAGCAGTCCTTGGCAATCTCAAGTACCTGGTCGGCGCGATCATGATGACGCTCGGTATCCAGCGGCGAGAGGTCGTGACGGACACCTGGCTGCGCGCCTATGCGGCGGCCTTTCCCACGTTTGAGGAGTGCCGGGCGGCGATTGCGTTTCCGCTGGAGGGCCTTCATGTCGAGCGAATTCGTGACACCCTGGTCGGTGCGCTTCCTGGGCTGTTCAAGCTGGGGCAGGCGGGGGTGCCGGCGATGATGATCGAGGGCATGCGGGACCACGCCATCTGGCCTCATGTCGCCATCGCTGGCTTCCGGGCTTTCTTCCCTCGAGCAACGGTGCATGAGTTGGCCGGCGCCGGTCATTTCATCCAGGAGGACGCGCCCGAGGTCGTCGTTCCGCTGATCGAAGAGTTCTGCCTGCGGACTGCCTAGGTGAGCTCCCAGATCGATATGCAAAGTCAGCGGGACGTGAGCGAACTAAAGTGGATCCCGCTCTGATGGCGAGGGACAAGTTCCTTACTGTCTACGACTACGGCCAAGGTGGAGTGTGGCGGATTCTGCTGGCGGAATCACAGGAGCAGATCGAGCGAGAGCTACCTCAACTCCGCATACTGGGTGGCCCTCCCGACTGGATGACAGAAGCTGAACTTGCGGCCGTCAGGATCGTCGATATCGATAGCAAGGACGACGATTTCCTCAACCAACTCCGTCGGAACGGTTGATGGGCGTCGTCGCAGGAGCAAGCCATCCTTGTCCCTGATTCGAGCTAGACCCCGAGGTAGCGACGCACCAGGGCGCGCTCGCGCGCTTCCTGAACACCGCAGCCGGCGGCGATGCGGCCCTTCTCGATGAAGTAGCAGTAGTCGGCAACCCGCATCGCGATGTGATGGTTCTGCTCGGCGACCGATCGCCTGGACGATCACCGGTGCGAGACCTTCGCTGGGCTCGTCCAGCATCATCACGGTTGGATTCGCCATCAAGGCCCGGCCGACAGCGAGCATCTGGCGCTCTCCGCCCGACAGCGACCCGCTGGCCGAGTGGCGCAGCTTTCGCAGTGGCGGGAACAGCTCGTACACGGCGTCGAGGTTCCATCTCCGGTCGCTTGCCGCTGTGCGACCCCTGACCAGGAGGAGATTGGCCTCCACCGGCAGGGGCCCGAACGCGCGGGCGCCGGATGGAACCAGCGCCAATCCGGCCCGCACGCGGTGATAGGGTAGCCAGGGCGTGACGTCGCGTCCCTCCAGCAGGACGAACCCAGCGTACGCGGGATGAACCCCGGCGATGGTGCGCAACGCGGTCGTCTTCCCGGCTCCGTTGCGACCCAGCACCACGGCCACCTCCCCGGCGTAAACCGCCAGGTCGATTCCGGCCAGGATGAGGCTTTTCCCATATCGGCTATGCAGCCCATCGACCTGCAGGGCGGGCGTTCCCTGGCCACGCCCGACGGCCGTCGCACCCGGCGTTGCGGCGACCTTCACGTCTCGGTTCCCAGGTAGACGCGAATCACATCCGGATGGCGGCGCACTTCATCGGGGCTACCCTCAGTCAAGACGTGGCCCTCGGCCATCACTGTCACGGTCTGGGCGATCCCGAAGACGACCTCCATGTCGTGCTCCGTGATCAATAGGGTCACATCACGACTCTCGATCAGCCGCTGCAGGAGTTCGAGCGTGCGGCGAGTTTCGAAGGGAGACATACCCGCCGTGGGTTCGTCGAGGAGCAGGAGCCTGGCTCCAAGCGCGAGTGACATGCCGAGCTCCAGGGCGCGCTGGTGACCATGGCTGAGCTCCCGCGCGGGTGTATCCGAGCGCTCCTCGAGTCCCACGCTGGTCTCGGTCTGCCGGACCTGTTCGCGGTAGAGCTTGCGCGCACTCCCAAACGGCCGGCGGGTGTCGCTGTGAATTCCCATGAAGGCGAGCCGGAGATTCTCTTCGACCGTCAGCCGGGGGAAGACCGCGGTCGTCTGAAAGCCGCGTCCCATGCCGATGTGAGCCAGCCGGTTCGGCGGGGCGCCGGTCACGTCGGCGCCGTCGAAGAGGACGGTGCCGCTATCCGGCCGGATCTGACCCGATACCAGGTTGAAGAGCGTGGACTTGCCGGCGCCATTGGGACCGATCACGGCGTGCACCTTGCCCGTCTTCACATCGAGGTCGACCCCATCGACCGCGCGCAACCCCATGAAGTGCTTGGAGAGACCGCGTACGACCAGTAGGTGACCGTCGTCCCCCGCCAGTGTCCTTCGCTCGCGTAAGTCTCCCTCCCCCGCTTGCGGGGGAGGGACGGGGTTGGGGGCTGACCCCAGGATCGGTTCGAGCTCGGGTTCGCGTGTAGGGGTAGACCGACCGCGCGCCACGAGGGCGCGAACTCGTTCGGGCACGCTGGCCAGTCCTCCCGGCAGTACCAGCACGATAAAAAGAAGGACCGCCCCGATGATCAGGTCCCAATAGATCGTGGAGCTCTGCACTTTGGCGGCCAGGAACGTATAGAAGATCGCGCCGAGGGCCGGCCCGAAGAAGATCCCCGAACCTCCGATCAGGACCATCAGGATCGGAATGCCGGACTCCGTCCAGAACATCAGTCCTGGGAACGCCTGCTGATCGTAGACGGCATAGAGAGCCCCCGCGACGGCGGCCAGCGACGAGGCGATCGTGAAGGCGGCCAGCTCGTAGGCGCGCACGCGCAGCCCGATGAAGGCGGCGCGTTGGCGGTTCTCGCGGATCGCGTTGAGCGCGGAGCCGAACGGCGATCGAGTGATGACGAAGAGCAACGCGGCGCCGGCGGCCACGACCGCGAGCACGAAGTAGTAGACGCGGGTTGGGTCGTTCAGGAAGTCGGGGATGGGGATGCCGTGGATCCCGTTATCGCCGCCGGTGATCGTGTCCGCCTCGAAGGCAGCCACATACAGGAGCTGCGAAACGGCCAGCGTCAGTAGCGAGAAGTAGAGGTGCACCGCGCGAAGGCAGAAAGCACCTGCCACGAGTCCGAAGGCGGCGCCGATCAAGGGGGCGAGCGCCAGCCCAAGCAGGGCATCGCCGTGTATCCGCGTGGTGATAAGCGCCACCGTAAAGGCGCCGACGCCATAGAAGGCGGCATGGCCGAAGGAGACCATGCCGGTCGAGCCCAGCAGCAGGTTGTAACTGAGGGCGAGCAGGATCGCGATCACCGCCAGCCCCGCGATGTACTCGTCGCCGGGGGTGAGATAAAAGGGCGCCGCGACGAGCGCCAGTCCCGCCACGACGGCCACGGCCGGTCGCGCCCATCGATTCAGCAACGGGGATCAGCGCTCAGGCTCACCGAAGAGTCCCCAGGGACGCACGCCGAGGACAACCGCGAGCACGATGAAGATGAAGGCCAGTGAAAACTTCGGCGCCGCATAAATGCCGAAGCTCTGGACCAGTCCCACCAGGATCGAGCCGATCGCGGCACCCACCAGGCTGCCCAGCCCGCCGATGATCGTGACGGCGAAGGCCTGGACAACGATGTCCACGTCGATGCCGAGGGAGACCGCATGGTAGGGCGCGATTACTGCTCCTCCCAGGCCGGCCAGCAGCGCACCAATCACGAACACGGTCGTGAAGAGCAGCGGCACATTCACCCCGGCCAGCTGGAGCAGTTCCGGATCGGCCACCGCCGCCCGGATGTTGCGGCCCAGGCCGGTCCGGTAGAGCAGGGCGTAGAGTCCGGCCACCACCGCCAGCGCGACGCCGATGAGGAACAGCTGATAGGCGGAGATCGTCGAGCTGCCGACCGGGATCGACCCAGTGAGAAAGTCGGGCGCGCCAACCCGCTTGAAGTTTGCGCCGAAGATGACCCGCACCGCGCCGCTGATGATGAGGATCAGCGCGAAGGTCGCGACCAGCTGCATCAGATGCTCCCGGTGGTAGAGACGGCGCAGGATCGAGAGCTCGATAAGGCCGCCGATCACCCCGACCGCCAGCGAGGCGGCAACGATCCCCGCCGCAAAGCCGAGTACTCCCCCCAGGCCTCCGATCAGCGCGACGGCCAGGAAGGCGCCGAGCATGTAAAGACTGCCGTGCGCCAGGTTGATGATGCGCAGGGCGCCGAACACCAGGGTGAGTCCGGAGCCCACCAGGAACAGCAGCGCCGCCCCAGAGAGCCCCGACACCAGCACCACGACAAACGTGTCAGGGCTCACCGGGAGCGCTCCGTGTCAGCCGGCCGCCCGGGCCGCCGTGACCTGGTCGGGTGTCAACAGGATGTCGTTTGGCGATGCCGCCACCACGTTGGCGAAGGTGTCGAACCCAACCGTGGCGTCCGTCTGTAGAACCCCCTCGTACTCAGAGACGTTCGCCTGATGGTCGATGGTGCGCAGCGTCACCGTGCCGCGTGTCGACTGGAAGCTCATGCCGCTCATCGCTTTGCTGACTTTGTCCCCGTCGAAGCTGTTGGCTTTCTTGACGCCCTCCGCCCAGGCGGTGAAGGCATCGTAGGCCATGACGGCCCAGTCAGACGGCGGGATATTGTAGCGGTCCTTGAAGTCCTTGACGAACTGGTCCATCTGCGGGGTCTTGATCGCGAAGAAGGGCGCGCGGCCGTAGGCGTAAGCGCCGGCCGGCGCCGTCGCGCCGAGGGTGCGAAGGGTGTCGACGTCGAAGAGGCCGAACAACTTGGGGCTGTCGGGCTTGCCGAGCAACCCGGCGCTCTTGGCCTGGGTCAGGAAGGTGATCAGGTCACCGGCGAACTCCGCAGAGTAGACGATCTCGGGTTTGGCGGCCTGGATCTTACTGATGTAGCTCGAGTAGTCGGTCGCACCCAGCTTGGGATAGTCTTCACCGACAAAGGTGACCCCTGAATTGAGCTGGGTCAGCTTGGTCTTGAACGCCGTCAGCTGGCTGTGACCGAACTCGTAGTCGGGTCCGATCAGATAGTACTTCGTGTATGGCAGCTTGGCGGCGGCGATCGCATTCGCCCGCCCCTCCATGCCCGTGTTCGGAACGACGGAGAAGGTGTAGTCGTTGAACTTCTGCACCGTCAGCTTGTCGGTGTTACTGGTGTGGAGAAGGTAGGGGATCTTGTACTTGGCGACCAGCGTCTGCTCCGCAAGCGCCACCGAGCTCGAGACCGGGCCGAAGAGCACCACGATTTTGTCGTTCAGGATCTCGGTCCGGGTCAGGTCGGAGGCGACGTCGGCCTTGGCGCCGTCATCCTTAACCTGGAGCTTGATCTGCTTGCCGAGCAGCCCGCCCGCGGTGTTTGTCTTGTCCACGGCGAGCTTGAGCGCATTCTGTTCCGCCAGCCCGAAGAAGCCAAAGGATCCCGACAGGGAGGTGTTCATCGCGATGTTGACGCTCCCCCCGCTGGTGGCGATGCTCTGTCCGCAGGCGGTCACCAACAGCGGCAAGCCTATGAGGACCATCGACGTGAATCGTCTCCCGCTACTGTTCATTCGCTCCTCTCCTTTTCTCGTTCCGAAATCGACTCGAGATGCCGCATTCGACTCATATCGCCGTCCAGCCGCCGTCGACAACCAGCGTGTGGCCGGTGATCATGTCCGCTGCCGGGCTGGCCAGGAAAACGACCGCTCCGGCGATTTCCTCGGGAATGGCGATCCGGCCTAGGGGGATGCGGCTCTCCACATCGGCGCGGAATTGTTCATCGCGGAACATCCCGTCGGTCATGGGCGTCGACACGAAGGTAGGGGCGACCGCGTTCACTTGGATGTTGTACGGTGCCAGCTCGATGGCCAGCAGCCGCGTTAGGTTGACGACCCCACCCTTGGACGCGCAGTAGGCGGCCCGTTTGAAGTAGCCGACCAGGCCGTTCTGGCTGGCGATATTGATGATCTTTCCGCGCCGCCGCTCGGCCATCCGGCGCGCGACTCGCTGGGCGCTGAAGAAGACTCCCTTGAGGTTGATGTCGAGAACTTTGTCCCAGGCCTCCTCGGTCACTTCCAGGCACGGCTGCGGGATATTGATCCCGGCGTTGTTGACCAGCACATCGATCGGCCCCATGTCCCGTTCGATCGTCTGGACGGTTGACTCGATCATGGCGACATCGGTCACGTCCAGCGCCGCGGTATAGGCGCGCCGTCCGCCTTTCCGTATCAGCCCGGCGACCTCGGCGGCCGCGTCCTCTTTTCCCGGTAGCTCGGTCAGCACCACGTCCGATCCCGCCGCTGCCAGGGCCAGCGCGAAGGTCCGGCCCAGGCCGCTCCCGCCCCCCGTGACCAGGGTGAGGGACTGTTCGACCCGCATCGACGGAAGAGCCGCCCTTGGGCTCTCCTTCGCCAGCGTGTTTGTGCTGCCCATCCCTCTCCAGTTGGTTGATTTAGACTAAGTGCGATCCATTGAACGCCGACGACCGCCTGTTGTCTGTGTTCAAGTTGGCTAAGCCAATGAGGGCGGGATTGTGCGGGAAGGACAAGTAGTCGAGCGGGGCGCGTTGGGCGGCCCAGAACTGCAGGTTGTGCGGCTGATCGCAGCGCAGCAGCGAAGCCACGCCGCCCAGATCGCTCGTCGCATCTACACCGCGCTCACCGCGGAGGTGCCGGAATATGCGGCTATCACCGACGAGGCCCTCACGGCTGACGTCCAGTCGGTCTCGATGGCGGGCGTCGAGTTGTGGTTGGATCAATTGCGTACCGGCAGAATGCTGGGGGGACGGGATCTCGAGCCGGTTCGGCAGGGCGCGCGCCGGCGGGCCCGGCAGGGTTTCGACCATTACGCCTTGCTGCGCGCCTGGCGTATCGCGGTTCGCGTGATGTGGTCGGAGCTGATCGCGGATCCCCTCGCGCAGGATCCCCGCATCCGGCAGGTGCTGCCCGAAATTGCCGAGGAGGCCATGAACTTCAGCGACCAGCTGTCGCTGGCGGTCACCGACGCGTACCTCGAAGAAGCCTCGCGGATCGCGCGCGAGCACGAGTATCGCCGCTCCGCGTTGCTGGAGCTGGTCTTAAGCCGTCCGGAGCAGGTCGGGTCCGCGCCGCCACCCGAGCTGGCCCGGCCGCATGTCGTCATGGTGGTCGAGACCGCCGGCGCGGCTCTTGATGACCTGGATCGCATCGGGTGGGAGCTGGAGCGGAATGCCGGTGTCGTCTTCTGGACGGTTCGAAGCAATGCGGTCATCGCGGCCGCCCACCTGCCGGCCTCCGGCGATCGGAGCCGCGTCATCGCGCAAGTCCGCCAGGCTCTCCCGGCCCTCCGGTCCGTCGAGCGCATCGGAATTGGAGGCCGGGCTGAGGCGATCGTCGACACCCGACAGAGTTACCTGGAGGCCCAGGAGGCTCTCAACTACGGGCGCCTTCTCGGATTCGAGGGACCGGTCTTCGACTTCGTCGACGTCGGCGGCTACGCGCTGATGCTGTCCGACCGGCCGCGCGCGGTGCGCTTTGTGGACGCGGTCCTCGCGCCGCTCCGCGGACTTTCGGCCGCATGGGTGCCCGCCACCCTCGAGGCGTACCTCTCACGCCAGGGGAGGATCAAGGAGACAGCGGCCCAACTGCACGTCCACCCGAACACGATCAAGTACCGGCTGCGAGAGCTGGGCCCGGTGGGGCAGCTGCTGCGCGACCCGCACCGATCCGCCGAGCTGCTGATGGCCTTCCGCCTGGACCGCCTGCTCAGCGCTAAGTAGCTTCCAGGTCTTTGACGATATCCCCGCCTCGCATCACCATCCGCACATGGTCCGGCTGGCCGAAGATCCCGGGGTCTTGAAGTGGGTCGGCGTCGAGCACGATGAGGTCGGCGCGCTTGCCCTCCTCGATGGTGCCGACCTCCTTCTCGATGCGCATCAGAGCGGCGTTGGTCCGGGTAGCCGCGATGATCGCGTTCATGGCGCCCATCACGCGCGACTGGCAGGCGATCTCCTTGCCTTTCTCGCCCTGCATGTCGGCCAGCACATCGGATCCGGATCCGATTCGCAGCCCCTTTTCGTAGGCGAGTCCCAACGAGTCATACGCCCCGGTCAGTCCCTGGCGGATCTTGCGCACCATGTCGGGGGTCCAACCGTCGCCGGCCTCGCGGGCGGCAAGCAGCTCGTAGGTGATCACGGTAGGCACCAGGAAGACGTCGTCGGCGGCCAGCATCTGGTCGGCGGTGGCCTCGTCCAGGAAGTTGCCGTGCTCGATCGAGCGGACGCCGGCCTTCAGGCAGTTCTGGATCGCTCGTGGCGCGTAGGCGTGGGCCAGTACGTACGTCCCGACGGCGCCGGCGACATCGACAGCTGCCGCCAGTTCCTCGACGGAAAACTGGACGTGATCCAGCTCGTCGGTCGGCGACGCGGCTCCGCCGCTCGCCATCACCTTCACCTGGTCGGCGCCGCGCCGGAGCACCTCTCGGGCCGCCCACCGGACGGCATCAGCCCCATCGGCAAGGATCGACTCGGAGCTGAGGCCGGGGACAACCGGAAATGTCGCGCGCGAGGTCCGTGCCCGGTGGTCACCGTGCCCGCCGGTTTGGGAGATGAACGCGCCACTGATGAGGATGCGCGGTCCGCGGATCAATCCCTGGGCGACCGCCTCCTTGAATCCCCGGTCGAGGCCACCCGCGTCGCGCACCGTCGTGAAGCCGGCGTCGAGCGTCGCTTCGATCACCTTCGCGATCCGCAGCGCCAGCACGGCGGGTGGAAGCGCAACCTCGGCGGCGGTATCGAGGTCGATGATCGCCAGGTGGACGTGGGCGTCGAGCAACCCAGGCATCAGTGTGCGCCCCTGGCAATCGACGACCCGGGCATCCCTTGGTCCCGCCGGTCCGCTTGATGAGCCGATGCGACGGATCCGTCCGTCCTCAACGACCACGCGCGCGTCCTGCTGTGGATCGCGGCCGGTGCAGTCGAGGACGGTGGCGTGCTCGAAGACGGCGTTCACGGCCCGACTAGTTTATCTACGCGGCGAGATAGGTCAGCCAGAGATCGGTCGCAAAGGCGAGCAGGAATCCGAAGAGGAGTCCCCAGGCCAGCGCTGTGGGCGAGTTGAGCCGCCGGCCGATGTGGAACATCTCGTTGACGACGTAGAGCAGGGCCCCGGCCGCCAGCGCCAGGAAGAGTACATAGATATAGGTGGAGGTGAAGACGTAGCCGATCACCGTCCCGAGAAAGGTCGGCAGGCCGCCGATCAAGCCGGCGACCAGGAGAAAGCCCCAGGACGGCGCCGCCTCGTCGGTCGCCAGCGGCGCTGCGATGCCGAAACCCTCGGTGATGTTGTGGAGCGCAAAGCCGATCACGAGCACCAGCGCGAAGGCGACCGCGCCGGTGGCCGCCGATTGGCCGATGGCCAGGCCTTCCGAGAGGTTGTGCAGGCCGAGCCCGGTCGCGATCATCATCGCCAGCGTCTTGGGGGCGGCGGGTGGCGCGTTCTTGGTTCGCCCGAACAGCCGGCCATTGACGTAGACCAGGCCGAGGAGGCCGATGCCAAGGCCGGCCGCGAAGATCAGCGCCAGCGCCGCGAAGCTGCGATCGCCGTGGTGGGTGGCGGCTAACGCGGTCTCGACCGGGGCGACGGCATGGGTCAGAATGTCCCAGAGCAAGAAGAGGAGAACGCCGGTGGCGACCGCGTTCAAGAAGCCCTGGACGGTCTTGGAGATGCCGCGAAGCCGTCCCACCGGAAGACCGACGAAGATGGTGGCGCCGGCAATGGCGCCCAGCGCGGCAGCGGCGGCGTGACTCACGCGCTTATCGGGGCGTCGCCCCACGCGAGCCGCGCTTCAGTGCGATGCGAGCGTTTGAGACGTTATTGTTAGCAGGTGCGAAGCTCACAATTAGTTAACGCTAACACACGCTCCGTTCAGCCCTCGGAGGTGATTGCCCACTACCTCGAGGCGATCTATTACATCCGCGCCGAAGGCGAAGTGGTGCGCAGCGCGCGCCTGGCGGACTGGCTCTCCGTCAGCCGGCCCACCGTGACGGTCGCCCTTCGACGGATGACCCGCGATGGGATGGTCCGGCTGAATGCGCACAAGGAGATCGAGCTGACGGCCCGCGGGGATGCGGCCGCCGCGGCCATCGTCCGGCGGCACCGCATCGTGGAGCGCTGGCTGACCGACGTGCTGGGACTCGACTGGGTGGCCGCCGACGCCGAAGCGGAGCGCCTGGAGCACGCGGTATCCGAGCTGGTGGAGGAGAGGCTCTATCGCAAGATGGGCGGACCGAAGACCTGCCCGCATGGGAACCCGATCCCGGGCCACTCGACGATGCGGGCGAACGAACTCCGGCTGTCGGCGCTTGGGCCCGGCGAGACCGGGAGGCTCACCAGGATCTCAGAGGTGGCACAGCGCGAAGCACCGCCGCTGCTGCAATACCTTCATGAGCGGGGTTTGCACCCCGGAACGCGAATCAGGGTCGAAGAAGTCGACGAGATCGGCCGGACGATGAGGCTTCGGGCGGCTCGACAGCTGACGCTCAGCTACGAGACCGCCTCGAAGCTCTCGGTTGTGCGCTCAGTTACGCGGAGACCGAAACGGGCGTCCGCTCCTCGCTGACAACGCTCGCCTTGACGATGGTCGTCGCGGAGTGCGGCAGGACGACCCAGCCGGCGAAGACGATCGCGCTGCAGATTATGGCCAGAACGGTTGTTGCATCCATGAGTTTTACCTCCTCCTTCTAAAGGGCGTACGCGGGTTCGCCGTGTTGCGAGATGTCGAGGCCGAGCACTTCTTCGTCTTCTTGGACGCGGAGCGGAACGAACAGGTTCACGATCTTGAGGATCACAAAGGTGCCGATCGCGGCCCAGGCCCAGGAGGCGCCGATTGCCGCCAGTTGATACAGGACCTGCTTGGGGTTGCCGTAGAAGAGGCCGTTGGCGGCGGTTGAGTTGATGGCGACGGTGGCAAAAAGCCCGGTCGCCAGCGCACCCCAGGTGCCACCGATGCCGTGCACCGCCCAGACGTCGAGGGCGTCGTCGACGTGGATCCGCTCGCGCAGCTGAATCGCCATGTAGCAGAACACTCCTGCTCCGAACCCGATCACGATCGCGCCCATCACATTGACGAAGCCCGAGGCAGGGGTGATCGCCACCAGGCCGGCGACGGCCCCCGCGGCGGCGCCCAGCACGCTCGGCTGCCGCTTGTGCCACCAGCTGACCGTCATCCAGGTAAGCGCCGCCATCGCGGTCGCGGTATTGGTCACGACGAAGGCGCTGGTCGCCAGGGAACCCGCGGCGACGGCGCTGCCGGCGTTGAAGCCGAACCAGCCGAACCAGAGCAGGCAGGCGCCGAGCACCGTCATGGTGGCGTCGTGTGGCTCGACCTTCTCCTTGCCGAAACCAAGCCGCCTCCCCAGGACGAGCGCGGCCACCAGCGCCGAGACGCCGGAGCTGATATGGACGACCGTGCCGCCCGCAAAGTCGAGCGCGCCAAGGTTGTGCAACCAGCCCCCGGCGCCCCAGACCCAGTGCGCGATCGGGTCATAGACGAAGGTCGCCCAGAGCAGCGAGAAGATGACGAACGCCTTGAAGCGCTGGCGTTCGGCGAACGCCCCGCTGATCAGGGCCGGCGTGATGACGGCGAACATCATCTGAAAGACCATGTACGCCTGATGCGGGATGGTGGGCGCGTAATCCGCGTTCGGCGTGAAGCCCACGTTGTTCAAACCGACCCATTCGAGGCCGCCGATGAGATGGAACTTATCCGGTCCGAACGCGAGACTGTAGCCCCAGAGAACCCACTGGACACTGATGAGGCAGAGGATGAAAAAACTGTGCATGATCGTTGACAGGACGTTCTTGCGGCGGACAAGCCCCCCATAGAAGAAACCGAGTGCCGGCGTCATCAACATCACGAGCGCAGCCGAAGCAAGGACCCAGGCGGTATCGCCACTATCGATTTTCATTCCGGGATTGTCCGTCCAATGGACCCGCCCAGGTAATGGACCGAAGTCACGGAAATCGATCGCCGACATCGTGCGCCCCGCACAAATTCAGCGTGGAGACGCGGACAGCCGCCCGCTCGGTGTCAGGGCAAACGAGGACCTAAGGAGAGGTCCTCGCTGGAAGGAAGGGTGTCCCCTGGGGACAGCGTTCTCGGTGGCATGCCTGAATATGCCATCTCATTCTCACGGTCCTCGCCCGTAAGCGCCATGGGCATGACGCAACAAATGCTTCGGCTCGTCTTGTGCGGTTTGGCTCAGAGGCGCGTCGGTCGGCGCCAGGTGCGGTTGTCGTGGCAGAAGTGGATGGAGGCGGGTTTCAATCGCCGCAGCTTGTCCAGCGACTGATGGAAAGTCGGGACGTCCTCCATCATGCCCTCCCGCGGCGCCTCGCCCTCGAACATCCTCACCGTCCAGCAGGCGTCGCCGGTCAGCAGCGCCGGGCCCGCCGTGGTATCGACGGCGACACTCTGATGGCCTGGCGTATGGCCGGGGGTGGTGATAACCCGCACGTCGGGCACGATCTCGCGCGCCCCATCCAGCAGCTCGTAGCGCGCGCCGGCGAAATCGAGCCACTGCGCGGGCGTGTCCGGATAGCGGTGTCGGCGCTCGTACTCCACTCGCTGCATGTAGAAGGGCGCTTGCGGAAACACGGCGTTCTGTCCGCAATGGTCGAAGTGGAGGTGCGAGTTGATCACCCAGCGAATGTCGGACGGATCGACGTCGTGCTTACGGAGCGCCTCCGCCACCGAGGCGTTGACCGGGCGGTAGTCCTTGATCAAGTCCAGCGGCGTGCCGTAACCGGTATCGACCAGTCCTGCGCCGCCGGGGTGCTTGATCAAGAAGCCGTGCACCGGGATCTCCAGGGAGAACTCGGAGAGCCAGATGTGGCCGAGGTTCAGTCGGACGATTGCCTCCGGCGGCAGCGCCATGTCCCGATGCTACGTTCCCTCCCCCGCGTGCGGGGGAGGTCAGGGTGGGGGCTATGCCTTGAGCAGCGGCAGGATTTCGTAGTTGCCGCCCAGCAGGTCGGTGGCCGGCGCGTTCAGATATCCCTGCAGCACGGAGGCGTACACCGAGCGGAAGTCCGTCGTGAATTTCAGGTTGCCGTTGTCCAGGGCGCTGAGGCTCGGCTGCTGACCGTAGAGGCCACCTTTGACCGGCGCGCCCAGCAGGAACATTGGCGCGGCGGTGCCATGGTCGGTGCCCGCGCTGCCGTTCTCTTTGACCCGCCGTCCGAATTCCGACCAGGTCATGACCAGCACCTTATCGCCGTAGCCGTGGCCCGCCAGGTCCTGCATGAAGGCGGCCAGCGCCTGGTCGAGGTCCAGTAGGAGCTTGTCATGAACCGGCTTCTCTCGCGCGTGGTTATCGAAACCGCCCAGGGTGACGTGCGCCACCCGCACGCCGAGTCCCGACACGATCGTCTCCGCCACCAGCTTGAGCGAGCTCGCGATCGGGCTCTTCGCCGGATACGTGGCTTTCGCCTCGTAGCTCGCATCCGTGGCCTGCAACGCGTGCGACGCTTGCAGCGCCTCGTTCAGGGTGGCGTCGAACAACGCCCCGAAGGGCGCAGGGCCGGCGCTTTTGAACGCGCCGTAAAACTTCATCAGAGGGTTTTCGACGTCGACGCGGGTGCCATGCTCGTTGACCGGCTGCAGCCGAAACGTGTTCAGGGATTGCAGCGCGGTCACCGGCGTCTTGGAGCGCAGCTCCGGTGGAACCAGCGAGCCCGCACTCACGCCCTCGAGCGCGTGGTTCGGGGACTCACCCACGTTGTCGAGGTAGTTGAGGTAGCGGCCAAGCCAGCCGTCGCCGATGCCGCCGTTGACGTTGGCGGTCTCCCAGATCGACATCGAGGCGAAGTGAGAGAGGTTCGGGCTGGGATAGCCGACGCCCTGCACGATGGCGAGCTGTCCGGCATCGAAGCTGGCCTTGAGCCCCTTGAGGTTTGGGTGGAGGCCGATCTGATTGTTCAGCGGGAGAACGCCCTGGTCCTGGCGCAGCGTCTGCCGGGCGTCGTGGTACGCGCCGTCAGTAAACGGGATCACGGTGTTGAGTCCGTCGTTGCCCCCGGCAAGCTGCACCAGCACGAGAATCCGGTCGTTGGGTGCCGCGTTGGGGGAGTCTGCGGCGGCGGCGGCCAGACCGTTGGCGAACACCGACGGCACGGCGGACCCGGCGAAGACCGGAATCAGACCCTGCCTGATGAAGTCGCGGCGGCTAAACATGGTGATTCATCTCCATCAATTCAGTTGGAATTCCGGCGTCGCCAGCACCATGAACAGCAGGCCGGCGTGGTTTGTCGGATGCGCGGCGGCGAACGCCTGCAGCCCGTCCCTGGTTGTGGGGCTGAGATTGCCGTCCACCAGCGTGCTGGTCAGCTGGTCGAGGGTTTGGGTCGGCGACGACGACGCCATCCGCTGCGTGGCGCCGTTGACGAAGTTGACCCGGGTGAGCAGCGTCGAGCTGTTGATCCAGGAGGTGCCGGCCGGCCAGCCGGCCACGTTCGGCGGGTAGAAAAGCACCTGGCCCATGGCGGCCGAGGCCGTGACGGCGGCGCCGTAGCCCCTGGCGTCGCTACCGGTCGCCCGAAGCGTCTGGGCCGCCAGTTCCGCCGGACTCTTGATCAGCGCGCGGTACGCCTTCGGCGAATAGAAGGCATCCATGGCGAAGATTTCCCGGACGACCGCCCCCACGTTGTAGTGCGATTGCTGGAAGGTGTCGGCAAGGTGACGCACGATCTCCGGCTCGGGATTGGAGTAGGCGAAGAAGCTGAACAGGCGCGTGGACAGCCGCTCGGCGGTGGCGCGGAGCGGCACCAGCATCTCGACGATGTCGTCGCCCGTGAAGTTCCCCGTCTTCCCCATGAAGGTCTTTTGGCCGCTGTCGAAGTATTTCGGGTTGAAGGACGACTCCGTCGTGTAGCGGAGTTGCTTGCCGCCTTTGAGTGTCCAACCGGTAAACGCGCGCGCCGACTCGCGCACATCGTCCTCGGTATAGTGCCCGATGCCGGTCGTGAAGAGTTCCATCAGTTCCCGGGCGTAGTTTTCGTTGGGCTTGCCTTTGCGGTTGTTCTCCGTGTCGAGGTAGACCATCATCGCGGGGTCCTTGGACACCGCCTTGAGCAAGTCGTCAAAATTGGCGAGCGCCATCTTCCGGAACAGCTGATTCTGCGTATACATCTGCGCGGGCCCGGCTTTGTCCAGGCCGCTGGTCAGCAGGCCTTGCCAGAACAGGGTCATCTTTTCCTCGAGCGGCCGCGCAGTCTGCACCATGCGTTGCAGCCACCAGGCCTGCACCGCGCCCGCATTCGGACCCTTGTCGGAGGTGAGGTCGAGCGTGGGGAGCTGGGCCTCAAGCGCGGCATTGGATGTCTGCTGGTAGTTCAGTACCGACTCCGTCATCATCGTGCTGGTCATCGCCGCGTAGTGATCGAGCTCCGCGCTGGTCGCGCCGAAACCGGCACGACGAAGCAAATGGGCCGCCCGCACGCGCGGGGTGCTCAGCGCACCCTGGTAGGCGTGGGTGTAATCGCGCACCCGGTCGAGAATCTGTGACAGGTCGTTCCCTTTCCAGAGCGCGGCCATCGCGGCCGCCGTTGCGCCGGCGGCGCCGGTGGCGAGGACCGCCCGCCTCGATACGGGCCGCCGCCAGATCGGCTTTGACGTGGTCACAGACGGCGTCGCGATAGGAGCGTCGTCCATCGTCATTTGTAGGCTATGGCCCGAGCGTGAACTCGGCCTGAGAGGTCCCTTAGAAGGTTCAACAGCGGTTCCGCGCCCGGTCCGGCGGGCGACCGCCTCAGATCAGCTGTACGGTCCGGATGAGGCCGGTCCCGGCGCCGGCGTCGTCGGTAAGACCTGCCCCGCCCGCGGTGCCTGGGTGAAGTCGAAGTCGTTGATCAGGTTGCCCAGCTGGGAGG
>WNEY01001535.1_pt1 | contig 16435 bp, 19 predicted proteins | sample 5400531 | NCBI WGS metagenome assembly WNEY01 (sample SAMN13153338, study PRJNA577476) | soil metagenome | isolation source: 200 cm saprolite under Douglas fir tree site 1 | place: USA:California | collected 2015-04-18
CAGCGTCGTCTCGCACCCGAGTGCGGCAAGCTCCTCGCGCGCAACCCGGTAACGCAGCTCCGGCTTGTCGCCGAGCGTGAACAGCGCCTCGCGGCAGCCTGCCGCCGCGCCCGCGCGCGCGACCTCGACCACCTCGTCAATCGTCATGTACGCGCGCTCGCCGCGCCGCGGCGGCCGCGCGAACGTGCAGTAGTGGCAGACGTCGCGGCAAAGCTTCGTCAGCGGGATGAAGACCTTAGGCGAGTAGGTCATGAGCCGTCCGTGACCCTCGTCGCGCAGCGCCCGAGCCTCGGCGCACAGATCCTCGAGCGGCCGGTCGAGCAGCTTCACCAATGCAGCTTACGCCGCCGCAGAGGAGCTACGGAAGGGTCAGTCGGGCTTGGCCGAGGCGCCGACTCGGCGGCGGCGCCAAGAGGACGTGCGGGCTTTGCCCGCGCGTCCGTCCAACGCCCGCCGTAGGAGACCAGACCGTGAAACCTTCATCCCGGTTTGGCCGAGATCAGCTTCCCGAACGGGTGCCAGGCGTTGTTCGACCAGCGCTGCAGTCGCACCTGCGTCAGCGGGAAGCGGCTCGTGGGCGTCGTGTGGATCACGATCCCCGGCAGCACGAAGGGATTGCCCTTCTCGTTTAGATGCGTGGCCACATTCATGACGCTCTGGCGCGTCGGGTTCCTTCCGGCCTTCTTGAGGGTGTCGACCATCGTGTACGCGGTCGCCATGCCGGCGGTGAAATAGCCGTCCTTCAGATCACGCGAGCCGATGCCGCTGCCGTACTTCTTCAGGATCGACTGGAAGAGTCTGATGCCCTTGTCGTTCTGCCACTGCGGCGAGGCCGGATCCTTGCCGAACACGATCGAGATCGACCCGTTCGCCGCCTTCTGCGGAACGATCGCCATCAACGACGAGGCGGAGGACACGTCGTTCACGAAGATCTGCGGCTTCCAGCCCAGGCGCGAGACGGCGTTGAACGCCTGCAGCGAGAACTTCCCGAACGCGAAGATCATGAGGACGTTCGCGTTGGAGGCCTTCAGCTGTGTCACCTGCGGCTGCACGTCCGACGAGGTCGGGTCGTAGCCCACCTTCGCCACGATCGACTTGACCTTCGCGCCGAGACCGCGGCGCAGGCCGGCGACCAGATCACGGCCGTAGTCGTCGTTCTGGTAGAGCACGGCGATCTTCGCGTTCTTGATTTTCTTGACGACGTATTCCCCGTAGATGACGCCCTCTTCGGAATACGGCGGGATGTAACCGATCGTCCACGGATACTTCTTGTAGTCGCGGCCGAACGTCGTCGCGCCGGACGAGACGTAGAGCTGTGGAACCTTCGCGTCGTTCAGAAGCTTGCGCGTGGCGAGATTGTTGTTCGTCCCGAGCGACGAGAACATCGCGAACACCTGCTCTTGCTGGATGAGCCGGATGGTGTTGTTGACGGCGCGACCCGGGTCGTAGCCGTCATCGAGGTAGGTGAAGTTGATCTTGCGCCCGAAGACGCCACCGTTGTCGTTGACGTACTTGAAGTACGCGTCGATGCCGCGCGCGACGTTGCCCGCGATCGCGGCCTCCCCGCTCAGCGGCACACTCGAGCCCAGACGGATCTCGGTGGGCGTGACGCCGGGCGTCACGAGCGGCCGCGCGCCGGCCGACGCGGCAGCCAGCGCTGCCACCACCGCGCAGAGTACGAAGACCCTCATGCCCATCCCAGACCTAGGGCCGAGTGTACAACCGTGTTGTTAGCGGCCCAAGCAACTTTCGCAGGAGTCCGCCCGCGCCGGTCGGCAGCAGCAGCATGACGACGATGAGCACGACGCCGAAGACGACGCTTGGGATCCCTTGCCGCTTCGGGTCGAGGTCGACCACCGGAAGATGGTTGATCCAGCGCGCGACCGTGTCGGCGTGGTTCTGCAGGAAATAGATGAGCGCGGCGCCGGCAATCAGGCCCACGAGCGAACCGAGCCCGCCGACCGCGAGTCCGGCGACGAGATAGATGGAGAGGATGATCGGAAAGACATCCGGGTTGACGTAGCTCGCCGAGAGGACGTAGAGAGAGCCTGCGATTCCCGCGTAGAACGCAGAGAGCCCGAACGCGAGCGTCTTGTACAGAGGAAGGCTCACGCCCGACGATGCAGCAGCCACCTCGCTGTCGCGGATCGCTTGCAACGCACGGCCGAGTTTGCCCCGGAGCAACCACCAAGCTGCAGCGAGCAACGCGAGGGCTATTCCCCAGGTGAGGTAGTACAGCCAGCGATTCACGGTCGTAACCAGGCCGAACGGCGGACTGAAAGGAACCGGGTATTTCCCGGTCGTGCCTCCCGTGAAGCCGTCGAACTTCTTCAGGAGCTGCGGGAACGACACGGCGATCCCGAAGGTGACGAGCGCGAGATACAGGCCGGAGAGACGCAGCGCCGGAACACCGACCAGCAAACCGGCCACTCCAGCGATCAGGCCGGCGATGGGAATCGTCCACAGTTCGTGCAGCCCGTGGTCGACGGTCAGGATCGCGGTCGTGTAGCCCCCGACGGCCATGAACGCGCCGTGGCCGAGCGAGATCTGACCACTGTGGCCGGTCAGGATCGCGAGACCGAGGAGCGCGATGAAGTACATCCCCGTAATGGCGAACTCGCGCGCGTGGAAGTCGCTGACGAAGCGCGGCAGGATGGCGACGATTGCCGTGAGAACGACGAAGCCGAGGACTTCGAGCGCCAGCTTGAGCCTCATACGCGTCTGACCGCCACTCGACCGAAGAGCCCTCCCGGCCGGACGAGGAGCAGCAAGAGGATCAGCAGCAGGGCCGCCGGCAGCTTCAGCGTCGAGCCGATGAACCCGACGTAGCGACCCAGCAACGTGATCGTCACACCGAGCAGGATTCCGCCGACGACCGCACCGACCGGGCTGTCGAGGCCGCCGAGCACTGCTGCCGCGAAGGCGTACAGCAGAATCGTCTGCATCATGTTCGGGTCGAGGAAGACGACGGGGGCGATCATCATCCCCGCGACGGCGCCGAGCACCGCTGCGATACCCCACCCGAGCGCGAGCATCCAGCCGACTCGCACGCCGACGAGTCGCGAGGAGTCGGGGTTCACCGCCGCTGCCCGCAACGCGAGCCCGAGCTTCGTGTAGCGGAAGAACAGCCCCAGCAGCAAGACGAGCGCGATCGATACGACGACGATGCCGATGTCCTGAACGCTGATAGGCACGCCGCCCACGTCGATCGTGCGCGTCGAGAACGGACCGTGGAACTGCCTTTCCCCTCCGCCCCAGATCAGGCTCGTTAGGCCGTTCAGGAGGAGCGCCAGCCCGAGCGTGACGATCACGATCGTCAGCACCGACGCGTTCTCGACCGGGCGGATGACGACGCGCTCGACCGCGACTCCGCCCGCGAAGGCGATCGCGAGCACGATGGGAAACGCCGTCCAGAACGAGAGACCGTGGTTCATCAACGACCAGGCGACGAACGTCGTGAACGTCGCCATCTCGCCCTGCGCGAAGTTGATGACGCGCGCGGAGCGGTAGATGATCACGATCGCAAGCGCAAGGCCCGCATAGATCGCCCCTTCGCGCACGCCAGCGGCGATCTGCTGTGCGAACTCGGTCCATGTGAAGGCTGCGAGAGCCACTAGTACCCGAGGTAGGACTTGCGGACGGATGCGTTCGCCCGCAGCTCGTCGCTCGTCCCCTCGACGACGACGCGGCCGACCTCCAGAACGTACGCACGTGTCGCGTACGCGAGCGCGAGGTTGACGTTCTGCTCCACGACGAGGACGGACATGCCGTCCTGCCCCTTCATCCGAGCGAGCGCCTCGAAGATCTCCTTGACGAGGATCGGGGCGAGCCCGAGCGAGGGCTCGTCGAGGAGCAGGAGCTTTGGTCTCGCCATCATCGCGCGACCGAGCGCGAGCATCTGCTGCTCGCCACCAGAGAGCGTCCCCGCCTGCTGATCCCGACGCCGCTCGAGCACCGGGAAGAACTCGAACACGCGCTGCGCGTCCTCCTTGACGCCGCCGCGACGGGTGTACGCGCCGAGCCGGAGGTTGTCCCAGACGGAGAGCTCGCTGAACGTCCCGCGTCCTTCCGGCACGTGCGCGATGCCGGCACGCGCGGTCGCCTCTGGACGGCGCGGAAGCTTGCTTCCAGCGAAGACGAGGTCGCCGCCCCGCCGGACGGTGCCGGAGACGGCGCGCAGCGTCGTCGTCTTCCCCGCTCCGTTCGCGCCGAGCACGGCGACGAGCTCTCCTTCTCCAACCGTGAGCGTCACACCATGCAGCGCCTTGACCTGCCCATAGCGCGCCTCCACGTTTCGCAGCTCGAGCAGGCTCATAGGCCGACCTTTGGCCTATGAGCGGGGGAAGGGGCCTCGGGGGAAACCGTGGTTTCCCCCACGGGAGCGAGCTGGAGGCAAGCGACGTTCACGCTGGTGCTCCAAGGTACGCCTCGACCACCACCTTGTTCGCCTGCACGTCGGCCGGACTTCCCTCCGCGATCTTCTTGCCGAAGTCGAGCACGTCGACGCGGTCGGCGACGCCCATCACCAAACCCATGTGATGCTCGACGAGCAGGATGGTCAGGTCGAAGTCGTCGCGCAGGCGCCGGATGAAGGTCCCGAGCTGATCGACCTCCTGGTGGCTGAGGCCCCCGGCCGGCTCATCCAGCAGGAGCAGCCGCGGTCCCGACGCGAGCGCCCGCGCGAGCTCGACTCGCTTCTGCGTGCCGTACGGCAGTCCTGCGGCCGGGCGGTGGCGGAGCGAATAAAGGTTGACGTAGAAGAGGACGTCCTCGGCGCTCTGCTCGCCGCGGCGTGCGTGCGCCCCGACGCGCACGTTGTCGAGCACCGACATCCCGCGGAAGAGCTCGACGTTCTGGAAGGTGCGCGCGATCCCGCGTCGGATGACGCCGCTCGGAGGCGTCCCCAGGAGGCTCTCGCCGTCGAAGCGGACGTCGCCCTCATCCGGCGTATAGAGCCGGGTGATGACATTGAAGGCGGTCGTCTTCCCGGCGCCGTTCGGCCCGATCAGCCCGACGATCTCACCCGGCTCCGCGTCGAACGACACGCCGTCGAGCGCGACGATGCCGCCGAAACGCTTGGAGACGTTGTCGACTTCGAGGAGGGGCAAGGGCGACATACCCTAGGCCCTATGGAGTCGAGGTCACAACGGAGCGCTACCAAGGAGGGGCGTAAGACGGACGCGCGAGCCGAGCTCGCACGTCCTCTCTGCGGCGCCGCCGAGTCGGCGCCTTTAGGCCCTATGGAGTCGAGGTCACAACGGAGCGCTACCCAGGAGGGGCGTAAGACGGACGCGCGAGCCGAGCTCGCACGTCCTCTCTGCGGCGCCGCCGAGTCGGCGTCTTTTGGCCCTATGGAGTCGAGGTCACAACGGAGCGCTACCCAGGAGGGGCGTGAGACGGACGCGCGAGCCGAGCTCGCACGTCCTCTCTGCGGCGCCGCCGAGTCGGCGCCTTAGCGCCATGCAGCTGCACCCAACTGCCCAAAGGGTCCAGGCGCGCCTCCGGGAGCTCGGGCTCGAGGTCGAGGTGCGTGAGCTCGCCGACTCCACGAGGACCGCCGGCGAGGCCGCGGCCGCTGTCGGCGTGGAGGTCGGTCAGATCGTCAAGTCGCTCGTCTTCGTGGACGACGCGGGCCCACTCCTCTGCCTCTGCGCCGGCGACCGGCGCGTGGATACGGCGAAGCTCGGCCCCGGCGTGCGCCAGGCCCGCGGGGACGAGGTCCGCGAGGCGACCGGCTTCGCAATCGGCGGCGTGCCGCCCGTCGGTCACGACCGGCCATTGCGCTCGGTCGTGGACGCATCACTGCGCCGGTTCGAGACGGTCTGGTGCGCGGCGGGGACACCGCACGCCGTGTTCCCGGTCGCGACCGAGGCGTTGATCGGCGCGATTCGCGGCGCCGACGTACGCGAGGTCTCGTAGGTGCACTTTGTCGGCCTGGTGCTCGCCGGAGCGCTCGCGCTCCCGCCGCTCGCCGAGCTGCCGACGATCCAGCGCCTCACCTATTCCGCAAAGCCCGTCTATTGCGCCGGTCTGCGCGGACGCTACGTGGCGCTCACGTTCGACGACGGGCCCGGCCCGTACACGCTTCGCCTTGTTCGCGTCCTTCGCCGGGAGCGCGCGCGGGCAACTTTCTTCGTCGTCGGCAGCCGCGTCGGCGTCTGGCCTGACTCCGTGCGCGCCGCGCGCAGTGTCGGCGCGCTTGGCAACCACACCTGGAGCCATCCCACTCTCATCGGGCTCTCTCCCACGGCCGCCCGGACGGAGCTCGAGCGGACGCAGCAGGTCGTCGCGCGCACCATCGGGTTGGTGCCGCGTCTGTTCCGGCCGCCGTATGAGAAGGCCACACCTGCGCAGGACCGCATCGCGCGCTCGCTCGGCTTGCTCGACGTCCGGTGGAACGTCGACGGGGGCGACTCGCGTCCCCGAGCGCGGCCGAAGGCGGTCGTCCGGACCGTCAAGGCCAAGCTTCGGCCGGGCGCGATCATCCTTCTCCACGACCTACACTCTTGGACTCCCGCTGTGGCGCGGACGCTGATCCATGAGGCGCGCCGGCGCGGCCTACGGCTGGCGACGGTGCCGGACCTCCTGAGCCGACAGCCTCCATCGAGGCGGCAGCTTTCCTCCAGGGGAGTCGCCCGCTGTCCCCTGTGAAGATCGAGCGCAGGGTTCCGCTCGCGGCGGGGGTCTGCCCAATCGAGGGGGCGCGCCCCCGCGATTGTCGACCTGCTAGGAAGTCGCAGTCGCGGCAGCGCCTCCTCTTTGTTCAAGTTACGCAGTGCTACTTGGCTAAGGCGGCGGGCTCCGTGACGGGCGCCTGGCAGGCGAAGTTCTCGCAGACGTAGACCGCGGGTCGCCCGTCGACGAAGTCCTTGCCCTGAAGGAGCGGGATCTCGTCGCTCGGTCCGAAGGCCACCACCGCATTCGGGTCGAACGGTGCCAGTGCAGCGCGCGCGACGTCCGCGTCCGGCGGACCGATCACCGCGATCTCGCGGGGCGGAGAAAAGTGGAGGTCGAGCGCGCCCAGCGTCTGACCGAAGGCCGACGGCGCCTGCGAGAGCAGGCGCGACACGAGGCGGAACACACCGACGGCTCGACGCTCGAGCTCCGCGTCCCCCCACAGCCGGGCCAGCCGCAACAGGACATACGCGAGCATCGAGTTACCGGACGGAGTCGGATGGTCGTCGAAGTCCTTCTTGCGGCTGACCAGCCGCTCGCCGTCGGAAGGCGTGAGAAAGAAGCCGCCTCGCTCCTCGTCGGCGAAGAGCTCGACCGCCAGCAGTGCGAGCCGCCGCGACTCCTCGAGCCAACGAAGCTTGCCGGTGGCGACATGCAGCTCGTAGAGGCCGTTGGCGACATCCGCGTAGTCGTCGAGGACACCTGCATGCTTCGCCTGGCCGGCTCGCCAGGTGCGGTAGAGGCGTCTCTCGGGCGTCGAGAGCGGCCCCAGGAGGAACTCGGCGCACGCGCGCGCCGCATCGAGGAAGTCGTCGCGCTCGAGCCGACGCCCCGCCTCTGCAAGCGCGGCCAGCGCGAGACCATTCCACGAAGCGATCGCCTTGTCGTCGCGCAGCGGCTTCGGCCTCCGCTCGCGCTGCTCAAACAGCCGCTCCCGCGTCTCCGGGTCGAGCTCGCCGCGCAGGACCAAGCGACCTTGCTCGAACGGATGCAGCAGCTCGCGCGGAACGTCGTCGTCCTCCGTCCAGGTGTACGTGAGACCTTCGATGCCGTCGGTGTCCGCATCCTGCGCCGACGCGAACCCACCTTCCGGGAGTCGCAGCTCGCGCAGCATGTAGTCGAGCGTCTCCTCCGCGACCTCGCGGTACCGCTCGGTCCCCGTCACGAGCCACCCGTGCAGGTACGCGGGGACGAGCAGCGCGTTGTCGTACAGCATCTTCTCGAAGTGCGGCACGAGCCACTCGCGGTCGACGGAATAGCGATGGAAGCCGCCGCCGACGAGGTCGTACATCCCTCCGAGCGCCATCGAGTCGAGCGTCTTCGTCGACATCTCCAGCTCGCCGCGCCTCATCAGGAACTCGATCACCGAAGCGGGCGGGAACTTCGGCGCGTTTCCGAACCCGCCCCACAGAGGGTCGAACTGCTGCCGGAGGCCGCGGACCGCGTCCGTCAGGAGCGAAGCCGTGAGCGGCTCGCGCGACGGCTCCACGCTGCGGCGGAGCCCCTCCGCGATCGCGCCCGCGTCGCGCAGGATGTCCGCCCGGCGCTCCTGCCACGCGTCGGCCACCGCCTTGAGCACTTGCGGGAAGCTCGCCAGTCCATGCCGAGGCTCTGGCGGAAAGTACGTGCCGCCGAAGAACGGCTCGCCCGCGGGAGTGAGGAAGACCGTCATCGGCCAGCCGCCGTGACCGGTCAGCGATACGACTGCGTCCATGTAGACGGAATCGAGGTCGGGCCGCTCCTCCCGGTCGACCTTGACGGAGACGAAGTGCTCGTTCATCAGCGCGGCCGTCGCCTCGTCCTCGAAGGACTCGTGCTCCATCACGTGGCACCAGTGGCAGGCCGCGTACCCGACGGAGAGGAGGATCGGCTTGTCTTCCTCACGCGCCCGTGCCAAAGCCTCTTCCCCCCATGGGTACCAATCAACGGGGTTGCCGGCGTGTTGCAGCAGGTACGGGCTGGTCTCCGAGGCGAGGCGGTTCACGCAAGCACGGTAGCTACCGACGGAATCGTCGGAGTGCCTCGGCGCCGACTCGGCTTGGGGGCACCGGAGATCGTCGCCGCGGACTGTGCGCGGACGCCGAAGCGCACCGCGCCGCGATGACGGTCAGCGCGTCGTACCTGATGCAGGACGACGCTCGTTTCGTGCGCGACCAGGTCGACTGGGTGCCGGAGTTCTCTCGGCGCGCACGCGGTTTCGCTGTCGACGCGGCGCTCCGGTCGCTGGGCCGAAGCGGCCTCGCCGAGCTCGTGGAGCGAACGTGCGCGTGCGTTCGCCGATTCGCAGAGGGAATCGTCGAGCTCTCCGGCGTCGAGCTGCTCAACGAGATCGTCCTCAACCAAGTGCTCTTCCGCTTCGAATCCGATGAACGGACTGACGAGGTCCTCAAGAGAGTCCAGGACTCGGGCGCCGTCTGGATGAGCGGCACCACGTGGGACGGCCGGCGCGCGATCCGCGTCTCCGTTTCGAACTGGCAAACGGAGGACGAGGAGATCGACCTGGCGCTGGAGTCGTTCGGTTCGGCAGCGCTTCAGTCGCCGACCCACGCCCCGGCGCGGTAGACCTGGCCTTCGAGCCGCCGGCCCAGAACCCCTTCCAGCCACTCGGACGTCGCGACCAGGGTGTCGAGATCGACGCCTGTTTCGATCCCCTCTCCCTCGAGCAGGTAGACGAGGTCCTCCGTCGCGATGTTCCCCGTCGCGCGCGGCGCGTAGGGACAGCCGCCGAGGCCGCCGCACGATGCGTCGAACAGCGCCGCGCCGGCCTGTAGCGCCGCGACGGCATTCGCATAGCCGGTGTTACGCGTGTTGTGCAAGTGCACGCCGGGCGCGCTCGTGCGCTCGACGAGCTCTCGCACCCGGCGCGGCGTCGCAACACCGATCGTGTCGGCGAGGACGACCTCGGCAGACGAGAAGCGCCGCGCGATCTCGGCGACGACTCCCGGATCGACCCGCCCTTCGAACGGACAGCCGAACGCGACGCTGATCGTCAGCGTCACGGGCAACTCGGATCGCTCGATCACGCGCTCCGCCGCCGACATCGCTTCCTCGACCGACTGGTTCGCGTTGCGCCGGCTGAAGCTGTCGGTCGCGGCCAGCGTGAAGTTGACGCGGTCGAGACCGGATGCAGCAAGCCTCTCGTAGCCCTTCTCGTTGAGCGCGAGCCCAGAGTACTCCGTCCCTTCACGCCGTTCGATCGCGCCGGCGACCTCCTCAGCGCCCGCCATCTGAGGGACGGCGTCGGCGCGAACGAAGCTGGCCGCCTCGATGCGCGGGAGTCCGGCGGCGGCGAGCCGGTTCACGAGCTCGGCCCGGACAGCCGGCTCGAGCGTCTCCGGCTCGTTCTGAAGCCCGTCCCGCGGCCCCACGTCGCAGATCGTCACGCGCGTGTTCTGCACTAGGACGAGGACGGCCGCTCGAGTTGCCCGAGGAGCTCGCCCACCTCACCCACGAGGCTTCGAACGAGCGCGATCTCCTCGTCCTTGAACCGCCGGCCCTTTTCGCCGTAGACCTCCACCAGTCCCCACGCACCGTCTCCCGACCCGATCGCGGCCATCAACAACGAGTCGAAGCCGAGCTCCTGAAGGAGTCGCACCTCGTTCGGGTCGGCATCGGGGTCGCCGAGGAAGACCGTCCGGGGCTCCCGCTCGTCGATCACCGTGCGCGTGAGCGGATAGTCGGAGATGAGGTAGCCGTGCCCGAGCCGGTCCGGCTTTCCCGCCCGCCGGTGCTGGATGAGATCGACGAGCAGGTCGCCGATGACCCGCGAGATCGTGCACGCGGGCGCGTCCAGAAGGTCAACGAACGTGCGTGCGGTCGCGCCCAGCAGTCCGGGAACGGTCTTTTCAGCGCGGAGGCGTTCGGTCGCTGCGGCGACTTGATCGACGCTCACGCGCCGATCCTACGGTCTTGCTACTCGTCGAAGCCCGTCGCGTCCACCTTTTCTGGCTCGATCAGAACCTTGACGCGCGTCTCCTCGGGGTTCCGCCAGGGGTACTTGTCCTTGCCGAGGTACTTCTTCGCCAGCTTGTCGATCTGGGCGTCGGCGCCTTCCTCGGTCAGCTCGGCCGGGCCACTGACGGCAACCCACTTGAACGCATTGTTCGGATCGACGACTAGCAGCGACGCTCGTGGATCGCGCTCCAAGTGCCTCGGCTTCGCGCGCCCCCGGGCCGTGTTGAACGAGACCTTCCCGTCCTCGACGTCGACCCAGACGACGGTCGAATGCGGAGACCCGTCCTCGCGCAGGGTCGTCGCGATCCCGACGTACGGGTTCTCCGCCAGGAACTTCCTTTCCTTGTCCTTCAGCTTTGCCATTGCCAACCTCCTGTTCTCGCGACCCACAACGACGTCAGGCGTTAGCGTGTTCCCCGATGGCCGTCCTCTTACCCGTCGGCACGCGAAAGGGGCTCTTCCTGCTCCGCGGCGACGACGACCGCGGGAGGTGGGACGTCGAGGGCCCGCTGCTGCCCGGCTGGGCGGTCTTCCACGCGATGGTGGACCCGCGGGACGGCGCGCTCTATGCGGCGACGAACAACTTCTTCTACGGAGCGAACGTGCATCGCTCGGACGACCTCGGCAAAACCTGGGAGCGCGCCGAGGAGATCAGCCTTCCCGAGGAGTCAGGTCTCAAGCTCGCCGCGACCTGGCACGTCGAGCCGGGGAGCGACGCCGAGCCGGACACTCTCTGGCTCGGAGGCGATCCGGGCGTCCTCTTCCGGTCGGATGACGGCGGCGTGACCTGGGAAGTGAACCGTGGCCTGCTCGAGCACCCGACCCGCGAGCGCTGGCAACCGGGGGCCGGCGGGATGTGCTGTCACTCGATCCAGTTCGCGAACGGGACGATGTACATTGCCATCTCCGCCGCGGGGTCGTTCCGATCCGAGGACGGCGGCGAGAGCTGGACGCCGATCAACAAGGACGTCGCCGCCGAGTTCATGCCGGAGACCTATCCCGACGTCGGGCAGTGCGTGCACAAGCTTCTCGTTCACCCGAAGCGGCCGGAGCGCCTATGGCAGCAGAACCACTGCGGCGTCTACCGCTCCGACGACCGGGGCGACAACTGGGAGCGCCTGGACGGTAACGGGCTGCCCTCCGGCTTCGGCTTCGCGCTCGCGCTCGATCCCGAAGATCCGGACGTCGCGTACGTGATTCCGGAGGAATCGCAGGAGCATCACTTCACGGCGGAGGGCCGCCTCGGCGTGTACCGAACCGGCGACGGCGGCGCCTCCTGGGAGCTCACGTCGAACGGGCTGCCGGACCGAGCCTGGGCGGCTGTGTTGCGGGAAGGCTTCGCCTACGACGACGGCGGGCTGTACTTCGGAACGCAGGGCGGGTCGATCTGGAGCTCTCCGCACGGTGGCGGCCGGTGGACCGAGGCGGCGCGCGACCTGCCGCCGATCCTCTCGGTCGAAGCCGCGCACGTCTGACATGGCGGTTGTCCTTCTGCCCGCGATGCTCGCCGCCGAGGCGGGCGGGCAGAAGCGATTCGAGCTCGAGGCGGCCACGGTAGGCGAGGCGCTACAGCAGCTGCCGGTGGCGAACCTCCTCTTCGACGAGGCGGGCGAGCTGAGGCGGCTGATCAACGTGTATGTCGACGGCGTCGACGCGCGCGGGGGCCGGCTACTCGAGGAGCCCCTGGGAGACGAGTCTCAAGTTCGCGTTGTCGGCGCCATCGCCGGCGGCTAGGACGCAAACAGGCTTGTGGCTCAGAGCCACAAGCCTGTTTCAGCGGCCCGCTTCGCCGATCCGGTCGGCGACGTCATAGGCATTGACCACTCGGCCCCGATACAGGTCTACGTAGGCGTCACCGAGGATGCGACGGATTTCCTCGCGGCGCCTGCGCTCTGCGTCTTCTTCTTCACGGTGAGCGACGATGAATCGTCGCAAGTGGACGTAACTCGGCTTGGGAAGGCCCAATACCGCCGCCGCTGCTCCGACACGACGGCAGGTCTCGGCCATCGATTCCGATCTGTCATCGAGAGCACGCATGGCCTCGAGAATCCGAGGGTCGTAGCGGGGAGCGATCTCGACCACCCACTAAGGATGGGCGTGCATCAAGCCCGCTCTGTGCTGAGCCTGTGCCGAAACTGGGCCACGAATCGGTTAGTGGCTCTGAGCCACAAAGTCGGTCAAGCACGTCCGAGCGGGTGCCGAGCCCTTCTGAGGCGTCGCTTGCGATGCCTCTTAAGAGGGGACGCGGGCCTTGCCCGCGTCCCCGGAACTCACCTTCTAGGGTCGATCCCCTTACTTGACTTCGGTTGGTATGTCCCGAATCTTCCCGCTGATGATGTCGGCGCGCACCTTGTTGACCGCGGCCACCTCCGATGCCGGCACCTTCGGGCTGATCTTGCCGATGCCGACGCCGTTCTGCTTCAAACTGAAGATCATGTTGCCGCCCTTGAAGTTGCCGTCCACCACGCTCTTGATCGCGAGGAAGACGGCCGTGTCCACGCGCTTGACGGCGCTGGTCAGAATGTGCGGGCCGAGGAACGACTGGTCGGCGTCGACGCCGATTCCCCACACCCCCTTCTCCTTCGCGGCGTCGAGCGCGCCGAGCCCGCACCCGCCTGCGACCTGGAAGATCACGCCTGCACCCTGCTCGATCTGGTTCAGCGCGATCTGCTTGCACTTCGCCTGGTCGGAGAAATCCTCGGAGTAGTTGTTCAGCACCTTGATGCCCGGGTCGGCAGCCTTCGCTCCTGCCTGGTAGCCGGCGATGAAGCGGTCGACGGGCGCCTGCTTCTGGCCGCCGACCGAGCCGATGACGTCCGCACCGGCCCGGCGCTTCTCCTCCAGGCCGGCGAGGTAGCCCACGAGGTAGCCGGTCTCCTGCTCGCGGAAGAGCAGTCCGAGCAGGTTCGGCGGCTTGTGCGGCTCCTGCGTCTGGTCGACGTCAACGCTGGCGAAGTTCGCCTTCGGAAAGTTCGTGGCCGCCGTGTCGACCGCCGCCGCCTCGGTGTCCCCGACGCCGATCGTCAGGTCGTAGCCCTGCTTGGCGAACGTCGACAGGTTCGGGACGTAGTCCTGGGTCGATTTCGCCTGGTAGACGCGCTGCTGCACACCGAGCTCGCTCGTCGCTCGCTGCAGGCCCACGTACGCGAGGTGGTTGAAGCCACGGTCGTTGAGGCCGTTGGTGTCGGTGACGAGTCCGATCCTGACTTTCGTGCCGGCCTGGCCGGTCGTGCCGGCCGCCTTCTTGCTGCCGCCGCAGCCCGCCGCGACGAGGACGAGGACTCCGGCGAACGCGAGCGATCTCTGCATCTCAAGCCTTTCCGCTAAGGTTTCCGACTATGGGGCGAAAACTATGAGCGAGACTACCACGGCGCACCCCAACCCTGCCCATGTGACCCTCGCCGTGGTGCTTCAGGTGAGGGACGGCGTGCTGCAGGCACTGCTCTGGCAGCGCGCGAAGGAACCCTTCAGAGGCCGCTGGTCCCTCCCGGGCGGGTATCTCGATCCCGCCGAGACCCTCGAGCGGTCGATCCGCCGGCACCTCGCGGACAAGGTGGACGTGCGCGAGCTCTCCCACCTCGAGCAGCTGGGAACCCTCAGCGACCCGAAGCGTTCGCCACGGGAGTGGCAGCTCGCGACAGCCTATCTGGGGCTCGTGCCGAGCGACCTCGACCCGGAGCTGCCGGGCGACACCGACTGGCATACCGTCGACCGCCTCCCCGAGCTCGCCTTCGACCACGAGTCGATCGTGCTCGCCGGCCGCGAGCGGCTGCGGGCGAAGCTGTCCTACACGAACCTCGGCTTCGCGCTCGCACCGGAAGAGTTCGTGATCTCGGAGCTCCGGGATCTCTACGCCGCCGCGCTCGGCCACGACGTCTCCGCGACCAACCTGCAGCGCGTCCTGCTCCGTCGCGACGTGCTGGCGCCGACCGGCCGCCGGCGGGCACCCGGGCCCACGGGCGGCCGTCCCGGATCGCTCTTCCGCTTTCGCACGCGCCGGCTCGAGATCACGGATCAATTCGCCGTCCTGCGCCCGCCTGGACCTGCACGCGTTCCCGTCGCGTAGGTCCTCCGGGATGGACCTCAAGCGGCCCCCAGCTCGTAGAGTCGGTGCGCGATGGCGGGCTCTCAACGCGACGAGCGCGCCTGGATCCGGGGCGCGCAACGAGGATCTGTCTCCGATCTCGAGGCGCTCTTCCGGTACCACTGGCCGCGTGCCTACCGGGCGGCTTACCTCGTCGTCCACGACTCCGCCGGCGCAGAGGACATTGCGCAGGAGGCCTTCCTTGCGGCGATACGCACGCTCGACCGCTTCGACCGCCGCCGTCCGTTCGGGCCGTGGCTGCACCGGATCGTCGTCAACCGCGCGATCGATTGGTCGCGCGCGCGAGCCCTTCGCCGCGAGTCCGGGGAGTCGGCGCTCGGAGTCGTCGCCGCACCTTCTCCTGCTGACAACCCTCACGCCCGGACGCTCGCGGCGGCGCTGTCGGAGCTCTCCCCGGAGCACCGTGCCGTGATCGTGCTCCGTCACCTACTGGAGTACACGCCCGGCGAGATCGCGGTGGTGCTCGGCCTGCCGCGCGGGACGGTGAACTCGCGCCTTCGCCGCGGCCTCGACGAGCTGGCGGAACGGCTCGGGGAGGAGCTCAAGTGACGCGCTGGCAGGAGCCTGCGCCGGGAGAGCGCGAATCCCAGGAGCGGAGCTGGGAGGTGGTTCGCGCTTCCTTCGACGAACGCATTCGCGTACCGCGACGACGGGATTGGCGGCCGCTCGTCGCCCTCGCCTTCGGAGTTGCGGTCTTCGCCGCCGCGTTCACTCCACCCGGGCTGGCGGTCTGGAGCTCCATCCAGGATGCGGTGCGCGGCGAGGACCACCTCGTCTCGCTCCCCGCGTCCGGAAGGGTGCTCGTGAACTCCCAGGCCGGCGCTTGGGTCGTTCAGCGTGACGGCTCGAAACGACTGCTCAGCGGCTATACCGACGCCGCCTGGTCGCCACATGGGCTTTACATCGCCGCCGCGCGAGAGAACGAGCTCGTGGCGCTCGAGCCGAACGGCCGGGTGCATTGGACGCTCGCGCGCGCACAACCGATCGGCGGCCCCCAATGGTCGTACGAGGGCTTTCGCATCGCCTATTTCGCGGGACCGGCCCTGCGCGTCGTCAACGGAGACGGCACTGGCGACCGGCTGATCAACCCGAATGCGGTTGGCTCCGGCCTGGCCGCACTGGCGTGGCGCCCCGGCACGCACGAGCTCGCGTACAAGAACGCGCGTAACTTGCTCGTCTTGCTCGACGTCGACCGGAACCGCGTCCTGTGGCAGCGGAAGACGGACGGGATCGAGCGCCTCATGTGGTCCGCGGACGGACAGCGTTTGCTGGTCGCGGGCGGCCTACCGACGATTCTCGACGCTGCAGGCCGGACGATCGCGACGTTGCCTGACCAGAGCTTGCTGCCGGCAGCGTTTGCACCCAGAGGCCGGTCGCTCGCCCTCGTTACGACGGCAAGCGGGCAGAGCACAGTGTCGATCTACTCTGGGCCGCGCTACCACCGCCGTCGCGTCGTCTTCTCGGGCGCAAACGGTTTCGGCGGCCTCGCCTGGTCGCCCGACGGGCATTGGCTGCTGATCGATTGGCGCACCGCTGACCAGTGGATCTTCATCCGTTCGGCCCCTGTGCGGCGCATCGACGTGAGGAACATCGGCAACACCTTCGATTCGGGGCCGGAGCACTTCGCAACCCTGGCCGGCTGGTGCTGTCCGTGACCGCGTGCTACGGTCAGTCCGTTCCCGGCGAAAAGGAGGTCGACCA
>WNEY01001536.1_pt1 | contig 16435 bp, 17 predicted proteins | sample 5400531 | NCBI WGS metagenome assembly WNEY01 (sample SAMN13153338, study PRJNA577476) | soil metagenome | isolation source: 200 cm saprolite under Douglas fir tree site 1 | place: USA:California | collected 2015-04-18
GATGAGCGCCGACGCCGGGCTCAAGGAGCTGATGAACACGCCCTGGTTCCTTGGCATCGTCGTCAGCACATACCGCGGCAAGGTTGGGGCGGCGATGCCGGCCGGCGGCACGCCCGCCGAGTGGCGAGCCCAGATCCTCGATGAGTACATCTCCGGGTGCCTCAACAAAGCCATCCCGGACAGGGACCCGCGCTTCACTCCCGCGTCAGCGCGGCATTGGCTGGGCTGGCTGGCCCGCAAGATGGTCGATCTGAAGGGCGAGGTGTTCTTCTACGACCTCATGCAGCCGGACCTCTTGCCGCAAAGACAGAAGTGGTTAGCCACGATCGGACTTGCCGTGGCGATCGGCGGGCTGACCGGAATTCTCGCCCTCGCCGGCTACATTCCCATCTTCGGCTGGCTGTCGATATTCCTCGCGGCGGTGGCCGGCGTCGTCGTCGGCATGGCGGCCTACGAGCCGCAGATAGTGCCGACGACGCGGCTTCGGTGGTCGTGGGGCCAGCTGCGCGGGAGCATCCCCGGATGGCTTGGCTTCGGCCCGCTCTTCGGGTTGCTGGCCGGCGTCTCGGTGCTCGCCATCGCCGAGCTGCAGGGGGCGCATGTGGCACTGTGGGGCTTTCTCATCAGCGGCGCGTTCGCCGGCTTCTGCCTCGCCGCCTTCTTCGCCCTGGTCGGCGCCCTGCACAGCGAGATCCCCGAAGAGCCGCCTGGCCCCGGCGACTCCATCCGCTCGACCCTGACGACGGCGTTCAAGGGGGGCGTCATGATGCTGCTCGCAAGCGCGCTCATAGCGGCGTTTGGTGGCGGCATCATCGTCGAGGTCGCATCGCTGCCGCACGGACCACGGGGGGACCTGTACTACTGGCTCGTCCCGGGCCTGATCGTTCAGGGCCTGGCGATCAGCCTCGTCCTCGCCGTCGGACGCATCGACCCGGGCGTGCGCGTCGGCCTGCGCCGGACGTGGCGTACCAGCGTGGTGATCGGTCTCGGTGTGGCGATCGTCGACTCGCAGGTGGCCGCCTTCATGTCCGGCCACTTCGGCGTGTACGACCGCTTCGTCAAGGCTGGGACGGACCCGGGCCTGGTCGCCGGTTTGCTGCTCGCCTTGCTCGTCGGGATCGGTACAGGAATCTGCCACGGCATGCTTCGCGGCGGCGGTACCTACCTCCGCCACAAGGCGCTGCTCAGCTTGCTCGCGCGCGATGGCGCCATACCGCCCGATTACCTGGCGTTCCTGCAGTACGCCAGCCGGGTGCGTCTCATCCGCCGGCGCGGCGGCGGCTACGAGTTCTTGCACCGGTTTCTTCTCGAGCATTTCGCCGGCTCGGACTCTGGGGCCTCGATTCCGTCGCCGACTGAGGCCGCGAAACCGGTCGCCGTCGAAGCGTGACCTCACAGATCGAATCGCCACGCCGCCTCGAGGTCGGTCGATGGACCCTGAACGCTGTGGTCGCCGGCAGCGGCCGGCCGGTCCTTTTCCTGCACGGTCTGGGCATGTCGCTCGAGTGGTGGCGGCCGGCAATCGCCGAACTGTCCCGTGAAAACCTCGTCTGCGCGATCGACCTGCCCGCCGTCGGCGACGCCTCGACCTCCATACCCGCCATCCGCCAGGCGTGCGGAGAACTGGTGTCGGGCGTGATCGATAGGCTCGATGCCGGGCCGGCCCTGGTCGTGGGGCATTCGCTCGGTGGCTTCGTCGCCGCCAACGCCGCGATCCTGGGCGCTCCGGGAATCGGCGGCCTGTTTCTCGTCGCTCCGGGCGGCTTCGGCCAGATCAAGCATCCTCTGCTGCGTCTGCTCTCGTTTCCCGTCGCCGGCGAGCTGATGATTCGCACGGGAAACCTGGGTTCGCGCATCTTCCTTCGCTCCGTGCTGTATGAGCCGCGCACGCTCCCGCCCGAGATCTGGAAGCTGGCCGAGGCGCCGTTCAGCGAGCGGCTGAGCTTCCTTCGCCAGGTCCGGATGGGGATGCGGTTCGGCAGGACCACCGCCGCCTACCGGGTCGAAGCCGAGCGGCCGCCGGCCGTGCCAATCGGGCTGGTGTGGGGCCGCCACGACCCTGTGCATCCGCCGGCCGACATGGAGCGCGCGAGGGCGGTGTTGGGCGCACGCGATGCAACGCTGTTCGAACGCTCGGGGCACGTGCCTCAGCTTGAGGAGCCGAGCCTCTTCTACTCGACCCTGCGCGCGTTCATGGGCAAGTTGTGGGCGCCGGCCTGAGCGATGTCTTTACGGCCGGCGCCGGCCAGTGCCTGCGCCTGGCAGAGTCCCCTCCTTTCTATGTGTTGCGTGCCGCGCGGGTGTGGTCCGTGGACGCCCACGGCGCGAACGGGTTCGCGACCCCGCGCAACGCGGGCCGCAGGGCCGGGAAATGCCGGAGCAGGACCGACGCGAACCCGTTGTCGTCCAGCCACTTCATGCCGAGCGGCGTGTACACCTCGGGTGTGAAGTCGGCCGTGAAGAAGCGGTCGCTGTTGAGCCGCCGCGACGCCATCAGGATGAAGATGCGGAAAGCGGTGTCGCTGAAGCCGAAGCCTGGCGGCAGCGGTTCGGCGAAGAGACCGACCATGAGGTCGACGGCGTCCAGGTCATCGTCATACACCTCACGCAGCTCCCGGACCCACTGCGGGTTGTCGGAGAGGTCCTCGAACCTCTTCACCGGCGGCTTGTGGAGGAACCGCCGGAAGGCGTTGTAGCGGGGCACGCCTCGCTCGCGTATGCGCATCAGGTCGAGCGCGGCGAGATCGACCTCGGTGCCGTCGATCTCGACGAGGTGCTGCATCGCTTTCGGGAAGTTGTGCAGCGTGATCGCGCCCGGATTCATCCGGCCGAACGAGTACAGCGCGTTCTCGAAACCGACCTGCTCGAGCTTCTTGCGCGTGTTCTTCAACGAGACGTCGACGAACCCGCAGCGGTCGATCACCGAGTCGTCGGAGGCGGAGCGGAACTCGTAATCGTCCGGCATGAGTGGATGCATGCGGTAGACGGCGACGAACTCCTCGGTGATCGAGTAGCGGACGCCGAAGTGGTCTGTCGGCGCGCCGGGGATGCCGCTGATCAGCTCGCTCGCGCTCACGCGCCCGTTCATGCGGTGCACCGCCTCGCCCGCGAGCCCGAACCAGTTGGCGCGCATCCCCAGGTGAAGGGTCGGGTGCCCGAGGATGCCGGGCGTCCACTCGACGGTGTGGATTTTCGCGATCAGCGCGGCGACGATCAGCCGCGCCCGGTCGAAGACCTCTTGATCCGACCATGTCGGGTACTCGCGGAGCAGGTGGTCGCAGATGGTGTTGTGCTCGAGGGTGAAGAGCGTGTGCATCAGGTCGAGCCCGAGCCACCAGTTGCCGTTCACCCCTGTGACCTCGACGCCGAGCTTCGGATCCATCGGCAGCAGGCGGTCGGGACCTACGTTGAGCTTGCCTTCGGTGTGAGCGCGAACGCTGTCCTGGGTCTTCTCGTCGCTGCCGTAGAGCTGCGACGCATCCCACCACTGGCTGGCGATATTGACGAAGGTCGGTGGATTGGCGCCGGGCGCGCTGGTCGGGTCTGGCCTCGTGCGCAGGATCGTCATCGGGTGGTGCGGCCACGGGTCGTCCGGGGCCAGATCGATGCGCCATGGGTCGCGTTTGATGTTCTTGCCGTGCGAGAGCCAGTCGTGAACGTTGAACTGCAGCCAGGCGGCGGCAAGAAGGTTGAGGGTGGTGGCCGGGATGAATTGGTCGCGCGTCAACAACCGGCGGCTGACAAGACGAGGGTTCGGCCTCAGCAGCTCTTCGTCGCTACCGACCTTGGTGACATCGTTCGGCACGTTGCGGCCGAAGCGCGTGTTGGCGCGCCCCATATCGGGCACCGACAGGTCGTTGTAGCTGCCGTCGACGCTGCGCGCGGTGACCGAGCGGTAGGCGGGGTTGAGCTTCGGCTGCGGCTTGACTCGCTCCATACCTTCGGTGTCGTGCAGGTTTTTCTGGCGAAGCCGCGTCCGGAGACCGGCGAGGACGAGCGCGCCAGTGAGCGCCGGCAGCTGCGCCCAGCCGCTGGTGCGGTCGATGTTCTCCGCGATGGCCGCCAGGACCCGTTCCGCAAGGCTGGGCCGGAACTTCGGCACGCTCACGGCCGCCCCCTGTAGGCGAGCGCACCCTTGATCGCCAGCGCTGTGTTGACGAACGAGATTCCCGCCACGACCAGGCCCTTGCGCCACGGAATCTGGCCGAGCGCCGCACCGGCGAGGGCGGCCGACATGTCGGTGGCGTGGACGAGCACGCCTTCACGCAGCGAGCGGCCGCGCTGCTCGGGAACGCGGTGCAGGTCGATGGCGAGAAAGAGCGTCCGGATTCCGAACATCCGGAACGCGTAGATCATGCCGGGCTCGAGCTCCGGACGGATGCCAAGCCCGCGGATCAGGACGCGGGGCGCGAATACTCCCAGCGAGCCGTTGACGAACATGATCGCGGCCAACGTCTTCCACGCGAACTCACCCTTAGAGCGGCGCAAATCGCTCCTCCAAAGCCCCAACCTTCCGAAACTTGCGGTCATATTGACAGAGCAGGGAATGGTGTCAAGTGCACGCTTGACGCGCTTTACGGCGCGGCAAGACGGCGTATCGCGTCGATGCCCGGCAGGAAGAAGTACGCCCCGCCGACAACCGTGACGAACCGCGGCAGGTTGTGCAGCCGGTGGCGCAGCGGCGAGGCGGGGACGTCGAACGTCGCGCCCGGGGAGTCGCGGGCGGCGACGAGAGGATCGGCATCGTCGTACAGGCCCGCGAACTTTGGGCTCGCCACCCAGGTCGCCTGGACGAACTCGAACTGCCTGACCACGTTGGCGTTGAGGCAGATGAAGTGAAGTCCGCGGTCCTGTCCGTCGTCGGCGAGCGGTGGACGTGGACCGCCGGGGGCGCTCGAGATCGGTGGCCCGTACTCGCGGCCCCGGCGTAGCAGGCGGTGGCGCTTGACCAGGGCGACCGACCTGTTCGAGCCAGGCGCCGGGTCGAGCGAATCGCGGGGGTTGGCCCGGCGCACGTGTGCGGCGACAGGACAGCGCATGCCGCCCGGGTCGAGCGCGTGGTAGGCGAAGTCGTTGAAGGACGCAAGATTCGGCTGATCGGCGTCGGGCGCCATGACGAGAGGTGCGCCGCTCGTCCACCGACCAACGATCTTCGCGGCGAGCTTCTCCGGCTCGCCATCGCTCGAGGCGGCGACAAACGTCCAGAAAGCCGCGACGTCCTGCCGCATCTGGCGGAAGACGAGGTACGTTCCGTTGCGACCGATGTCATGGCTCCTGACTGACGGGCTCGGCGAGAGCAGCCCGTATTCGTTCGGGTAGCCGAGCACGAACTCGCCCGGCTTGACGAGATCCCTGTCTGGCGCTGGGCGGCCGAGGCCGTCGATCGTCGGCTGCGAGATGCCGTCGTTGAAGCCGAAATGCTCCCGGCCGCCGAGGTCGGACGTGTGCAGCGTGGCGACCTCCTGGAGCCCGCTCGCCGAATCGAGGGCCTGGTCGGCACGAAGCAGTCCCAACGTCGCCGCGTCGACGGCGAACAGCATCAGCAGCACGTCGACGGCGCCTCCGGCGTCGCCGCCCCACCGCCAGGTGGCAGGCGCGCTGTCCCCGACGTCTCCGAGCATGCGGCTTCGATGCGGTGTCGCCATGCCCTCGACGAACTCGGCCGGGAAGGTCGACATCGCCTCCGGATCGAGGCCGAGACGCTCGAGGCCCGTAGCGGTCAAGGCGAGGTTCACGCCGGTGGTCGTCACCGGCGCGGACGCGTTGGTCACGCGCGTCGCGATCGCGCCCAGCCATCGTCTGGCCCGATCGGGGTCGGCGATTCGCAGCAGCACATAGTCGGCGGCCGCCAGCCGCCGGTAACCGCTCACCACCAGTCCCTGGATGTCGGCGACTTCCAGATTCACAGGCGCGTCAGCCATGACCTGTCGTCCTCCCGGCCGCGCAGCCCCGCGCGGATCGCCGAATTGTTCGCGATGTTGAGCGCCGTCAGCGAGGGGTACGCCGAATACCAGACCTGGGTCGGCGCCTGGTGCACGCGTAGGAAGTTCTTGAAGGCGGTCTCGTGCCGCGCGCCTCCCCACAGCAGCCACCGCGTCGCGGGCCAGCCGGCGCCGTTGCTGAAGACTGCGTTCAGGCCCCAGGCCACCTTGTCGATGAAGTCGTCCATGTAGCTCTCCAGGCTGCCGTCGTAGTTGCTGGCGAAGACGACTCGCCGGCCGCCGTCAAAGAACGTCCAGCGGGCGAAGTGGATCGTCTTGACGCCGGCGAGGTTGGCGCGGTTGAAGATGTGGCGCGCGCCGAAATCGACCAGGAACAGGACCGCGCGCGCCGTCAAGGTCCGAAACCATCCAGGCTTGATGAAGCCGATCGCCGTGAACTGGTTCAGGGGGCCGAGGTCCTCGATCGCTTCGAGGTCGCGCAGGTGGGCCGGCTGCGGTTTTTCCGTCGATTCCACATCCGCGCGCTCGTGCAGCCGCAGGACCACGAGCCACAGCGGGATCGCGACCACGAGCACGGGCAGCAGAAGCAGGCCGACCAGCGGCACGAGCACGAGGTGGCCGAGCTCCCTGAGCTGCCACGCGAGCTCGGGAGGTTGGGCGGCTCGCAGCGAGCGCTCGAGGCTGGGCGTTCGCCTGATGAAATCGACCAGCTTGCCGCGAATGGCGGCGGGATCCAGCGAGTGCAGCTCGGGCGACCTGTCGACGTGCTGCTCGAGCGCCTCACGCAAGTCGGACTCGAGGCGCACCTGGTCGACGCTCAGACCTACCGTGTTGGCGTAGTAGGCGGCGTCGCGGACCGTGTGCTCGAGGAAGAACCTCTTGCAAGCGGCCACGCCGGCACCCGCGAATCCCTCGCAGTGGCCCAGGATCTCCTCCCATCCCGGGCCCGCGGTGAACAGGTGGTCGATCCTGGCCGGGACCGGTGAGTCGAAGTCGGCCAAAAAGAACAGCTCGCCCGGTATCGCGTTGCCCGTCAGGTCCTGCGTGGGCTCGAGCAAGAAGAACCGGGCGTAGTGGATGCCGCCGACTATGCCGAAAGGGATGTGAGCGTTGCCGGCGGGGTCGCGGCCCATCTCGGCGAGCAACGCCCGCAGGCTGTCCATGCGGTTCGCGCGTACGGCCGCGACAAAAGTAACTCCGACCTGGTGCGGCAACTCGTGTTGTCGTCTAACACCGGATGGCGCCCTTGTCAAGTTGCGGCAAACCGCCGCCACTTGACACAGGCGACGGGCGACGCATAATCGCGCACGGGGCAGTGGAGAAGACAGGCACTCGGCAGCACTCGCGCCTCGTGCCCGTGGGCCACCGGGCTGTGCGTCGGACGCGTGCTGTCCGGCTGGGGTGGACGTTCCTGATCGTCCTGGTGGTCGGGGTCGCCATCATCGCTGCCTGGACCCTCGTTCACCTTGGGCCCGGAGCCGACGTGATCGGAGTCGTCTCCTTCGGCGTCTCCGCGGCCGTGACGCTGATCGTCGCCCTGCTTGCGCTCGTCGCCGTGATCAACTTCATCTCGTCGATCGCCCACTGGCCATACATCTGGATCCTGCCCGACGACTTCGCCTCGATCCGGCTCGACTGGCCGATCGCCGTCGCGATCGCGGCGGGCGTCGCCCTCGGCTGGAGGTTCTGGCAGTGATCCGCTACCGCGGCGTGCTTCGCGGCGTCGAGCTCGTCTTGCTCGTGGCCACAACGGTCGGCCTCGCCGCGGTGTTCGGCCTGGCGATCGCCCATGCCTTCAACGCGGACGTGACGAAGTGCGCCTCGCGCGGCGCGGTCGACTCGCGCACGGGCCTGATCCTCGGCGGTGTCGCGCTGGGCGGTTTCGCTTGCGGCCGGCTGGTAGCCATGGGGCGGAAGTGGGTCAACGACGCGCCGGTCATCCGCGACCAGGACCGCGTGCGCACGGGCGGTCCGCTGCAGGGGGCGCTCGCCGCGTTCCTGGTGCTGGCCGCGTTCCTTCTTGGGTACGAGACCTACGCGCTGGCCAACTCGGCGAGCGCGCCGCCGATCACGGAGTATGTCCGGTGCGCCGCCGCGACGTCATCAACGCTGACCGGGGTCGCCGCGTTCGCGGTGGCGCTCCTGATCGGCAACTGGCTCTGGTACCCGACCGAATGAACTACACGCGGCCCGGTTTCATCATCCTGGTGCTGGTCATCTTCGGCGTGCTCCTGCCGGTCCTCGTTGCCGACATCTACCTGTCGGCACGCCACAAGCGCCCAGTCGGTTTCTACGTCAACCAGTTCACGCTCGCCTATCCGTGGTTCGCCGCGCTCCTCGCCGTCGTCTTCGGCGCCATGATCGCCCATTTCTTCATCAACATCGCGGATGCCTGACCGTGGTCCGGGCTACGGCATTCCGCCGCCGAATACCGGCAACGCGGCGCTCGACCTCACCCATCGCGTTCTGATCAAGCTCCTCCACGCCGAGAGGCGGGTCGACCCCCTCTACCGCGCGGCGTTCGATTCCGCGTTCCGAGAGGCACTCACTAACCTCGCCATGTGGGTGAAGAACAGGCAGCGGCAGGACGAGGGCTTCCGTGTCGGGGAGGAGCGGATCGCGCCGGATGAGGACGTGTCCCTGCAGGCGATCATCGACACGTTCACAGCTCAGATGCGCGGCCTGTGGAAACCGGGATATTTCGAGCGCGGCGGCAACACGAAGACATTCGGCATCCTGCGCGCGGAATTCACCGTCCGCGACGACCTGCCTGAAGCCATGCGCCGTGGGATTTTTGCCGAGCCGCGCACCTATAGAGCATGGGTGCGCTATTCCGGGCCGGGGCCGTACATCACGCCCGACATCGACGACGTCGGATTCATGAGCATGAGCATCAAGCTCATGGGCGTGCCCGGGCCGAAGCTCATGGATGATGAGCAGCACACCCAGGACCTCTTCGGCACGTCGGTGCCGACATTCGTATGCCCCAACACGCGCACGAACGCGAGGCTCCAGACGTGGAGCCTGAAGAACGCAGCACTCTTCTATTTCGTGGACCCGCGCCACAGCCACGTCGTGGACGGCGTCATGAACCTGCTGTGGACCAAGACGCAGAGCAGCCCGCTGGAGAGTCAGTACTTCAGCTGCGTCCCCTACCTTCTGGGCGACGGCCAGGCGATGCAGTACTCGTTCTGGTCCAGGCTCACGTCCCGCTCACGCGTGCCCCGCCTGCCGAGGCGGCCGCCCGACAACTACCTGCGCGAAGCGATGGTGAGCACGCTTGCCACGCAGGACGTCGAATTCGACATCCGGATCCAGGTTCAGACCGACCCATTCCGTATGCCGATTGAGGATGCTTCCGTGGTCTGGCCGCCGAAGCTTTCGCCGCGCGTCTCGGCGGCCACGCTGAGGATCCCGAGGCAGAAGTTCGACTCGCCTCAGCAGCTCGACTTCGCCCGGGTCATCTCGTTCAACCCATGGCACTGCATACCGGAGCACCGGCCGCTGGGAAATGTCAGCCGGGCTCGAAAGCGGATGTATTGGGAGCTATCGAGGCTGCGACAGCAGATGAACGATGCCCAGCATTACGAGCCGACCGGCGACGAGACGTTTGCGGGCGCGAACTGAAGGGCGAAGTCGATGAGCCGCTTCTTGTCCCAGAAGACGATGCCCAGGTAGGTGTTCGGCGCGATAAGCCGGATCTCGTCGCGGATGTGGTGTGCGACCAGCGAGGTCTTCGAGTAGTCGAGGACGATGCACTCATTGCCGTCGAGCCAGCTGGGCGCCTTGTACACCTGGGCGGCGATCGCCTGGGTCGGTATGGGCAGGATCAGGTTCTTGAGCGTGCTCGACTTGGGGTCGAAGACCTTGCCGTGCCAGGCGAAGATGTGAATGAACTTGGCGGCGATCTCGGACAGCGGCGTCCCGGGGTCGATGATCGCGATCCCCTTCGCCTCGCCGGCCGGGATGTCGCCGGCGGGGCTGGCACGGAACAGGCTGTCGAGCTCGGACTGCGGCATCTTGAGGAGGTCGTTCACCTGATAGGCCATCTGGCTCACCTCCAGACCTTGTCGATTCAGCACGCCGGCGACGCATGCACAGGCGTTCGATTCATCTTCGGAGCGCCCAGATGCGTTGCATGAAAGTTCACTGTACCTCCACTGTCAAGTAAGGAATTGTTGTCGCGTCGCGACAGGTTGACGATGGCTTGACAGCCGCCACAACCGGTGACAGACTCCAGTCCTTGGGGCAGGAAGGTCGATCTGAAGTGAGTCCGGAGGCACCGCCCGCGGTGACGCGCATCCTCGCGATCGACGGCGGCGGCATCAGGGGATTGATCCCCGCCCTCGTGCTGACCGAGGTCGAGAGGCTCACCGGCAAGCGCATCGCCGAGTTGTTCGACCTGATCGCCGGCACGTCGACCGGTGGCATCCTGGCCGCGGGGCTGACCGTGCCAGACGCGTCCAGAAAGGCGCCGATGTATCGCGCCGACGAGCTCGTCGGGTTGTATCGGGACCACGGCGAAGAGATCTTCAGCGCGGGGTTTTTGCGCAAGGCGTGGTCGCTTTTCGTCGGCGCGGAGTATTCGCCCCACAACCTCGAGGAGCACCTGAAGAAGCAGCTCGGTGATCACCGGCTGGCCGAGGCGGTGACCGGCCTTTTGATCACGGCGTATGACATGCACGAAGGTGAGGCGTGGTTCTTCAGCCGGAGCGCCGCACAGAAGAGCCCTCGCGATCGGGACTTTCCGCTGTGGGAGGTGTGTCGTGCGACGTCGGCCGCCCCTACCTATTTCCCGCCCTTCAAGCTCGGCGACACGAAAGCCGCGCTTGTCGACGGCGGCGTGTTCGCGAACAACCCGGGCCTGTGCGCCTGGGTCGACGAGCATGAGGGCATCGACCCCAAGGCGCCGGTGATGCTGCTGTCGCTGGGCACCGGTTCGGTGCCTCATCCTGTGACTTTTACACGAGCCAGGAGGTGGGGCAAGATCCGCTGGGCACAGCCCGCCATCGGCGCATTCATGGACGGCCAATCAGACACCGCCGAATATCAGCTCGGCAGGCTGCTCGACCCCACGGTGTATCTGCGCCTGCAGCCGAGGCTGACCGAGAAACACGAAAAGATGGATGACGCCTCGAAACCGAATCTCGCCGCGCTGCAGCACGCGGCGACGCACATGCTGGATGAGCCGGAAACCGCGCGGCGTCTGCGGGATTTCTGCGACCGACTGGTGATGGGCGACACCGCTCCAGCGCCGCTACCGGGGGCCGCGCCGCCAATCCCTGAGCCGACTGTCAGATAAACAGCGAGCGCGGCTCGCGAACAGACCGAGAAAGTCCTCTCGTCTATGCTGATGGCGACGTCGGGCTGAGTCGTACTGACGCATCCAGTTCGGGGATGGCCCATCGAGGCTGCCCACATGCGATCAGACCCCCGATTACAAGCCCTGCCACTCCAAAGGCGATCCCGATTTCGATCGGAACGTGTAAGTGGCCCAAACCGCAGCGAAGATCAGCCCGATATATGCCATGTCCGCGTCAGCGGCGGCTGCAACCAAGCGAGCGCCAATGGCTCATGCTCGGCACGAAAGGCATCCGAGCGCTCTAGGCTCATCTTTCCGAGGCCGTCTTGGCGCCGAAGTAGAACCCCACAACCGTTCCGACAAGACCCAGAAGCGGGCCGAACGCGAGGTCGAACAGCTGCTTCACGCGGTCGAGCCCGATCGGGCTGAGCAGCGTGGCATACGCACCGCCGGCGACGAGAACCGTGACCAGCAGCAGCAGCCAGTAGGCGATGATCGCGCGGGTCACCTCTTGGGCTTGCGCAATCGCCGCCGCGATCTCCTCAATGGACGGCGTCGGCTCGGCGGTGAGGTCCTCGGCGCGCGCGGCCGCCGCGCTAGACATTACGCCGCACCGTCGGCGCGATCAGGCGACGAAACGTTCGCCGAAAGCGGACGCGACCCAGCCGCCGCGCCATGGCGAAGATGGCGAAGTGGAGCGCGGCCGTACGGCTGGTTCCGTACGCATCGGCGATCCGGCCGAGCCGGTCGTATGCCGCCGCCGTGAGGTTGACGTGGAGTACGACCGTGCCACCGTCGGCTGTTGGGGTGCTCGCCTCAGCCCTCCCATCGATTGGTGGTTGCGCTTCATTTTCGTACGATGCCATCGTTCTCCTCCCTGCATTCGTTCAATGGAGTCAGGCTCCAGGGTTCCGGCTAGGCGTTACGCGTGCGTCACAGACTCTGGCGGAGAGAGCTGGTGACGTGACGCTGACTGAGTTCGATATCTCTCCACGCCGCATTTGGGATGCACACAGCCGCCGCATCGACCGCATCAAGGCCCAGGTCGCCGAGTTGCGGGCGAAGGGCGTGGCGTTGGAGCTGTACGACCTACCCGGCGTCGAATTCGAGAACAGGATCATGCACATCGGGCCGGAGGTCTGGAGAGCGTGGTTCAAGGACCCGGACGGAAACGTCATCGGCTTAAGTCAGATCGGCTGACGGAGCCGGCCGCGGAGCCGGCCGCGGCCAGCGCGCGAGAAGCGCGGCGACAACGGCAGCGCGTTTTTGCCGATTGCCATTGCGCATCATGTCCACCTCGGACGGGTCGATCGCCCTGTGAAGCCGCACGTCGTTGAACTTCGTCGCGCTCGGCATAGCCTCGTCCACGTGCCAGAAGGGCCCGGCCGCGTGGGACGACGCGTGAGAGACGGGATCGGTTGGGTCGAAGTTGAGCGTCCCCAGACCGTGAAAATGCCTGTTGGACTCTGCGCCTGCGTATTCGCCGGTCCACAGGTAGATCAGCCTCAGCTCGGATGGGAACAGGCGAACCATCTGTGACCGCCAGTTCGCGGACTCCGAGCCATCCTTACTATATCCACTGCCGTGGAGCCTGACGGTCCGAGTCGGGTCGAGCCATATGGTGCACAGGCTGACCGCGCTTCGGTCGCTCCGAGAGTCGATGACTTCCCACCAGTATCCGGTGATGCCGCCGACGAATCTTTCCGCCTCCGGCGTGGCCACGATCCCAACGAGGGTGAGCTCAACTCCGCTCGGGCCGAGACGAAGCGACGCGATCTGGGGCGCGAAGGCTGCGATCACAATCGCGCCAACGCCGAGCGCGCCGAATGCGATGGCAGCAGCACGGTCGTCGGCAGGGGTTGCGTAAAAAGCCAGCAGCAGGCAGGCAGCGCCAGCCATGCCGATATAGAGCGCACCGCGCCGCACCAGGTCCGACGCACCGCGAAGCGCTGCGCGGCTGCTCATCAAACTTGCCCCGCCACCGGTTCAGGGGGCTGTTGGCGCCCATTGTTGGAGGTCTTGCTGGCCCGAAACGAGAAGCGCTCGACCACCGGAGCCCACGCCTTGAACACGGCGGCGGAGTCCAGGTTCGGGTCGTGTTCGAACTGCCTCAAGGCGTCGACAAGCCCTTGCCATCGCTCGGCCTCGTCCCGCGTCATTGAGTCCCGAATGCGATTGCGGTAGTCCTCCGACGTGACGTTGAGGCGAGGTGTGAAGCCGTCTACGAACGACCAGAAGCTCGTCTCGCTGGACTTCGCGAGCTCGGCGAAGATCTCGCTCGCCTCTGCCGGAAATCCTGTGACGAGCCCGAGCAGAAGGATGACGTAGAGCAGGACGCCTTCTGTGTTGGACGTGTGGTCGCTCACGTCGCGGCTTCTCACCACCGTCCTGAGCAGTCGGTAAGTGTTGATCAGACGCTTGGCGGCTCGCGGCGTCGGCAAGAACGACATGAGACGGGCCATCGAATCGATCTCGAAGGGGTCGATCTGAATCGCGAAACGGGCTGGCTGGTGACCGGCTGCCTCGCCACTAGTCGTGGGTCCTGTGCGGTCCCGGCTCTGCGGCCGCGCGGAAAACGAGGCCCACAGAAACCGCCGCAGCGTTTCGACACGCATGGGCCGGATCCAGAACGGGATCTGGAAAATCTTCTCCAGGTAGTCCTGCGGCGTGGACAGCATTTCGCTCCTCTTCGCCGCCGCGTCGGCCGACACCTGGCGGGCGTACTGCTGCTCCAGGGAGCTGAGGAGCCACCGGGAGTCCACGCCCACGACGACGACAAAGAGTGGGAACGCGAGCAGGAGGTGAATCGCCTGCAGGACTTCGATCACCCGGTCGGGAGTGCAGCGATCGAGGTCGTCGATATACAGGACGATTCGCTCGATCTGCGGAACGTTCGCCGCGTGCTCGGCCGCGCTCCTGGTCGCCGGATGGAGCAGCTCGCTGAGGCGTTCCAGGTCACGCTGGACGAGGGCCACGATGCCTAGCTGCTTGCGGTATTTGTCGCTCGAATACTGCTCTTTGATGAAGTCGTGGGCGCCCTCAGACGCGCGCGCCTTGATCTTCTCGAGCTCCTTCGTCTGCTCGGCGGCCTGGGCGCGAAACGCTTCGGCGGCGTCGCGAAATCCCTTGGCGTTGGCTTGCAGCTGTTTGATCACGTTCTGCTTCTCCGAGTCAATGATCGAGTTCACAAACCGCACCACGGCGTGTACGACCTGGTAGGCGAGCGCGAGCACAGCCGCCAGCGCGGGCAGACCGATGCTCAAGATGGCAGGGACACGATTCCACTGCCACAAACTGAGGATCGCGACGGCCACCGCCAAACTCAACGTGATTAGCGCCCTTAGACGCAATCGCTCTTTGGCGGCCCGGTCGAGCTGTCTCCACGCGGTTGTGAGCTTGCCGACGTCGCGCCAGATGCCCGTGGCGGACTTCTCGATTTCGGCCAGGCTCGAATCGGCCGGGATTCCAAGCGCGTCGGCCAACTTCTTTATATCTTCAGCCGAGCTCACCGACGGAAGCGTCTTCCCGAGCTCCGGCCGGGCGATCTCGGCCGCGATCTCCGCCGCTCGCTGCTGCGCCTCCTGCGCCTGCTGCAGTAGGGCTGCTTGCTTCTGCTCCGTTTCGCGAATGAGCTTCTCGGTGGACGCGAGCCTACGCAGGATCGCCCTCTGCGCCGGTATGCGCTCGATCCCAAGGGCTGGCAGGGCTTCGAACAGGCCCTCGAAGATCCGGCTGATCAAGCTCGCCCACAGGTCTGCCTCGATGTAGTGCCATGCGTTGAAGGTGATCTGGACGACGCGAGCACAAAAGGGGCTGCTGGCGTCGTTCGATGTTCTGACTAGCTCGGCGACCCGTTCGTTCATCAACCGCATGAAGAAGGACTTCCCCGAGCCCCAGGCGCCGAACAGTCCGATCGACAGTGGAGGTTCGATGCCTCGAGCGGCGATAAGGCTCGCAAAAGCCTCGACCTCCCACGCGATGTCAAGCTGGTCGGTTCCGGCGTTGGAGTCGGAGAGGTAACCCGGCAGCGGCGGAACCGATGCGCCGGGCGTGAGCGCCGCCGTATCCGGTTCGGCCTCGCTGCTCGATGGCCGTGCCGCCCCAGCCGAGCGCCTCCGCGGCTCAGTGCGTTGGACAGCGGATTGCGTCGGGTCGGCTACTGCGTTCGACTTGACCCGACGATCGCCTGCTACGCTCGACTGGGCAGCTGAAATCGGGACTTCCCTGCTGGGAATCTGTGAGAGAACCCGCTCCTCCGTCTCAGGCGGCGACTCCTCGATGTCCGACTCCACAGCGCGGCGATTATCCCTCTGCCTTAAAGCAAGTCAAGTGACTTGCTTGACGCCGGCTTCCCGCAAGTGCCAATCCCGCGGCTCATGGTGCTTGCGGCGTACTCCTTTCAGGGCGGGGCCATGATCGGTGTCGTGTGAGTCATGCTGGCTCATCTGCCGCGTACTCGAACATGACCACTACGACGTACCGGCGCGTCATCCGGGTGAGCAGGCCGCGGGCGTCGTAGGTAAAGTCGTACACCTCGCCATGGGCACTGGCGCCCGGCATACTTACGCGTTTCAGCGTCAGGCTATTGCGCGCGTCGTACTCGTAGGCGCGCTCGCCCATCTGCCCCATGTCCACCCGCCGCAGCAGGCCATCGGCGCCGTACTCGTAGCCGTCGGTCCGCAGTGGTTCACCCGCGGCCCCTTCGTACCTGGCTTGGAGGAGCCTGCCGTGTTCGCCCCGCTCGGCGACGACCCGGTAATGCAGGGTGCCCGGTGGGGAATACATCCGTTTCTCTATCCACACGCCGCCGTCGTAAGTCACCTCGAATCGATATTCGACCTGCCCTGACGGACCGTACGTGATCTCCTCAACCGGCCGGCCGCGCCGGTCGTAACTCCACTGCCGCACGATCCTGCCTGCGGCGTCGAAGGTCTCCTGGCGGACCCTGCGCCCGTGCTTGTCGTACTCCAGTACGTAGCTCTTGAAACTGGTGGGCGACAACACGTCGCCGACGATCGGAAATGATTGCCCTGACACCGACTTCACACCTGCCCGGTGAGCCACCTGGTCCTGGATCGGGACCTCCTCTTCGCCGATCAGCGGATCCCGGGATTCGTCCACGAAATGCTCAGGGCGGCGCAATCGTCGAGATGATCGGCCTGATGACCGGGCTCAGAAGAAGGCCGCCGCC
>WNEY01001538.1_pt1 | contig 16431 bp, 15 predicted proteins | sample 5400531 | NCBI WGS metagenome assembly WNEY01 (sample SAMN13153338, study PRJNA577476) | soil metagenome | isolation source: 200 cm saprolite under Douglas fir tree site 1 | place: USA:California | collected 2015-04-18
TGCGGTTGGCGTTGGAGAAGCTCGTGCCGGCGAAGGGGCCGGCGGAGAAGATGAGCGGGTTGGCGGGCGAGAGCGGGTCGACGGTGGCCGCGCCCAGCTCGAGCAGCGTCTTGGCGATCAGATAGCGACCGGCCCGGACGATCTCCTCGCCCTGCAGCTCTCGCCTGGTGATCGAGCGGCCCGTCAGATCGATGTCGTAGTAGGTACGCATGCCACGTTCTCCGTGTTCGGTACGATTCTGTCCCGGTTCGCAAAGTAAGCCGCCGGCGACGCAGAGTCAAATCGCCCGCGGGGAAGCGCTGGCGTAGTATGGAGCGAACCTTTCAGAGGAGAGACGCCATGGGTTTAGATTTGTTGATCCGCAACGGAACGATCGTCGACGGCTCGGGCGCCGCGCGCTATCGCGGTGACGTCGGAATCAAGGACGGCCGGATCGTCGAGATCGGGCGCATCCGAGCGGTGGCGGAGCGCACGCTCGACGCCGACGGCCAGATCGTCGCGCCGGGCTTCATCGACGGCCACACCCACATGGACGCTCAGGTGGCGTGGGACCGGATCGGGAGCTGCTCCTGCTGGCACGGCGTCACCACCGTGATCATGGGCAATTGCGGGTTCGCACTGGCGCCGTGCAAGCCGGAGGAGCGCGAGTGGTTCGCCCGCTGCCTGACCGCGGTCGAGGACATTCCCACCGAAGCGATGCTGGCGGGAATCGACTGGACCTGGGAAACCTTCCCGGAGTACCTGGCGACCGTCGATCGCTTGCCCAAGGCGATCAACTACGGCGCCTACATCGGCCATTCGGCCCTGCGCATGTACGTCATGGGCCGGCGCGCATTGAGCGAGAAGGCGACCGAGGATGATCTCGCCCGGATGGCCGAGGCGGTGAAGGAGGCGATCCGCGCCGGCGCCATGGGCTTCTCGAGCTCGCGCGCGACGACGCACGTCACGCCGGACAACACGCCGGTGGCAAGCCGGATCGCCGACTGGTCGGAAGTCGATCGCCTGGTCGGCGCGATGGCGGAGCTGAACGCCGGCATCTTCCAGGTCGGGCCGGACACCTCGGGGGGCGAGGCGCAGCGCCGCTTCCTCGCCCGGCTGAAGCAGGTGGCAGTGGAGACCGGGCGGCCGGTGATGTTCGGCACCATTTCGAGCCGCCAGGGAGACAAGCCAAATCCCTGGACCTATCAGCTCGAGTACCTGGATGATTGTGCGGCCGCCGGCGCGCGGATGTGGGGGCAGACCACCACCCGCTCGATCAACGCCATCTTCTCGCTCAAGTCCTATCTGCCGTTCGACGTGTTGCCGGTGTGGCGAGCGCTGCGCCACTTGCCGCTGGACGAGCAGAAGCAACGCCTCGCCGATCCGGCGACGCGCCGGCAGCTGGTCGCGGCGGAGGCCGACATGAAGCCTCGCGGCAACGTGTTCCAGGGCGGTGGCGCCGCCACCACCGATCCGCGAAAACCGGATTACGACAACCTCTACGCCATGAAGAGCGTCGACTGGGACGATCCGACCGTGGCGCAACTGTCAGCCCAGCGCGGCAAGCACCCGGTCGAGGTGATGATCGATCTGGTGCTGGAGAACGACAATCAGGTGTTCGTGCAGCCGCTGGTCAACGAGCGGCCGGACCACGTGCTCGGCATGCTGAAGCACCCGCGGACCCTGGCGACGTTCTCCGATTCGGGCGCGCACGTCTGCCAGGAGATGGGCTCCTCGCTGCAGACTCATATGCTGAGTTACTGGGTGCGCGCAAAGCAGGCGTTCACCCTGGAAGAGGCGGTGCGAAAGCTCACCTTCGACAACGCCTCGGCGTGGGAGCTCAACGATCGGGGCTTGCTGCGCACCGGTTACAGGGCGGATCTCGTGCTCTTCGACGAGGTCCGTGTGCGACCCGCGATGCCGAGCGTGGAGACCGATCTGCCCGGCGGCGCCCGCCGTCTCGTGCAGAAGGCGGAAGGGATCGCCGCCGTCGTGGTCAACGGCCAGGTGACGCTGGAAAACGGCGACGCGACCGGCCGCATGCCCGGCGCGTTGGTGCGTGGGCCCGGCGCGCGGGTGGTCTGACGCCCAGCCCGATCCTGCCTCTGCGGGGTCTCAGAACATCGCGAGCGGGTGCGCCGGCGCGCCGGTTGAGCCCATCAACCGGATCGGCGTCGCCGTGAAGAGGAACTCGTAACGTCCCTCTTCCGCGCACGCTCTGGCCAGCCGCTCCGGGTTCGTGTTGTCCACGAGCACAAGCCCCAGGAACGGAATCGCCAGGTGGGTGCTCATGGCGAACCCCGGATAGCTGGTGGGACGCTCGTCCATCATGTCCCATGAGATCGCGGCGATGTCCTTCTCCCGGAACCACTCGAGACACGACAGGTGCATTCCGGGGTGGGGCGATACGCGCGGCACCCAGTCGGGGTGCGCCTTCCGGAACGCCTCGTCGCCGTTGCGCACCACCACGACGTCGCCGGGCTCGACCTTCACGCCCGCCCGAGCGGCCACCGCGTCGAGCTCTTTCGGCGTGACCGGCTGGCCGACGGTCACGTAACCTTCCTTGCGCCCGGCCGCCACGTCGAGGAGCACGCCTCTGGTCGTCAGGCCGTCGAAGTAGGCGTCGATCGCGCACCAGGTGGCGCCGGCCGCGGTGAGGCTGTCTCTGAACGGGCGGCCGTTGAACAGCTCGCCGTCCCAGGCGACGTGACAGAGCGCGTCGATGTGGGTGATCGTGAACCCATGGTAGACGAGGTCAAAACGGTCGAGCACGACGTCAGCGCGTTCCCGGTTCGAGGGGAAGCTGACGTTGTACATGATCGCTGGCTGGGGGCCGATGTCGCGTGCCAGCGAGACTGTGCGGCCGGTGCGCACGAGCGATGTTGCCTGGGCACGCTTTGCGGCCGTGATGAGGTTCGCGGTGCCGCGCTGGTCGTCGTGGCCCCAGCGGCCCCAGTTGTTGAGCTCCTTGAAGTACCCTTCGACGCGATCTTGCGTGGGCGGCGTCCAGTCGGCCATCACTCGGCTCCTCTCGAATGCGGTTGCGTGGCGGCACCACCGTAGTCAATCTGCGGCCGGGGGTCAATCGGCTGCGGCTGGCTAGAGAATGATCCCCTCCGGTCAGAGACCTACCAGGCTCACCTCTGTCCAGGGCCGCGCAACGTATTGATATTTCTGGAATCCCATTCCGGTACCAGATTTGCCCTAGAGTTCTGCCATGGAAGGCTTCGGTCCTCGGTTCCTGATCCTCCTGGCGGCCACGGCCGTTGTGATGGCTGCGACGCCTGTCGGGGCGGAAGTGTACAAGCGGACTGCCTCGGACGGGACCATCTATTTCACGAACATCCAGCCGAATCCCTCCCACCAGCGGGCGGTGTTCACTCCGGCCCCGGCACGTAGCTCGCAGCGGCCGGCGTCGGCCGATCACGGGGTCTACGCCCAGGAGATCGCAGAGGCGGCGGCCCGATATGCGGTGCCGGAGCGCCTCATCTGGGCGGTGATCCGGGTGGAATCGGGATTCGACCATCGAGCCATGTCCCGAACGGGCGCGCGTGGGCTCATGCAGCTGATGCCGGAGACCGCCGCGATCCTCGGCGTGCGGGACTCCTTCGACCCGCGCGAGAACATCCACGCGGGCGCCCGCCATCTGCGCGGCCTCATGGAGCGGTTCCGCTACGATCTGCCGCTCGCCATCGCGGCGTACAACGCCGGCGAGAAGCCGGTGGTGGCGTTCCGCGGCATCCCGCCATATCCCGAGACCCGGGAGTACGTGACGCGGGTGCTGCGCCTCTACGGCGCGCCGATCGCGTGGGAGCTACAGGGGAGCGGCATTCAGCAGATCGTCGAGCGCGACGGCACGGTCGTCTACACGAACGTCGCGCCTCCACGGTTCAGCGCGGCGGTCATACACGGAAGATAGCCCGGCGATTCTTCGGGCTCCCCCCCAGAACTTTCCGCGGCGAATCGACCCCTCTCGGTTGGACAATCCAGCAGTCCGATCTCTTGTCCGATGCTCGGGCAGGGCGTTCTCGGGCATGGGGCGGATGTCGCGCCACATGGCGCGATCGTTCGACAGGAGGGAAGCGACATGGCCAAGGGACTGGCGCTCACGATCGGGTTGAACGCGGTCGATCCCAGGCACTACGAGGGCTGGAGCGGAAAACTCAACGCGTGCGAGGCCGACGCCCGCGACATGGCAGACATCGCGCGCTCCAGGAAGTTCAAGGTGCAGCGCTTGCTGACCCGACGCGCCACGCGTCGGGCGGTGCTGGGGGGCATCGCCAGGGCGGCCAGCGCGCTGAGATCCGGCGACATCTTCCTGCTCACGTACTCCGGCCACGGGGGGCAAGTGCCCGACCGCAACCATGACGAGCCCGACGCACAAGACGAGACCTGGTGCCTCTACAACGGCGAGCTCATCGACGACGAGATCCACCAGGCGCTCGGTCGGTTCAAGCCGGGCGTGCGCGTGCTCGTATCTTCCGACAGCTGCCACAGCGGCACCGTCACCAAGACGATGTTTTATGCCGCGCGGGGAGCCGCGGGGGGCGTGGTCACGGCCGGAGCGGCGGGCACCGATCGGGCGCGTTACCGCAACATGCCCCGGGAGGTCGCGCTGCGCACGTACCGGGCTCACCGGGCGATGTACGACAAGCAGCAGGACTCCATCAAGGGCGACCCGCGAGCGCCGAAGTTCTTTGCCGTCGGCGCGCCCAGCCGGGCGTTCGAGAGCCAACGACCGTTTACGTTGTAGGCCGTTGCGGGTCCTGACGGGCGCCGCACGCGAGGAGCCGGGGCGACGGCATGCACTTCGAGGTGGCACGCGTGGAGTAGGGAGGCACTATGCCAAGGGCGACGAGGTCACCACGGCTCGTGGAGTTCAATCCCAAGCGCAACATCGTTCCCGATCGTCTGGACTTGCGCGACCGGCCGTACATCCCGGTGCTCCACGCGCCGCCTCCGCCTGAAATGGCGCCCCAGCTCAAGCTGCCCGTGCTCAACCAGGAGCGCACCAATGCGTGCACGGGCTTTGCCCTCGCGAGTGTCGTCAACTTCCTGCTCCGGAAGCATCGCGATCCGGCCGCGCCGCCGATGTCGCCGTTCATGCTGTACTCGATGGCCCGCCGCTACGACGAGTTCCCGGGCGCTGCCGAGGACTCCGGCTCGAGCCTGCGCGGCGCCATGAAGGGGTGGTACAAGCACGGCGTTTGCCGCTTGGATCTGTGGCGCCGCCCGGAAATGCCGCGGCCGGCCGCGAAGCCGGCGGACGACTGGTGGCTGGACGCCGCGCGGCGCCCTCTCGGCGCTTATTACCGCGTCGACACGCGGTCAGTGACGGACATGCACGTGGCCCTGCACGACGTCGGCGTGCTCTACGCGAGCGTCGTCTGCCACGGGGGCTGGCTCAAGGGAAGGGGCGTCAGGAAGGGCAAGGCGTACTGGACGATCCCGCCGGCGGAGGTCCTGCCTGACGACGGCGGGCACGCGTTCGTCATCGTCGGCTACACGCCCGCGGGGTTCATCATCCAGAACTCGTGGGGCCCGGGGTGGGGGACCGGGGGGCTCGCGATCCTCACGTACCAGGACTGGAGCGACAACGCCATGGACTGCTGGGTGACGCAGCTCGGGGTCGCCACCGAGCAGCACGTCGAGATCGCCCGGTCTCCGTCGCTGCGCATGGCCCGGGGCAAGGTCCAGATCGCGTCGGACAGTACCCTCCGCGACCGCGAGCTCTCGCCGTTCGTCATCGACATGGAGAACAACGGTCGCTTGTCGGGGAGCGGGGTGTTCCGTACGCAGCGGACCGACGTCGAGGCGCTGGTAGATTTCCACGTCGGCGAGGCGCGCAAGAAGTGGAGCCTCAAAGCCGCCGAGCCGACCGACGTGGCCATCTACGCTCACGGCGGCCTCACCGGCGAGGAGTCGGCGGCCGAGACGGCGTCGCGCTGGATCCCCGCGCTGTACGAGTCGAGGATTTTCCCGATCTTTCTCATGTGGGAGACCGATCTCTGGTCGACCCTGAGGAACCGGCTGGCGGATCTCGTGACGGGCCTGCCCAGACCAACGGGCGGGCTGGTCGACCAGCTCCGGCGCTTCTGGAACCAGCGGCTGGAACGGCTGCTCGCGCCGGCGGGGTCGCTCATCTGGGGCGAGATGAAGCAGAACGCCGACGGCATCTCGAGGTACAGAGAGAGCGGTGGCCTCGTCCTCTACGAGAGCGGCATGAAGTCGCCGTGGTTCACGAAGGCGCCGGTGCGCCTGCACCTGATCGGTCACTCCGCGGGCGCGATCGTCCAGTGCCACGTGGTCGACCGCCTGGCCCAGCTCGGCTGGAAGTTCGACAGCGTCAACTTCATGGCGGCCGCGGCGACCGTCGACCTCTTCGAGCGTACGCTGCTGCCTCGGCTCAAGGACAAGACGGTGAGGGAGTTCCGCTCCTTTTTTCTCGCCGACGCCGCCGAGGAGCAGGATTCGACCTGCCGGCCGATCCTCGGCTACAGCCGCTCGCTTCTCTACCTCGTGTCGGAGTCGTTCGAAGGTGGCAGACGCGCTCCGATCCTCGGCATGGAGAAGTACTTCGGCGCCGAGATCGCGTCGCTCGGGCTGCCGAACGTCAAGGCGTGGACCGCGCCGGGCGCCGCCACCGCCAGCACGACCCACGGCGGCTTCGACGACGACCGCCTCACCATGGAGTCGATCATCAAGCTGATCAAGGGGCGGAAGCTCTGAGGCGTTCGGGGGCGGGGACGACGCCGAGGAGGAGGAGCGAACCTCCTCCTCCTCGGGAAGCGACGGAGCTACTGTCCCTTCACCAGGAAGTGTGCACGGCGGTTCAGGCTCCAGCAGTCTTCGCTCGGCTCGGCGCACACGGGCCGCTCCTTGCCGTAGCTGACGATCGTGATCCGGTTCGACCGGACACCTCGAGAGACGAGATAGTTCATCGACGCCTTCGCGCGCCGGTCGGCGAGCGCCAGATTGTACTCGGACGTCCCGCGCTGGTCGGCGTGTCCCTCGATGAGCACCAGCAGCTTGGGATTGGTCTTCAGCGACTCCGCGTTCGCGTCAAGGACTTCGCTGTCTTCCGCCCGGATCTCGTACCGGTCGAAATCGAAGCGGACATCCTTGAGTAGCGCCATCGTCGCGAAGTCCTTCGGGTTGGGTCGGTTGGGATTGCCTTGCGCGGAAGAGCCGGCAGGGCCTCCGGCCGCGGACCCGACACCACGACCGCCATCCGCGGATCCGGCCATAGACCCGCCCGCCATCGGCGACGAGGCATCCGACGTGGTCGAGGGCGACTTTGCGCAACCGACCAGGATCGGCGCCGAGATCAGCAGCACCAGAGCGATCTGTGAGCAGCGCTTCACCATAGTGCCTCCCTTGTTCGAGCCCCGGGAGTGGGCTACGACTCGCTCGCGCGCCACGCCCGGACATGCCGGGTGCACATCCGATGCCGCAGCGCAACGGGCAAGATATGGTGCAATGGCGGACGATAGTGGGCATCGGTGGTGCGCCGAACCCCCTGCGCGGCCGGCGACGGTCGTCTGGGATTGCCAGAACGTCAGCATCGGCCGCCATCCCGGCACGGCGGCCGCGGGAGGTCTGACATGAAGTTTGGCTTGAGCCCGCTCCAGGCAGGCGGTGATTTCGCGGCGACCATCCGCGAGTGCGAGCAAGCCGAGGCGGCCGGGTTCGACTCGGTGTGGCTCGGGGAGCACCACAATAACCGCACCCTCTATCCGACGCCGCTCATCGGGTTGGCCGCCATCGCCGGCCGGACGCGCAAGGTTCGCCTCGGGTCTCCGAGGGCCGCCTGATCCTCGGAGTGGGTGCCGGGTACGCGCCCGAAGAGTTCGCGGCCATGGACGAGGCCGTGCCCTTGATCCAACGGCTCTGGTCCGAGGACAAGGTCACTCACGCTGGCCGGCACTATCGTGTGACGAGCGCCACCGTGAGCCCACGTCCGGTGCAGAGTCCCCGGCCACCGATCTGGTTCGGGGGCTGGGTCGAGCCGGCCATCCGGCGCGCCGGGCGGTTGGGTGAGGCGTGGCTGGGCGGGCCGTCAGCCAAGCTGGACGAGGTGGCGGCCTGCGTGCGTCTGTACCAGGAGGCACGGACGGACGCGGGGCGCGACCCCGATGCCGGCGAGGTGGCGCCCGTCGTGAAGCGACCGGCCGGGACCCTGACCATCGAGCGGTTGGCCGAGGACCGGATCATCCTGGGCGATCCGGCGAGCTGCATCCGACAGCTCCAGGCTTTCGAAAAGAATTGGCTCGGGCACCTCGTCTGCCGGGTCTCTGCGCCGGGGATCCCGCGCGACGCCGCCATGAGCTCACTGGATCTGCTCACACGCGAAGTCCTGCCCGCCTTCGCGTGAGGGCCGGGCAGCTGGAGACAACGTAATGGCTCCCCTACGATGGTTGACGGCGACCGTCCTGTGCGCCTCGGCGATATCAACCGCGACCGCGACGGAGTCGATCTGGGAAGCTCTGCGCACGCCCGGCAGCGTCGTGGTGCTGCGTCATAGCTACGCCCCCGGTACCTTCGATCCACCGAGCGCCAGGCTCGACGACTGTTCGACACAGCGCAACCTGGATGCGAGTGGTCGGGCTCAAGCCAGGCGCGTCGGCGAGGAGTTTCAGCAGAACGGCATCGCTGTCGGTGTGGTATTGTCCAGCCCGCGCTGCCGGTGTCTCGACACCGCCCGCCTGGCGTTCGGGAAGGTGCAGTCCTGGGAACCGCTACAGGGCGCGCTCAGCGACGAAGAGCGTCGCCAGCGCCAGTTGGCCGAGACCAGGAAAGCGATCGAAGCGCACCGCGGAGGACCACCCCTGGTGCTGGTCACCCACGGGAGTGTCGTCACCGCTCTGACCGGGCTCAGCATTCGCATGGGCGAGTTCGTCGTCCTGCGGCGTGCGGCGGACGGAACCCACTCGGTTGCCGGGCAGTTGTACGTCGAGTGACCACGCGAGCGAATCGGTGGCTCGCGAGTTGTGCAGACGCTTCGACGCGTAACGGGGAAACTGGATGCCGACGACGCTTCTGATGCTACCGCCGCAGACGCCCACCACACGCGCCTGGGCTTCCCGGCTCGCGGCGGCCCTGCCGGAGCTGGCCATCGTGATCGCGGAGACCGAGGCCGACGCCGCTCGCGCCGTCGGCGAGACCGACGCCGCGTTTGGCACGATGCCGGACACGCTGCTTCGCGACGCACGGCGGCTCCGCTGGCTCCAGGCGCCGCAGGCGGCGCCCCCCGCCGGCTACTACACGTCGGCGTTGATCGCTCATCCCGTCGTGGTGACGAATTTCCGAGAAATCTACAACGACCACATCGGCGCGCACATCATGGCGTTCGTCCTCGCGTTCGCGCGCGGGTTCCAGCACTACCTTCCGCGGCAGCTCCGGCGCGAGTGGCGCCGGGAGCCGCTCGACACTGGCGTGATCCACCTGCCGGAGGCCACCGCGCTCATCGTCGGCGTGGGCGGAATCGGCGCGGAGGCCGCGCGCCTCGCCGCCGCGTTTGGCATGCACGTGATCGGCGTGGACCCGCGCCGGCGCGAGGCGCCGCCGGGCGTGCTCAAGCTCGACGGGCCCGACGCGCTCGACGCGCTGCTGCCGCTCGCGGATTTCGTGATCCTCACGGTGCCCCACACTCCGGCCACCGAGGGCTTCATGAACCGGACGCGCTTTCAGCGGATGAAGCGCACCGCGTTCTTCATCAACATCGGACGCGGCATGACGACGCGGCTCGACGACCTGGTCGCGGCGCTGCGGGCCGGCGAGATCGCCGGCGCCGGGCTCGACGTCTTCGAGCAGGAGCCGCTGCCGGCCGACCATCCGCTGTGGACGATGCCCGGCGTCCTCATCACTCCGCATACCGCCGGTCACGGGCCCTTTCTGGACGACCGGCGCTTCCAGGTCCTGCTCGACAACTGCCGGCGCTTCCTGGCCGGCGAGCCGCTCCGCAACGTGGTCGACAAGGCTAGCTGGTTCTGAGGATGCCCGTTCCGGTCGGCCTCAACGTCTGGTCGCGACTGGTGGAAGCGACCTTCCCGTACTTCGACCGGACGGTCGGTCCGTTCGACTCGCTCTGGCTTCCCGACCACGTCCAGTACGACGGCCACAAGGTCGCCGAGGGCTGGACGCTCCTGGTCTGGGCCTTGGCCCGCTATCCGGACAAGCTCGCGGGCCACGAAGTCCTGTGCAACAGCTTTCGGAATCCGGCGCACACGGCCAAGATGGTCGCCACGGCGCAGGCGCTCTCGGGCGGCCGGACGATCCTCGGCATCGGAGCCGGGTGGAACCAGGAGGAGTACCTCGCGTACGGGTGGCCGTGTCCCCCGACCCGCGTGCGCATCGCCCAGCTCGCCGAGGCGATCGAGTTGATCCGGCGCATGTGGAGCGACTCGCCGGCGAGCTACGAAGGGCAGCATTATCGCATCGTGAAGGCCCACTGCGAGCCGCGGCCCGAGCCGATCCCGCCGGTCATGGTCGGCGGGCACGGGGAGAAGTATCTGCTGCGCGTGGTCGCGCAGCACGCCGACTGGTGGAACTACGGCTTCCGCGACCACGCGCTCCATGCCCACAAGCAGGAAGTCCTGAAAGCGCACTGCCGCGAGGTCGGCCGGGACTACGACCAGATCGTGCAGGTCGTGCGCGTCGGAATCCTGATCGCTCGGACGGAACGCGAAGTGGAGCGGCTCAAGGCCGATCCCTGCGTGCGGCCGATGGCGGACATCCGGCTGGCCGGAACGCCGGCCCAGGTCACGGACGCGCTTCAGCGGATCGTCCGCCAGGGCGCCGCCAGGCTCACGGTGAACTTCGCCGACGCGCCGCGCCCGGACGGGACGGAACTGTTCTCGGAGACCGTCCTGCCGTACCTCTAGGCGCCCGCCGACTCCGGCCCGCTCGCGAACCAGAGCCGCGGGTCGGCGGCGCGCACGCGCGCCTCGGGCAGACCCAGCTCGCGGCGCACGATGTTGGTGCCCTCGACGAGCGCGACGCACTTGTAATACGCGATCCGCCGGCTCAACCCCTCGCGACCGAATCCGCAGTCGGTGGTGATCACCAGCCGCTCCGGCGGGATGTACTCCAGCGCCTTCCGGATCAGCCGGGCCACGTGCTCCGGGGGTTCGACGACCGTGTTGCAGTGGCTGACCACGCCGATCCCGATCTTCTTGTCGGTCCGGTGCTTGGCGAAGAGCGGAAGGTCGCGGCCGTTGGTGCTGGCGCACTCGAAGGTGATGACGTCGCCGTCGAGCTGGAGGAGATGCGGCAGCGCGCGCTCGTAGCTCGGCGGTTCCCAGTACACGCGCTGCTGGTTCGGATTGCCCCAGCAGGTGTGCACCCAGATCTCGGCGTCGACGCCGACGAGCTGGCGGTTGAACGCCTGTGTGAGGAACTCGAGGTCGGCGTCGCTGCAGTCGGGCCGCGTCGTGCGCCCGTGGTGCGGGGGCTCCTCGACCTGGATGAGCGGACAGCCACCGGCGGCCAGCTCACGGAACTCGGCGTTCATGATGTCGCACAGCTCGTTGATGAGTGTCTTGTCGTCGCCGTAGTACTCGTCCCAGAGCATGCTCGCGAGGGCCGGCGCGCAGATCGCGCCGAACTTCAGGGGCCGGTCCGTCAGGCGCTGGGCCGCCTTCCAGAGCGCCGTGTATTCCAGAGGCCCGCGGCGGAGCTTGTCCTTGACCACCCCGGGTTGATAGGCCTCCTGCACCTCCCAGAGGATGTGACCCGGGCGCAAGCCGTGCCGCTGCATCCAGCCGCGGGAGGTATCCCGATGGCCTTCGACGCCGCCGAGCCGCTCGATCGGATAGAAGAACCACGACTTGCCGCCGACGGCCAGGTCGAACCGGCTGTCGCCGTCGGTCACGATGTCGAGGCCCGCGGCCTCCTGGGCGTTGATGACGCACGCGACCGCGTCCAGGTACTGCTCGCGAAAGAGCGAATCGCCGAGCGCCGACTTGAACGAGCGGCCGCGCAGGCTCTCGTTGAACCAGTGCGGGCGGGGATACGACCCGGTGATGGCCGTCGGCAGCATCAGATCGCGCGTGATGCTCAGCATCGGTTCCTCCCCGACTCAGCGACCCTTGAGCCTGACCTCCTCGTACGGCGCGCTGAAGAGGTGACCGGCGATCAGGCTCAGCGCCGGCTCCGCCACCCGCGGTCCGTAACCGTTCAGGACGGCGATCTCCCAGACGGGCGCGAACATCACCCGCTCGTGCATGCGCTGCTGGATGCGGTGCAGCGTGACCTCGCGGCGTTTTCGGTCGCGCTCGGCGGCCTGCTCCTGAATGAGCTCCTCGATGTCGGGATAGCTCCCGTACGTGTAGAGTCCGCCGGCGGCCACAAACGAGTCGAGGCGGGTCGCCGCGTTGCCGTACGCGCCGCTCGCGAGGTAGACGAGCGGGCGCAGCTTCTTCTCGCGGACCTGGGTGAAATACGCGGCGCGCTCGAGGGGACGGACCCTCGTCCGGATCCCGACGGCCGCGAAATAGTTGGCGACGGCCTCAGTATAGTCGGCGAAGTTGGCGTCGGTCGAGAGCTCCCCGGCCTCGAAGCCGTTCGGGTAGCCCGCCTCCGTCAGGAGTTGCTTCGCGTTCTTCGGATCGTACGAGTAGACGGGCGCTGGCCAATAGAACTCGAAGTCCATCGGGATGATGCTGCCCGTCATCCGCGAGAAGCCGAGCGTGATGGACTGGTTGATGGCCGGCCGGTCGATCGCTTGATTGACGGCGAGACGGACGCGCCGGTCGGCCCAGAGCGATTTCTGATCCCACTGCTCGGTGAAGAGCACCCAGTGGCCCCCGAAGCTGTGGGCCGGCTTCAGGCCGAGTCCGGGCCTACGGTGGACATCCTCGGCGATGGCGCCCCGGAGGGCATAGGCGATGTCGACCTCACCGCGCTTGAGCATAGCCGCGCGCGTCACCTCGTCGGGCACGACCTTGAGCACGAGCCGCTTGACGCTCGGGCTCTTCCGCCAGTACTGCTCGTACGCGTCCAGCACGAGCTCGACACCGGGCGTGAAGGAGACGAACCGGTAGGGCCCGGCGCCCACCGGCGCCTTCTTGAACCCTTCGTCGCCCACCTTCTCCACGTACTTCGAGGGGACGATCCACCCCGCGCCCGTCGCGGGCGTCGCGTAGAACGTGAGGAAGTCGGGCCAGGGCTCCTTGAGCTGGAAGCGGACACGATGCGGGTCGACGACCTGTATCTGCCGCACCCTGTCCTTCAGCACTTTGGCCGACACTCCGCGGTAACGCTCGAAGGAGAACTTCACGTCGTCGGCGGTGAGCAGGTCGCCGTTGTGAAAGCGGACCCCCTGGCGCAGGACAAAGTCGTAGATCAGCCCGTCTGCCGACACGCTCCAGCTCTCGGCCAGGCTCGGGGCCATGGGCTTGCCCGGCATCGGTTTCACGAGAGCATCGTGCAGCGCGTAGAGGATCATGAACGGAGTGAGAAGCCCGGTCGCCTCGGCCGGGTCGAACCATACGGGCGCCAGCGCCACCGCGACGGCCCATGTGAGCTGCCCTGCAGGTGCTTCCGAGCGCCCATCGCCCTGGGCGGCGGCGAGCCCGGGCACGCGGGTGATCGTGAGGACGACGAGCAGGAGTGAGACGAGGGCGAGTCGGTGCTTCATCGCCACCCCCTACGACGATCTTGAAGTGACCGGCGGCTTCATCGCGAGAAAGCGGAAGCAATTGTTCCAGGTGATGTCCTCGTGGACCTCCTTGGACAGCCCCAGGGCGTGCAGCGTCTTGTCCACCGGGTGCTCGGGCGCCATGTAGGGATAGTCCGTCCCGACGAGGATCTGCCTGGCCCCGATCATGTCGATCAGATAGCGGAGGGCTCGCCGGTCGAAGAGCAGCGTGTCGTAGTAGAAGCGGCGGGCGTACTCTGCGGGCGAGCGCGGCAAGGCGCCGGGCGCGACGGCGCCGCGGCCCTGGCCGGGCGCCTCCTCGTTCCAGGTCCCGCTCCACTGATGGTTGTAGCGCGGCAGGAGGAAGGGGAAGGTGCCGCCACCGTGGCTGAAAGCGATCCTCAGGCCCGGGCACTTCTCCGCCGTTCCTCCGTCGATCATGGACGCGATGGTCAGACAGGTGTCCGTGGGGTAGCCGACGGGGTTGAAGGGAGACTTGGTGGGGAAGCGGTCCATCATCGTCGGACGGAGCGCGTGGACGAAGACCGCCACGCCGAGCCGCTCCGCCTCCTGGAAGAAGCTCCGGAACTCGGGCATGCCCAGCGATTTCCCGTTGACGTTCGATCCCAGCTCGACGCCCGGAAACCCAAGGCTCTTGACGTGGGCGAGCTCCTTGGCCGCCAGGCCCGGATCTTGTAACGGCACGATCCCGAGGCCGACGAAGCGGCCGGGCGCCGCTTCGCACATGCGGACGATGGCCTCGTTGGTGTAGCGGCAGAAGTCGAGGGCGTCCTCGGGCGTGAACCAGTAGGCGCACAGCTCCGGCATCGGCGAGATCACCTCGACGTCGACACCGTGTCCCTTCATGTCCCGCAGCCGGCGCTCGACATTCCAGTTGCCGTCGTGGACGGTGCGGTAGTTTTCGCCCTCGATCATGACGCGCGCGCGGCCGGGCTCGAAGTGGTCCATCGACGGCCAGGTCCACGCGCTGGCCCGCGTGCCCGCAGGCGGGAAGTGCTCGGGAATGATATGCGCGTGCATGTCGACGATCATCTACTGGCTCCTATTCGAGCGCCGGCTGTGCCGGCGCAATCGAATCCTGTGCACGGTCGCATCGCGCGACCGGTGGGGGGAATCGGGGGGGAGGGACGAGACTCCCTGTGGGCACCATTGACCAATCCCGTGAGGTTACCATCGCCCGCGAACGTCCAGCCGGATTCGGTTGGTGTCACGACGATACGCCCGATACCGAGGGTCCGCATAGCTGCGCGAGTCTGCGCCGTATCGTTCGCCTTGATGACGGGTCCGCGCCAGCGCAGCCACTCGGCATTCTTCGCTAGCGAGCGTTCGAAGTCTGCCTGCTCCAGGTCCAGAGGCTCAGGCTCGGCCAGGCGTACGCGGACTGCGTCCAGTTCAGCCTGCCGTGTCTTCAGCCGGTTGCTGACTGCGGCGCCGTTCTCAATCTGGTCAAGTAGCTTTTCGATCGCTGACTCTAGCCGTTGCTCTTCGCGGACCAGGTTCCTCCGCTCGTCGACCGACACGGACTGCTCTTCGCGCCAGCGCGCCGTCCGCTCCGTCAGCAAGGTCCAGAGTACGTCGGGGTCTTCGATTACCGCGTGCAGGGATTCGAGCACCGCCGCGTCGAGTTTAGGCTCAGGTACGCCCCGATTGTTCGAGCAGGCGTGAATGCCCTGAGAATTGCGCCGGGAGCAGTAGTAGCTTTTCGTCCGACCGTTCTTCGACAGGAAGGTCAGCGAGCCGTCACAGACACCGCAGACCAGGAAACCATTCAAGAGATGCTGCGCGATCAGACCGGCTTCGGGTCGCCCGGTCAGTTTGCCGTCCGTTGAGCGGTGGGGATTGTAGCGTGCAAGGCTCGCGGCCCGGCGATCCTGAACCTTGGACCAGAGCGCGTCAGGGATGATACGGAGCGCAGGTTGCTGAACGACGGTCCAGCGGGTCTCGTCTTTGACGATCGCGCGACGCTTCGCCCGTCCACCGCTCACCGCTGGCTTCGAACGCCCAAACACGACTTCGCCGATGTACAGGCGATTGGTCAACATCGTTTTGACCACTGATTTCGACCAGCCCTTGCCAGGAGCCTGCACGTGGTCAGTCACAAGTGTGTCCACGATGCGACGATTGCCGAGCCCTTGTGACGCAAGCGTGAATACCCGGAGGATGACATCGCGCTCCACCTCATTGACGCTCCGCTCGGCGTGCGAGCCCTTGCCGAGCCCGACGCGGGTATGATCGTACCCATACGTCCGCGTGCCGGTTACCTGACCGGCGCGAGCCTTGAGAATCAGGGCGGCTTGCGTCTTCGCCGAGATGTTCGCGTTGAAGTCTTCGGCGGCGTAGTTCCGCATGCTGATCATTTGCTTGGCGATGGGCGTGTCTAGCTTTACTTCCTGGCCGTCCTGGTAGGTGAAGATGCGGACACCAGCCTCGACGATTTCCAGCATGACCAGGTTCGTACGGAAGGCTTCCCGTCCGAACCGATCGACGTTCATCGTGATGACACCCTCGAACGCGTGCGCCTTGGCAGCGGCCACGAGCGCGGAGAGTCCTGGCCGATCAACGAACTCGGCGCCCGAGATGCCATCGTCCTGAAAATCCTGGACGACGACGAACCCGGAGCGGTCGGCGAATTCGCGGGCCAGGGTGATCTGTCGCGTGATCGCGTCTTCGTTCTCCTGACTCTTGCGCGCATAAATGGCGACTCTCATGATGATTTCCTCTCTTGGTTGGCGCGGACAATTGTGTGTCCGTTCATGACGCAAATCGCGTCGGGTTGACGCGTACACTCCAGA
>WNEY01001539.1_pt1 | contig 16428 bp, 9 predicted proteins | sample 5400531 | NCBI WGS metagenome assembly WNEY01 (sample SAMN13153338, study PRJNA577476) | soil metagenome | isolation source: 200 cm saprolite under Douglas fir tree site 1 | place: USA:California | collected 2015-04-18
TGCGTCGTTCCGATCACACACGTCGAGACCGGTGCATCGGGCTGGGTTTCGTAACTGCGACCACCCAACTCCTCGGCGTAGTGCGAGAAGCCTTCGTTAAGCCACAGGACTTCGCTAGATCCGCTACGAACGAGCACGTGCTGGTTGAAGCTGATCATGTGCTGGAATTCGTGGATGAACGTCACCGGCACGAACCGCTGCACGTCGATGACGCTGTGCTTGCAGCTCAACTTGCCCGTCGGATCCGCGACAATCGAATAGAACACCTCTCCCTTATTTGAGCGCGAATCGTTACGGAATTGCGGGTCCAGATCGAGGCCGAAGAAGAAGCCCGCCACAAAACCGGTTTTCAGGCACACGCTGGCGCTGACGAGCTTGTTGACGACGTTCGTCATCAAGACGAGCACGACGCTGTTCGTGTCGATGTCCGATTCGCGTCCGAACGCCGCCGTATCGATCGCATAGAGACGCTGGTCGAAGGTTTTGGCGATGCTGTCGAGCTGCGTGGAATCGAGACCGCCGGCGGGGGCAAGTGTGTCGACGTAGATCGCAATCTTGCTCTGCACCGCGCGCACCCGCGCGATGACCCGAGTGAACGTCGAGCAGTCGAGTCTGGCGCACACCATGAACGTGCGCTGGTCGTTCAGTGCGGGAGGACCGGCTTGAACCGCCGGCCTTTGGGGGGCAGCAGCCTTCGCCATGTCGTCGCGATTGGGAGCGAAACCCCAGGAACGCCGCTCCTCGCCCAGGCGCAAGAAGTCGTGGAATTGCAGGGCCGGCGAGGGCGTGGGTTCACCAATCCCTGCTGAAGGTCCCGGCGCGGGGAAAATCGTGTCGCCACCCAGGCGGAACGACCCTGATGTCCCGGGAACGCCGGTCGCGAACTGCGGCACCACGAGGTACTCGAGGGTCGAGGGCGTCCCGTTGGCCGGAAACACTGTGCATCCGGAGTCGAGCACAGCATCAATCGACCGGTAGGCACCAGGAATGGCCAACACCACGGAGTCCCCCTTCGCTGTACAAGGACGCAGGTGCGGCTCCGTACCGCTACTACACGCCGCTATTCCCGCTGCCAACAGCCACAGCGGTTTCCGGGACATGCAGTGCATTCCTCTCCCTCTCCGTTACCTCTCCCGTGCGCCGCAGAGCCCATTGGAAACAGAGCGGTCCGGCTATCTGGTGCACACCGATCATGGCGACGAGCAGTGCTTCCAGCGACACGTTCGACTCGGGAAATGCGCGCCGCAGCAGCGCGGCGAGGGTGATGGCCAGCCCTCCTTGCGAGACCAAGCCCAGCCATCCGTACTGTGCGAAATCTCCTCCTGCCCAGCGGAATCCCCAACGCAACCCATTGATCCGTAGGCCCACGAGCAGCAGCACCCACGGCCACATCTCGGCCAACGCGTCGAGCCCAAGGTTGGTCCCCGCGAGCGCAAAAAATACGACATAGACCGGAACCGCGCATCGCTTAAGCTCGCTCGAGAGGCGCTCTCCCTCACGAGAATCGACGTTGCGCAGGGTAACGCCGGCCGCGAGCGCCACGAGGACGGGATCGAGTTGAACCAAGCGGACCGCCTGCGACACGAGGAAGGCGGCGATCAACAACGCCCATTCCACATATCGCTCCCGCAGCACGCGGAGGTATTGCGCCGCGCCGAGTCCCAATGCGGCTCCGCCGGCGAGCGATCCGAATAGCAGCAGCAAACCGCGAACAGCGATTCCCGGTGTGACGGCACCGCCACTCGCGAGCGGCTGCGCGATGGCGAGGACGACAATCAACAGCAGCACGCCGGCGACGGCTTGCACGATCGTGAGATCCACCATCGTCCTGGCCAGCGATCCCTCCGCGCCGATATCGGTGACGAGCGCCAAGGTCGTCGTGGGCGATACCATCGCCGCCATCGCTCCCAGGACGAGCGCGAACGCGATGGCGTCGCGGAACGGCTGGTGGGCGGTGAGTGGGAACCACGGACTGATGGTGAGGACGACGAGCGCGACGACGGCAAACGGAATCGCCATTGCGCCCGCCATCATTCGCAGCAGCGTGACGCGGCGTTCGCCGCGCAGTGCCAGCGAACGGACGTCAAGCTCGCAGCCGGCAGCCAACGCGATGAGTGACAGCGCTCCGGTCGCAATTGGGCTGAGCGCCTGCACCTCGTCGGAGCGAATCAGCCCGAGCCAACCCGATCCGGCCAGGAAACCAACGACGAGATAACCGACAATGCGCGGCAGACGCAGCCGGCTACGTTGCGCGATCCCGCCGCCCAAATACGCGGTGAACAGAAGGAACCCGAGTGACAGCGTCGCGCGCGCTTCCACGGAAGCGAGGACTCCTCCCGCGCGCGCGAACCGCTGTAGTACCGCCATGATGAGGAACGAGAACGCAAGCAGCAGCCATTGCATGAGCGCCGAAAATACGGCATCTTCAGCGGCGGAACCATGCCGTTCGTTCATCTCCACACGCATAGCGAGTACTCTCTCCTCGACGGCGCGAATCGCATCCCCGACCTGCTCGATCAGGTGCAGGCGTTGGGGATGGATTCGTTGGCGATTACCGACCACGGTAATCTGCACGGCGCCTGGTCGTTCTACGCGGAAGCGAAGGCACGCAAGATCCGGCCGATTTTGGGCTTCGAGGCCTACCTCGCGTTCGGCAGTCGCCACAGCCGCGAGAAGCCCAGCGCCGACACGCCGCTCGGTTCCAACTACTCGCACTTGGTGCTGCTCGCCAAGAACCGCGTCGGCTATCAGAACCTGATCAAGCTGTCGTCAATCGGATTCCTCGAGGGCTATTACCGCCGGCCACGCATCGACAAGGAAGTCTTGGAGCGCCATCGCGATGGGCTGGTCGCGCTGGCCGCGTGTCTCTCGGGCGAAATCGCGCTGTATCTCCGGCAGGGCAACTACGAAGCGGCCAAGATGAGCGCGGCCTGGTTCGCGCGGACCCTCGGCCCCGACGGCTTCTGGCTCGAGGTCCAGAATCACGGCCTTCCCGAGGAGAAGATCGTCACCGAAGGGATGTTCCGGATCGCCGCGGAGCTGGGGCTGCCGGTCGCCGCGACCAACGACGCGCACTACTTAAAGAAGGAAGACGCCGAAGCGCACGACGTGCTGCTCGCGATCGGCACGGGGAAAGATCTCGATGACCCCAAGCGGTTCCGCTTCTTCGGCCAGGAGAGCTACGTCAAATCGGAAGCCGAGATGCGCGAGTTGTTTGGCAATCGGGCCGACGTCCTGGCGGAGACCGCGCGGATCGCGGAGCTGTGTGAGTTCGATTTCGAGAAGCGCTACTTCCTGCCGCAGTATCCGCGTCCCGCGGAGTTCGCCACCGATCAGGACCTGCTCGTTCACCTCGCGCGTAAGGGCGCGGTAGAGCGCTACGGCGATCCGCTGCCCGCCGTGGTGGAGCAGCGGCTCGAGTATGAGCTCGACGTCATCACGCGCACCGGGTACGCCGGCTACTTCCTGATCGTCTACGATCTCGTCAAAGCGGCTCGCGACCGCGGCATTCCGGTCGGGCCGGGGCGCGGCTCCGCCGCCGGATCGCTCATCGCGTACGCGCTGCGCATTACCACGGTCGATCCGCTCAAGTTCGACTTGCTGTTCGAGCGGTTCCTCAATCCCGAACGCATCTCGATGCCGGATATCGATCTCGATTTCTGCTTCGAGCGGCGGGGCGAAGTCCTCGAGTACGCGCGCGAGCGCTACGGGCGGGAGTCCGTCGGCCAGATCATCACGTTCGGCACGCTGAAGGCGCGCGCCGCCTTCCGGGACGTCGCCCGGACGCTGCGCGTCGAGATGGCCGACGTCGAGCGCTTGACCAAACTGATTCCGTCGGGGCCGGCGTTCAGCGTGACGTTGGCGGAGGCAAGTGACAAAGTTCCGGAGGTGCGAGCCGCCGCCGCTCAGGACGAGCGCATTCGCAAAGTGCTCGACCTGGGGTCGCGCATCGAGGGACTGGCGCGTCACGCATCGGTGCATGCGGCGGGCGTCGTGATCGCACCGGGACCGCTGACCGATTACGTCCCAGTCTGCACGGCACCGGATTCCAAAGGCGACGCCTCCTCCCCCGACGCGATCATCACGCAGTACGACATGGTGGGTCTCGAGGAAGTCGGCATGCTGAAGATCGACCTCCTCGGCCTCAAGACGCTCACCGTGCTGCACGACGCCACGCGCATGGTCGCCGATCGACATGGCGTCACGATCGACCTCGAACACCCCGATCTCGACGATCCCAAAGTGTATGCGTTGCTGCGGTCGGGCCGGACGGCCGGGATCTTCCAGTTTGAATCGCCGCTTGCGACCGACTGCCTGCGCAACATGAAGTGCGATCGCTTCGACGATCTCGTCGCGACCAACGCCCTGCTCCGCCCCGGTCCGCTCGACACGGGGATGTACCTCGTCTTCATCAATCGCAAACTCGGCCGCGAGAAAGTGCGCTACCCGCATCCCGCGCTCGAAGAGATTCTCGCGCCGACCTACGGCGTGATCGTCTATCAGGAGCAGGTGATGCGGATCGCGAGCGCATTGGCCGGCTACTCTCTCGCCGAAGCCGACGTGCTGCGCAAGGCGGTCGGTAAAAAGATCAAAGAGCTGATTCAGGAAGAGCTCAGCAACTTCGTGAAGCGGGCGATCGCGCGCGGCCACGATAAGCGCACCGTCGAGGAGATCGCCGCGCAAATCGAGACGTTCGGCCGCTACGGCTTCAACAAGTCGCACTCCGTCGCGTATTCGATCCTTTCCTACCAGACCGGGTGGTTCAAGACCTATTATCCCGCCGAGTTCATGGCGGCGTTGCTGTCCTCGGAAATCGGCAACACCGATCGCGTGGTGCAGTACATCAACGAGGCGCGCGAGCTCGGCCTCCAGGTGCTGGCGCCGGATGTGAACGAGTCAGGGTACAAGTTCACCGTCGTCGGCGACAAACGCATTCGCTTCGGACTCGGCGCCGTGCGCAACGTCGGTGAAGGCGCGATCGCCTCGATCATCGCCGGCCGTCGCGACGCTCCCTACCGTTCGCTGGTCGAGCTGTGCGACCGCGTGGATCTCCGCCTCTGCAACAAGCGGGTGATCGAATCGCTCATCGATGCGGGCGCGTGCGATTCACTGGGTGGACACCGAGCCCAGCTCGTCGCCGCGCTGGACCATGCGTTCGGCGAGGCGCAGGTGCGCCAGCAGGAACGGACCTCCGGTCAGCACGCGCTGTTCGGGGAGGACACGCCCGCGGCGTCACCCCCGCAGGCGCTGCCCGACGTCCCGCCATGGACCGAGCACGAGCGCCTGGCACGGGAGAAGGCGGTCCTTGGCTTCTTCATTTCCGGCCACCCCCTCGCCAAATACCGCACGGAAGTGGAGCTTTTCGGGAATCGGACGACCGCGACATTGGGGATGTGGAGCGAGCAGAAAGTCGCCGTCGCGGCGGTGGTCACGGCCCTGAAGCGGCAGATCTCGAAGAAAAGCGGCGCCGAGTATGCGCGGCTGACGCTGGAAGACTTCACGGGGACAGCGGAGGCGTTGGTATTTCCGGAGGCGTGGGCCAAGCTGAACGGGGTGATTCACACGGACGGGGCCTATCTGCTCACCGGCGGCTACATCCCGCGCGATCGTGGTGAAGAGCAGGCGCCGTTCATCGTCGATTCGGCGCGCAGCCTCGACGACCTGAAACCGAGCGGCGCGATCGGGGTCGCGCTGCGCTGGACTGCAAACACCCGGCCGGACCCCGAAACGGCGCGTGCCATTGCGGCGCTGTGCGCCGCGCATCCCGGTCCCACGCCCGTCTTTCTCGAGTGGCACGGCGCGAACGGATCCGGCAATGAAACCGTGCGGTTGCGGAGCCGCTCGTTCCGCGTGGACGCGGCCGACGACTTGCTCGCCGCCTTGCGAGACATCGTCGGCATCGACGGTGTCCATCTGATAAAGGCGTGAAACAACGAGGCGTTAAGAAGACCTTCTAGATGGCGATATACACATTGGATTTCGAAAAACCGCTGCTCGAGCTGGAGAAACAGATCGAGGAGCTGAAACGCATCGCGGGTGAGAAGCCAGATGTCGCGAAGAACATCCGGCCGCTCGAAGACCAGCTCGCCGCGCTGCGTCTCGAGATCTATAAGCACCTGACGCCGATGCAGCGCGTGCAGGTTGCCCGTCATCCCCGCCGTCCCTACCCGCTCGATTACGTGAACACCGTGTTCACCGACTTCGTCGAGCTCCACGGCGACCGGCTCTATCGGGACGACCCAGCGATTGTGGGAGGGTGGGCGCGGCTCGATGGCACGAGCGTCATGGTGATCGGTCATCAAAAGGGCCGAGATACCAAGGAGAACCTGTATCGCAACTTCGGCATGGCGCATCCCGAGGGCTACCGCAAGGCGATGCGGCTGATGCGGCTGGCCGCCAAATTCGGCGCGCCGGTCATCACGCTCGTGGACACGCCGGGCGCCTATCCGGGACTCGGCGCGGAAGAACGAGGCCAGGCGGAAGCGATCGCGAGCAGCCTGATCGAGATGGCCTCGCTGCAGACGCCCATCATTACCGCAGTCATCGGCGAGGGTGGCTCGGGCGGCGCGCTTGCGGTCGGCCTCGCCGATCGGGTGCTGATGCTCGAGAACTCCGTCTACTCCGTCATCTCCCCCGAGGGCTGCGCGGCGATTCTCTGGAAGGACGCAAGTCAGCGGGAGCGCGCCGCGGAAGCACTCAAGATCACCGCCCAGGATCTTCTCAAGCTCGGCGTGATCGACGAGATCGTGCCCGAGCCGCCGGGCGGCGCGCATTCCGATCCCGACGCGGCGGCCGCCTCCCTCGGCGACGCGCTACAGCGCCATCTGGGCCAACTGCGGAAGCTGAAGGTCGACAAACTCCTCAAACGCCGCGAAGAAAAGTACCTTTCCATGGGTGCGCTGACCGAGAAGTGATTTGACGCATCTCCTGGAAGTCCGGTTCAAAGGGAACCGGCGCGAATACTTCACCTGGCCGTCCCCAGAATCTCCCTCACTCCGCGTCGATGACGCCGTCATCGTCGAAGTAGAGCGAGGGCAGGATTTCGGTATTGTCTCGGCGCTTGGGGACCTGGCCGAGAAGAAATGCAAACGCTGTGGGGCGTGTAACGAGGAAACGAGCCCCCCCCCCACCCCCGCCCCCGCCCCCGCCCCCGCCCCCGCGCTTCAGGCCCTCGTGCGGCGCGCCACCGACGAGGACCGCAAAATCGCCGCCGACCTCCGGCTGAACGAAGAAGATGTGCGTCGTACGGTGCGCGACCGCGTGCGCCAACACGACCTCCCCATGAAAGTGTCCGATGCCGAGTGGCAATGGGACAAACGCAAGCTGACGATTTACTTCACGGCCGAGCAGCGCGTGGATTTTCGAGCGCTGGTGCGCGACCTGGCGAGTTTGTTTCGCACGCGCATCGAGCTGCGTCAGATCGGCGCCCGTGACGAAGCGAAGCGCCTCGACGGCATCGGCCGCTGCGGGCGGCAGCTCTGTATCGCGAGCTGGCTGCCTGAAGGACGCCCGGTGAGTCTCTCGCTCGCCAAGGCGCAGGGGTTGTCGCTCAACCCCGTCCAGATCTCGGGACCGTGCGGCCGGCTGCTCTGCTGCCTCCACTATGAGCACGACTTCTACGTGCAGCAGCGCAAGCGTTTCCCTAAAGAAGGAAAGGCGCTCAAGACCGCCGAGGGCATGGAGCAGGTGGTGGCCGTCGACATCTTTCGTGAGCGCGTCACGCTCCGCTCCGACGCCGGCAGCACCCGCGTCGTCCCTCTCGATCAGCTGCGAGTGTAGTGACGAAGTACTTCCTCACCACAGCCATCGACTACTCCAATGGCGATCCCCACCTGGGGCACGCCCTGGAGAAAGTCGGCGCGGACTGCATCGCCCGCTATCGCCGCCTGCGCGGCGACCAGGTGCACTTCCTGATGGGCATGGACGAGCACTCCCAGTCCGTCATCCAGGCCGCCGCGCGCGCGAACGTCAGCCCGCGCGAATGGGTGGACCGCATGGCGACGACCTTCGCCAATTACTGGCGCACGCTCGAGTGCAGCAACGACGACTGGATCCGCACGACGGAGCCGCGGCACGTGCGTGGCGTCGTGGCCCTGCTCGAGCGCATCCAGCAGCGTCGCGCCGATGACTTGTACGTCGCGGATTACGAGGGGCTCTACTGTACCGGCTGCGAGGAGTTCAAGCAGCCGGCGCAGATCGTCAACGGCCATTGCATCGAGCATCCAACGCTCGATCTCATCCCCACCAAAGAGCGGAATCATTTTTTCCGGCTGAGCGCCTACGGGCAGCGGCTGCTGCGTCTCATCGGCACGAACGAGCTCCGCGTCGAGCCGGCGATTCGCCGCAATGAAGTCGTACGCCTCATCGAAGATGGATTGCAGGACGTCTCGATCTCACGGCAGCGATTGCCCTGGGGCATTCCCTTCCCCGGCGATTCCGAGCAAACGGTCTATGTTTGGTTCGACGCGCTGATCAATTATTTGTCGGCGACCGGCTTTCCCGATCCCGGTTACGACCGGCTCTGGCCCGCCGACCTCCACGTCGTCGGCAAGGGGATCACGCGCTTTCACTGCATAATCTGGCCGGCGATGCTGCTGGCTGCGGGTCTCGAGCTGCCGCGGCTGGTGTGGGCGCACGGCTACGTGCAATGGGAAGGCACGAAGATGAGCAAGACCGCCGGCACCGCGGTGAGCCTCGGCGCCGCGATCGAGCGCCACGGCGCCGATGCGCTACGCTACTTCCTGTTGCGCGAGGTGGGATTCGAGAACGACGGCAACTTCACCTGGGACCGGTTCGACGCCCGCTATACCGCCGATCTCGCGGACACGTTCGGCAATCTCGTCTCGCGCACGTTGTCGATGGTGCAGAGCTACCGCGGTGGCATCGTTCCCGATCGCAGCGCCAGTGACACTCCCCTCGAGCGCGCCGCGCAGGAGACCATCGCCGCGTACACACGCGCGATGGACAAGCTTGACCTGCTGGACGGCGCCGCGCTCGTCATGGAGCTCGCGTCGCGCGCGAACCGCTATGTCCAGGAGACGGCGCCGTGGAAGATCGCGAAAGAAAAGCGGGATGCGGAGCTCGACGCGATCCTCGTCAGTCTCGTGCGCACCGTCGCGCGACTCGCGGTCCTCGCCGCGCCATTCATTCCCGCGAAGGCGCAAGAAACATGGACCGCATTGGGAGCCCCGCGGCCACTGAGCGACGTGCGCCTGACGGATCTCGCGGACCTCTCGGTCGGTCGGCAGCGGGTTGCCAAGCCGCCCCCACTATTTCCCAAGGACGACGCAGCTTAGCCGCCTGCCGCAAAAAACGTGACGGAGCGCACATCGTCCGATTTGACGGGGTCCCGCGCGGAGCCGTATCTTAGCCTTCCCCATGAAGAAGAAGCACGCAGAGCGGCGCTGGACCGTCATGGTCGTGCCTCACGGCTCGGGGGCATCACGTGCCGTCGAGGTTTCGCAGACGGTCCTCAAGGCACTCGTCGGCCTCGGCGGCGTGATCGCGCTGCTGGTCCTCGTGCTCGGCGGCGCGGCGCTCTCGCGCGGCGTCAACGTCACGAAGAGCCGCACGCTCGAGCGCGAGAATCAATTGCTCGCGAGCGAGATCCAGCGGCTGCGCGAGCGCCTCGTCGGTCTGCGTGACACACTCAACGTCTTCGGCGAGCGCGAACAGGCGCTGCGGTTGATGGCGGGACTCTCGCCCGTCGACAGGGACGTGCAGCAAGCCGGCATCGGCGGACCCACGGGACAGTGGGCCGAGCGCGACAGCTTGTCGGCCGCCGGTGCGAGCGGCGCACAGGCACTCGCGGTCCGCATGGACATGGATCAGCTGACGCGCCGCGCCAACATCCTCGTTCGCTCACTCAGCGAAGCCTACGATTCCGCATCGAGCCAGCGCGCGCGCTATGCCGCCACGCCGTCCATCATGCCGACCAAGGGTTGGCTGACGAGCGCGTTCGCGGCCGAGCGCGTCCACCCCATCCTGCACCTCGCGCGCCCGCATGAAGGCATCGACGTCTCCGCTCCGATGGGAGCGGAGATCGAGGCGCCGGCGGGCGGCGTCATCACGCAGGTCTCCTGGGTCGAAGGCTACGGCAACATGCTCACGTTGGACCACGGCTACGGTCTCGTCACGCGCTACGCGCACTGCTCCAAGATTATGGTCACGCGCGGACAGCGCGTGAAGCGCGGCCAGAAGATCGCGCTCGTCGGTTCGACGGGATTGTCCACCGGCCCGCATCTGCATTACGAGGTGTGGGTCAACGGACGGCCGGTCGATCCGATCAAGTACGTGCTGCCGGACGCGATCGTCGACTGACATAAACGGCACAGCGCCGCGCTTGACGCGCGCTGTCCGCCAGGTGAAGATCCGAGCACACTCCGGACCGCGAGGTCCTATGTCCCGCCGCCATCGTCATCCGGTAGTTCCTGCATTTGCGATTGGCTTGCTGCTTGCGTGCGCACATGCCCCGCAGCGGCGTTCTGAAGAAGAGACCCAGCGCAACGCCGATGGCCGGCGCGTCGTGACTGCCGAGACGATCGAGCATTCCGGCGCGCGCACGGCGTGGGAAGCGCTGCAGCGCACCGTGCCGTTCTTCACGTTCAAGGACAACAATCGCGGCGGCACGTCCGGCATCGAGCATCGCGGCCGTTCCAGCATCGTGCTGCGCGACCAGCCGCTGATCCTGATGGATGGCGTGGAGCTGAACGACTTCACGACGCTGACGAGCGTTCCCGCATCCGATATCCGCGAGATCGAAATCCTCACCGGCATCGACGCGACGACCTATTACGGCACGGGTGCGTCGAAAGGCGTGATTCGCATCTGGACGAAGGGATCCGGTAGCTAAAAAAAAGGGGAGCCGATGCCGGCTCCCCTCTCTCCACCGCACGACCCGCCGCTTACGGCGTGTTGTAGTCGCACCCCGTGAAGTTCGGATTATTCCGTTCGTCGAAGGGCACTGGCAGCTCGGTGTTGTTGCCATACACCGTTCCCTTGGGATACGGGCCGATCGGAAAGATCGTATTCACGGCGCGACTGTAGGGTGCGCGGGCCAGCCGGCGGAGATCGCCCAACCGATGTCCGGTCGCGAACAACCAGAATGCCCGTTCCCGGAACAAAAGGTCCTGACGTCCGGCCGCCGTTCCCGGATCCGTCAGCGCAGTGAGTGTGAAGCGGCCGTTGTTCGCCGTATCGGCACGGAGCGCATTCAGGCTATCGATCCCCGCCGATGAGGCGCCGCCATTCAGTGCCACCTCGGCGCGAATCAGGCGCGCCTCGACGGATCCAGCGACGACCACGGGGCTCGTCGCCGACGTGTACTTGAGTAGCACGTACAAGTCGGAGGTGTTGTCGAACCCCTTCCCACGCAGCGCAGTCGTAACGCGAGGATCACCGGCAGTCCGGAAGTTCAGCCCGTTGGTACCCTCGGAGTTCGAGACCCCGAACCGGGCGGTCCCAAGCGGCGCCTGGTTGTTGAATACGAACACCCCGTTCCACTGGCGGTTCGTGGACGTTGAATGGGCTGTCTGATACGCTCCCGTCGTCACGCCGGCAACGGCGGCGTTGGCCCCGGCAAAATCTCCCTTATCGAGCAACGCGCGGCCTTTGCCGACGCTGGCCAAACGGACAATCGACGGATCCGCCGTCATCCCCAACGCCGAATCAAATCTGGAAATGGCCAGGTCCAGAATCTGCGTCGTGGTTTGCGGCGTGCCGTACGCGATCGAGCCGTCGGGCTGTCGCGCGCTGAACGGCACCGCGGAGCAATAGTTCTCGGCGAAATACACGTACGTGAAGCCCGACAGCGCCAACATCTCGCCCGTCTTTCCCTTTGCGGTATCGACGTACTGCTGCAGGGACGACGCGGCGCCCTCCAGCGCGACCCGCGCTTTGTGGAGATTGAAGTACACGGCGGTCAACGTGCCATTGCGTTCGCTGATCGCTCGGGAGTCGTACTCGATGCGCGTGGGGAACGTCTCCACATCGATGTACTCGTCCGTCATGACCCCGGAGACGAGGATCTGCCCTTCCGTACCGCCGTTGTCGCCGTCGTTGGCGAACGCGAAATCGCCGATCGCGCCGTTATACGCGGCCACGGCGCCATCCGCGTTCTGGAGGTCCTTCGGATTGATGACGTCGGGACTCTTCACATCCAGCAGGCCCGAACACGCCGTCAACGCCAGCGCACCAAGCACCAGGCCGAAGCGAGTGTATGAGCTCATGGTCGTCGCCTCCTAGTAGCCCAACGATACGCGCACGGCCAGCGTGCGGATCGGAGGCGCGGTGAGGAAGTCATCCGGCAGATCCGATTGCCCGTTCCCGTTCAGCTCGGGGTCGATGCCGTCATAGTTGGTCCATTTCAGCAGATTCCGGCCCGTCAGCGAGATCTGCATGGACTGCGCGCGCACCGCGCGGGCCCAGACGTCGGGCGCCGTGTAGGTGAGCGAGGCTTCGCGGAGGCGGAGGAAGTTCCCCGACGTGATGTAGCCCGCCTGCGAGAACCCGAGCAGCGAGCTGCCCGCCGCGACCGCGCGCGCCTGATCTGCCAACGGCGCCTTGGGGTTGTTCACCGCCGGGCAGTTGAACCCGGCGCCGACGCAGCGGAAGCGCTCCGTCAGGTTATAGACCTTCCAGTCACCGCGGTAATCCAGCTGTCCTGACAACCGCACGCGATTGTGGAAGAACGTCAACCCGCCGTTGAGCGTGAGCACAGTCTTCGGAATCGATGACCCGAGGAAAAGGGCCGTATCGGCAACCGTTACCTCATTCACCTCGATGATGCCGTTGCCGTTCAGGTCCTTGAACCCGAGGATCGGACGGTCCCAGAAGCCGAACAGCGGATACCCTGGCCGCTCCTGGATTTCGCCCTGCACGATCGGCGGGATTCCCTTGCCGAGGCTGAGGAGCTTATTGATGTTGCGCGCCAGGCTGAACGTCGCATCGAAGCCGATGCTCGAGTTCAACTGGTGCTCGACACCGAACAGCGCCTCGATGCCGCGATTCTGCACCGATCCGATGTTCTCGAAGCGGTTCTGATTGATGCCCTGGGACGGCGGCAGCCGCCGGTTCACGAGGGCATCCTTCGTCCGCTTGTTGTAGTAGGTGAATTCGAGGCGCCCGGCATCGTGGAACAACCCCGCGTCGAACCCGAGCTCGACTTCGGACGACCATTCGGGCTTGAGCTTGATGTTGCCGAAGGCGGCGGGATCGACGCCGGGGACGTCGGTCGGCGTTCCGGTGCTGCTGAACGTCGTCGCCGTCTGGGCGGAATAGAACAACAAGGCATCGACGCTGCCGGGTTGCTGACCGGACGCGCCGTAGGCAAACCGCAGCTTCAGGTTGCTGAACGGCAGGGCGCTCGGATAAAACGTTTCATCCGACAAGACCCACGAACCCTGAATCTTCGGATAGTTCACCGAGCGCGACTGGCTGCCGAACGCGCTGTTGCGGTCGCGGCGCACGGCGCCGGTGACGAACACGCGATCCCGCCAGCCGACGGTTTCCTCGACGTACGTCCCAACCGTCACCGCCACGGTCGTGGTCTCTCGCGCGGTGCGGATCGCGGCGCCCGAGATCGTATTGCCACCGGGCGGCAGGTTCTGCCCGTTCGCAAGCACCGCGAACAAGTTGTCCTTCAGATACTGCGCGCCCACGGAGGTCTTGGAGTTCACCGTGGGACTGATGTTGAATTGCGCCGTGCCGCCGACATCCGTCGTGTAGTGATAGATCGTAAAGCGATTGTCGCTGCGCCGGCCTTGCCGGAAGTTGGAGAAGTTCGGTCCCTGGCCGCGCGCCTGGAATTGAATGTCGTTGCGGCCCGTGTAATCGAGCCCGACTGTGGCCCGCCAGGTCAAAAAGGTCGTCGGACGCCAGTTACCCGCGAGACTGCCGGTCAGGCGGTTGATGTCCTGTTCCGTCAGGATCTGGAAGACGTCGCCCGGGAGGAAGAAGCCCCAGATCAGCGGCGAGCCCTGCTGCCCGCGCCCGAACAGTCCGCTCGGCAAGAAGCCGGTGACGTTGTTGTCGTTCTGCGGCAACCGGGCGCGACTCTCCACGATGCCGAGATTCCCTTGCAGATCGAGCTGCGGCATGGGGAGAATGTGGACGTTCGAGCGGAAGCTGCTCTGCTTGATCTCGTTCGGCCGGTACACTTCGTACGCCGGCGGCGTCCCGGCGTAGGCCGTGGTGAGCCGCGCGTACTCGACATCGGGGAGTCGATAGATGCCCAGCTGATCCTGGTAATCGCCCGAGATGTAGTACTGCGCCTGATCCGTGCCGCCCTGAACTTGCATACCGAGCTGGCCGCGGTACCCCGTGCCGATTGGCGTCTGCTTTGGATCCATCAGCACGTTGTACGAAGTCAGGCTGTCGATGGTGCACGGATTCGTCGCCGCCAGCGATTGGAGCAGCCGGCACTGGCGCACCGGAACTGTTGCCGTGTGACCCCAGCTGAAGTAATTCAGAGGATACTGATTCTTGTCGTTCAGCATCCCGCCTTCAGCATACATGCGCCAGCGCGCCGGCCCCGCTACGCCGTGTTTCGTGGTGATGCGAATGACGCCGTTCGCGGCCTTCGTGCCGTAGAGGGTGCTCGCGGCCGGCCCTTTGACGACCTCGAAGTTCGCAATGTCCTGAGGATTGATGTCGTTAACGCGTGACGGCGCCTGGCCGCCGGTACCGATGGAGAGAGAGGCGTCACCGCTCTCCACGCGCACGCCGTCGACGTAATAGATCGGCTCGTTAGAAAGCGATAGACTAGTTTGGCCGCGGATACGGATGCGCGTCCCCGTGCCAACCGTGCCGCCGGCCTGCATCACCGACACACCAGGCACCAAGCCCGTAATCGCGTCGGAGAAGCTCGGCGTCGACTGATTCTCGATCTTGGTCGGCAGCGCGATGTTCGTGACCGAGTTCCCGGTCTCGCGCGCCCGCTGCTCGCCCGCCGGTGACGTGACCACGACCGCATCGAGCGAAACGGCCGCCGAGCGCAACGCGAAGTCGACGGTCGCTGCCTGCCCCGGCGTGACGGTCGCCGGACTCGTGACCGCGGCGTATCCGATGATCGCGGCCTGCACTTGATAAGTGCCGGCCGGGAGCGCCTGGATGGTGTAACGTCCTTGCTGATTCGTGAGCGTGGAACGATTGGTGTTCAGCACGCTGACACGCACCGACCCCAGCGGCGTGCCGGCGACGCGGTCCGTCACCACGCCGGAGACCGAGCCCTGCTGCTGCGCCAGCGCCACGCCGGCTACGACGGCCAGCAGCACGGCGGACAGCGCGGCAGTGCGCCTGATCCGACCTATAGTAAATCGCATAGTGCCCTCTTCCTCACGCTTGAAGGTTTTACGACAGCGAAAGGCGAATTGAGAGTCCGACGATCGCTAGCGACTACATCGGCCGGGAATGATGATGTTGCGCTGGAGGTGGAGAACGCAGCGAACGGAAATTTGATCCATCTGGACTCCTGTGGGTTGTCATCCTTATTCTGAACCGCTGATGGGGAGCCCGCAAGGGAAGCCCTACATGCTAGCTTCTCACTCATGAAGCCCATTCGACGGCTGCTCCCACCGCTCACCGCCATGGCCCTGGCCATGGGCCTCTCGTCCTGTGGCTCGAGCGAGCCCACTGCCAATGCGGGGCCCGGGCGGTTGGTCTTTGTCCGCTCCGGCAACGGCCTTCGAGACATCTACGCGATCGATGCCAGCGGCAAGAATCTCGTGCAGCTCACCACCAGTTTCGCCCTCGACGACTGGGCGGCCTGGTCGCCGGACACCTTCAAGATCCTGTTCCAGTCGGATCGCATCCCTGACAGCACGGTGGCCGTGCACTTCCAGATCTACGTCATGAATACCGACGGCAGCAGCGTCAGTGAGCTGACCGCCGTGGACAGCGCTGACAGCTACCAGCCCGCGTGGTCTCCCGACGGAACGAAGATCGTCTTCGGGTCCAATCGCGACGGCAACGGCGAGATCTACGTGATGGATCCGAACGGCGCGAACGTCGTCCGGCTCACCAATAACGGCGCTGAAGACGGGCAGCCGGCGTGGTCGCCGGATGGCAGCAAGATCGCCTTCGCCACGGCTCGCAACGGGAATGACGAGATCTACCTGATGAATGCCGACGGCACGGGAGCCGTGAATCTCACCAACAATCCGGGCTCCGACCTCACGCCGGCGTGGTCACCGGATGGCAGCAAGATCGCGTTTCAGTCCAACCGCGAGACCGATTACGCCGTGTGGGTGATGAATGCCGACGGCTCGAATCCGGTGCGGCTGACCGATCCCCACACCCAGGCCGGGGCGCCGAGCTGGTCACCGGATGGCACGCGGATCGCCTACGAACAGGGCGGTGACATCTGGATCATGAACGTCGACGGCTCACCCAAGATCCGGATCACCGGCGGCTTTTGGGCGGACGGGCTCC
>WNEY01001540.1_pt1 | contig 16424 bp, 12 predicted proteins | sample 5400531 | NCBI WGS metagenome assembly WNEY01 (sample SAMN13153338, study PRJNA577476) | soil metagenome | isolation source: 200 cm saprolite under Douglas fir tree site 1 | place: USA:California | collected 2015-04-18
ATCGTCCCGCACCCATCCAGGTCAGCTACCTCGGATATGCGGGAACAAGCGGCGCCGACTTTATCGACTACATCATTGCCGACGAGACGGCGCTGCCGCTCGATCAGCAACCGTTCTTCACCGAGAAGATCGTGCATCTGCCGGGCTGCTACCACGCCAACGATGCCACGAGGCCCATATCGTCCACGGCGCCGGCGCGCCGCGAGTTGGGGTTGCCTGATCAGGGGCTTGTGTTCTGTTGTTTCAGCCACAGCGGCAAGATCAATGCGCCGATCTTCGATATCTGGATGCGGCTGCTGGCGCAGGTCGAAGGCAGCGTATTGTGGCTCTCCAGGATCAACGATCACGCGCGCGCCAACCTCCGGCGCGAGGCCGCTGCACGCGGCATCGATCCCGATCGCTTGGTCGTTGCGTCCTGGACGGACAGCGTTGAGGACCACTTGGCCCGACTTTGGGCAGCCGACTTGTTTCTCGACACGCTGCCCTACAATGCCCACTCCACCGCCGCCGATGCCCTGTTCGCGGGGGTGCCGGTCGTCACCTGCATGGGCAACACTTTTGTCGGCCGCGTCGGCGCAAGCCAACTCCGAGCGGCAGGACTGCCCGAGCTGGTGACGAACAGCCTCGAAGACTACGAAGCGCTGGCGCTGAGGCTGGCGACCGACCGCCCCCGGCTGTCGGCGATCCGACGCAAGCTCGAGGAGAGCCGAGGCACCTGCCCACTGTTCGACGGCGATCGTTTCCGCCGCGGCATCGAAGCGGCATATGCCACCATGTGGGACATCCATCGACGCGGCGACAGCCCGACGAGCTTCCGCGTCGAGTCCCCCGTCCAGGCATGACCGGAGCTCTCCGACTTGAATCGCAGGCCCAGTGAGGTAGCGGAGGCGGCGCTTAACACATTGTTGACGATAATCCGGAACGATCGGAACAACGCGACAGCACGGAGACCGCCATGACCCCCGAGGCCGCGCTGGCGCGCGATGAAGCAAAGATCGCCGGCGATCGAGCCCGCGCGACGGCCGATCCGCTAACGCACCTTATGCAGGCTCGCGCCGCGATCCTGCGCCTTTCGAACGGCGTTACGCTCGCCGTTCCTCCGTCCCTGCAAGCGATCACAACCTACGTGCTTCTGGAGCAGGAGACCTGGTTCGAGAAGGAGTTGGCGTTCCTTCCGCATCTGCTCAAGCCGGGCATGACGGCAATCGACATCGGCGCCAATCTCGGCATCTACAGTCTGGCGATGGCCCGACTGGTCGCCCCTGGACGGGTGTACGCCTACGAGCCTGCGAGCGAGCCGCGCGCGCTGTTGGAGCGCAGCCGGGAGCTCAATCAAGCCTCCAATCTTGAAATCTGCGCCGCAGCATTGTCCGATAGCGAGCGGGAAGGCCACCTCGTGTTCGGCGGATCTAGCGAGCTCAACGCGCTCGGCGATTCCGGGCCCGGTGAACGGGTGCGAATAACGACCTTGGATATCGAGGAGGCGTCGCGAGCTTGGCCGGCTCCGGATTTCGTCAAGATCGACGCGGAAGGTGAAGAGGAGCGAGTGCTCGCCGGCGGCGCCGGTTTCTTTGCCCGCCATTCGCCGCTGGTGATGTTCGAGGTCAAGGCCGGGAACACGATCAATGAAAGTCTGTTGTCGCTCTTTCCGGCCATGGGGTACGGGCTCTACCGGGTGCTGCCGGATGCTCCGCTGCTCGTCCCGGTGGATCCCGAGGGGCTGTCGGTTTCCTACGAGCTTAATCTGTTCGCCGCCAAGGCCGACCGGGTGCACGCGCTCGCGCAAGCCGGCTTGCTGGTCGAGGCCGTGCCGGATTGGCAAAGCGACGCGCATGCTCATGACCGGTTCCTGAGCCTGTGGCAGGCGCAAGAATTCGCGAAGGTCTTTGCGCCGATGTTGCAAGATCTCGCGACGCTCGATCCGGTCTACCAGGAAGCGCTCGGCGCCTATGCCGTATGGCGCGCAGTCGAGCTGCCGCTGCCCGAACGCTGCGCGGGGCTTTTTCACGCCTTTCGCTTGCTGAGCATGCTGTGCCAACGGGCGCCGAGCTCAGCCCGACTGTCGACCTTCGCTCGCGTCGCGTGGGAGGTGGGCGAGCGCGTCGCCTGCGTGCAAGCATTGCGCACTATGATCGGCGATCTGCAACGCGGATCGATCAAGATCAGCGAACCGTTCTGGCCGGCCTGCCCCCGCTTCGATGCCGTCACGGCAGATGGGCGCGCAGGAGAATGGCTCTTAACGTCGGTCGTCGAGCAATACGAGCGAGCATTTGCCTTCTCTTCGCTGTTCGGCCGCGGATCGCCGGGGCTTGAGTGGCTCTGCCAGCAACCCCTTGCCTCGATCGAGATGCAGCGACGGCGCCTGCTCCTCGCCGCGCGCGCCGGCCAGGCGATCGATGTACCGTCGCAGCTTTGCGTTCCAGCAGCGGACCATCTCAACGCCGAGATTTGGCGCGATGAGCTGTCCGCGATCAGTCGCGTGTAGCCATTGCTGGGCGGGAGGCCGCGCAGCTTCCAACTCGAACTATGCGCAATGTGACCCACATGCCCGCCATCGAGATCGGCAAGCCGCCATTCGATACCGGAAGCTATTCCGCCTTGCTGGCCGTGCTCTTTTCCAAGGGAGTGCGCTACTCGACGGTGATCGACGTGGGCTGCGCCGACGGATCATTTTTCCTCCTCCATCGTTACTTCGGCATTTTTTCCAACGCGTGCCCCCTCAATATCGATGCGAACCCCATCTACGAGGACTCGTTGCGCGCCATCAAAGAATCCGCCGGAGGACACTACATCATCGGCGCCGCGTCGGATTCGGACGGCGAAGCAGAAATGACGCTCGGCGTGCATCCGTATTGGAGCTCGCTGCTGGCCCAGGGTGACCGGTATTGGACGCAAATTCACAATTTGACCCAAGGCACGAGCAAGGTGCGGACGTTCGCGATCGATGGATTGATCTCGGCGCTGAACCTAAAGCCGCCGTACCTGCTCAAGCTCGACGTTCAAGGCGTCGAAGCACAAGTATTGCGTGGCGCGCGGCGCGTGTTGGAGCAGACCGACACCGTAATTTGCGAAGCGAACATGAACGATTTTCAAACGCTCAATAACCTGTTCGTAGAGATGGGCTTCAACTTGTTCGACATCACGCATTTATTCCGGCTCAAGGACCACACACTGGCATGGTTTTATCCGGTCTACCTGAGCCGTCGTCTTGACTGGCTCAACGCCCCGACCCTCTGGGACTCCCATCACTCCGATCAGATCATCCAAAGGCAAATGCAGCGGAGAGCCGCGCTGCTCCAGGCTAACGCCCACATGCTTGCCGAGCTGCGGCGCACCGCCGGGCAGCAGCAGCCGGCCGAGTGAACGCACCGTCACGGTGCCGCCTCGGCTCTGCATCCCTGCTCCCGACCATCTCAACGCCGAATTTTGGCGCACCGGACGAGTTTCCCGGCACTTCGTTGGCGCCCTGAAAAACCACGGCCGGTTGAGGAAGTTCGTCTTAGATCCCGCTCACAGCACCTTGACCAGACTGAGCTGCGACAGCATCGCGGTGGTCTGGAACGAAGCCTGCAGGCTGGTTTGCAGCGCCAGGATCTGCACCCCCACCTGGTTCTGATCGACCCCCTCGATGCTTTGCAGCATGTCGGTGAGGGTCTTGTTGGTTTGCTGATGGCGATCCTTCGTCGTTTGCATCGCCGTCTGGGCGCTGGCGATGCTCGCTTGGATGTCGTCGATCTTCTGCACGCCCTGCGGTATCGAGAGCGCCTGGTCGAGCCGCTGATTGAGCGCGGTATAGCTCCCCGGCGCGTTGGGATCAGTCGGCAAATACTTGGTCGCGGCCAGCGTCGCGACCTGCTGCACGATCCAGGCGATCCCCTGCTCGTTGGCGCGCATGCCGTATTGCACCGTGATCGACGGGTCGATGCGGGCGACCGCGGTCGATCGCGGCGGGTTGGGGCCGTTCTCGCCGATATACCATTGGATCGTGTTGGCCGGAGTCCCGGCGACCATCGTGGTCGCGGATGTAAAGGGCGGACCGACCACCCGCATCGGCGGATTGGCGAAGAAGTCGCTCGCAGCCTTGACCGCGGATGCCGCCGACAGCGCGGTATTCGCGAGCGTGTCGACCGACGTGGTCAGCGCAGCCTGGAAATTGATGGCGGTCGCATTCGGGGTCGCCCCGATGGTGAATTGACCGGGCCCGGGCGTGTTCGACGTGGTGGCCTCGAGCACCAGGTCCTCGGTCGAGCCGTCGGGCAGGTTGAAGGTGAACTTGATCTTGTCGCCGGCGTTGGGATTGACGGCAAAATTGACGTTGATCGACGGGGGCGCGCCCACGGGCCCGGTGACCACCGCGCCGGTGAGCGTCGAGGTGACGCCGGCGAGCTTGAAGCCGAACGGTCCCGACAGGGTCTCGCTCATCGCAACGTTGGTGCCGACCGCTGCCGGAATGGACAGCCGACCGAGCCCGCCTGGCCCGCCGAGATCCGCTTGGTTGCGCTCGGAGATCAGCTGCCGCAGGCCGGCCTGGGCGCCGTTGCCGTTGAGGATGTGGTCGGTGGTGTCGACCGCCGGCGAGGTCACGGCGGTACCGGAAAACATGTAACGGTCGCCAACCTGGGAATTGAGCAGGCTGAGGACCTGGTCCAGCTGGTCGGTCGCGGTCTTCTGCTCGCTGGTCTGCCCGGTGGCGTCGATATTGAAGTTCGGCAGCAGCGTTGCGGCCTTCACCTGGCTGGCGACGTCGGAGATCTGGCCCAGCGCCGTCTGGGCGATGGTGGTGCGGGTACCAACGATCGTCATCGTGTCGTCGAAGCTCGATATGGCTTCGATCTGCGCGCTCAAGCCGGTCGCCAGCGTGCTCTGCGAACCGAGCCCTGAAAACAGCTCCGCCTTCTGTCCGGTGCCGAGCTGACGTTGCAGATCGTCGAGCTGCTTGCGCATCTCCAGAACGGACTGGATCACCGGTGAAATGTTGTTGGCGATGCCGGTAATCGACATGGGAAACCTCACATCTGCAGGAGCAGGTCGAACATCTGCTTCACTGTCGTCATCACCCGCGCATTCGCCCCATATGCGTTCTGCAGGGTGAGCAGACGCGACATTTCGACGTCGACATTGACCGCCGACTTGTCGTTGAAGCGCTGCTGCAGCGCATTGACCACGATGTCCTGGCCTTGCTTGAGATTGTTGGCGGCGACCGCCGCCAGGCCCTGCTGGCCGACCATCTGACCGACATAACCGGACAGCGTCCCGTTGAACGGCGCCGCCGAACCGCCGATCCCGGTCGAGGGCGAGAACATCAACGCGGCGGCGGTCAGCTGATGGTCGATGAAGCTCGGCCGGGTGGCGTCGCCCAGCGGGGTCGGCGGCGCCGACTGATAGATCACGAGATTGGTCGGATTGGCGAGCAAAGCCGGGTTGACCGCGATGCGTCCGGCGAAGCCAGTCGTTTGCGTGCCGGCGCCGGTGATCTCGCCGGTGAACGACGCGGAACCGTCGGTGAAGAACGGCAGTTGCGGATTGCCGCTCGTGAGCGACGTCATGGTCGCGGTGGCCGACAGCGCATCGACCGAGTTGATGGCCCCGGTGTTGAGAACCTGCAGCAGCGAGCCCGACGGGTTGGAGAATTGCATGCCGGTCGAGCCCAGCGCAGCCGTGAGGCGGGCCGCCACTGCGCCTGCGCCGCCTGCAAAGCTGCTGCCCACGACCGAGTCGTTCGGATCGGGCGTGACCGTATTGGCGAGCGGCAACGCGGTCGGATCCTCGACCCGCACCACCGTGACCTTGTGTTGGACGTTGGACGTGTCGGTGTAGCTGATCTGGACGGTGTTGCCGGGCAGCACGTTGCTGATGTCGACGGTGAAGCCGTTTTGCGCGCCGACGACCACCGGGGCGCCGGCCGTGGTCAAGTCGGACAGCGCCTTCGACATCTGCGCCGCCAGCTCGTCGAGCTGGCCCTGCGCCTGCACGAACACGTTGTCGCGCATGTCGACATAGGCGCCGATCTCGCCGGACTTGATGCCGCCATTGGCGAGCAGGTCGGTGCTCGCTCCGCTCGGCCCGATCAGGCTGACCGTGCTCAGCCCCGACTTGGCCGAGTTGGCGTTCCACAGCAGCGACGGCGTGATCGTGCCGGTCGTCGTGAAGGCGAGTTGCGAGGCCTCGGTGCCGGCGAGCTGAAATCCCGAGCCGGTGAAAACCGTGACCTGGTTGTTGGAGCCCTGGATGACGCGGATATCCATCAACTTCGCCAGTTGATCGACGGCGCGGTCGCGCTGATCCTCGAGGTCGGCGGTCTGGTTGTCATTCACGGTTCCGGCCGCCAGCTGCCGATTGACGCTGGCGATCTGCGTCAATTGCTGATTGGCCAGCACCACGTCGTTGGCAATGCCGAGGTCCGCCTGGGTGCGGAGCGCCTGGATGCCGTTGCTCATGCTGTTGAGCTGCTGGGCGAGCGCCTGCCCGGCACCGAGCAGGCCGGTCTGTGTCGAGGACGAATCCGGCGTCGTCGCCAGCGCCTGCGCCGCCGTCGTGAAGCCGTTGTACAGGGCATCGAACGAGGTGTTGGAGCCGGGCTGGCCGTAGATCCGTTGCAACTGCTCGTAGATGCTGGCACGCAGGTCGGCGAAGGCGCCGCCCGACGATTCCGTGCGCAGCTGCGCCTGTACGAATTGATCGAGCACGCGATTGATCGCGCCGACGCGAACGCTGTCGCCGGCGCCGGCCGCCGGGACGGCAACCTGATCGACACTTTTTGCGACGTAGCCCGCGGTCTGGGCGTTCGCGACGTTGCCGGCCACGACCGCCAGGCCGGCCTGGGTCACCCTCAGTCCGGCCAAGGCCGTGGAAAGCGAATCAACCAGGCTCATGACCTACCGCCGTTCGAGCGACTCGCTTGCGCTTCCGAGAGATGCACGAGCGCTACCTGATCACGGACAGCAGATCCTGAATCATCTGGTTGCCCGTGGTGATGATCTTGGTGTTCGCCGAATAGGCCTGCTGGGTGACGATCAGCTTGGTGAACTCGTCCGCGATGTCGGTATTGGAGGCCTCGAGCGAGCCGCCGACCACCGTGCCGGTGGCATTGAACAGCGGGACGCCGGATTCGGCGGTTTCCGCGAACGCCCCGCCGTCCTTCTTCTTGAGGAAATCCTGACCGGCAAAGTTCGCCAAGGTGATCTGAGCGAGATCGATGGTGCGCCCGTTCGAGAACGATCCGGTCACGTTGCCCTGGTCGCTGACGGCAATGTTCTGCAGCGTGCCCGCGGCCGAGCCGTTCTGGGAGAAGTTGTTGACCTGCACGTTGCCGCTCGGATTGCCGAACTGGGTAAGTCCCCCCGCCCCGAAATTGAGCGAGATGTTGCCGAGCGAAACGCCGTTCACCGTCATGTTGGGGATGGTGAGGTTGGCGATCGGCGGGCTCATCTGCCCGTTCGACGCGAAGGTGAAATTCGTGCCCACGTTCTGCCACGCGGTCTGCACGCCGGTGGCGTTGGCATTGACCTGATAGAACAGGTTCCAGGTGTCCACGCCGCCGACCGACTTGCTGTTGACCTTGGCCCAGCGGAACTGGATGTTCGCCGGCGAGCCCGCGCTGTCGTAGGCGGTGATCGAGCCGCCGGTAAGCGACTCGTTGAGGAACGCCGTAAGGTCGTTGGCGATCACCGTCCCGTTGGCCGGGAGCGCGATGAGATTGTGGATGCCGAAATTGCCCGGATTCACGCTGCCGCTGATGGTGATTTGATCGGGCGGCGAGTTGGTGGCGGTGATGGTGATATTGCCGTTCAAGAGGCTCACCGACGCGGTGCCGATCAAGGGATTCATCGAGCCGAGAGCGAGATTGAGCTCGGCAAGCGTCTGCGCGTTCGCCGGCGGGCCGCCGGCCTGGAACGTGATGGTCTGCGGCGGGTTGGCGCCGATGGTGATGGTGAGCGTCTGGCCGGTGCCGGCCGCGCCCTGGGTCAGCAGGTTCGTCGGCTGCGTGGTCCCGTTCGAAAGTCCGAGCACGGTCAGCAGGGCCGGCGTCGAGGCGCCGCCGATGGTGAGGGCGGAGGTCGCGTTCGAGCTCGTCAGCACGAGGTGATTGGACGCGCTGAGCGTTGCAAAGCCCGGGCCCATCAATGCGTTGATCTTGTTCCTGACGTTGATCATGTCGTCGGTGGCGAGAATGGCGACGGTCTGCGGCGGGTTGGCGCCGTCCGTGAGGACGATGTTGCCGGCGACGCCGCCGACCGGCAGCGGCGTGAGGTCGGTCGTGCCCGTCACCACCGCGGGCGCGTCCGGCAGGAGCGTCGCGCCGGTGCCGGTGATCTTGGCGTTCGGCGCAGCACCGGCGATCGGGTTGGCGATGAAGTCCGCCGGATTGAGCAGCTCGGAGCCGAGCACGCCGGTCTTCGCCGACGGCGGCAGCGGGTTGCTGGCGAGGTTCGCGGTGTACGTGAGTTGCGTCGTCGCCTGCGCCGGAAGAATATTATTGTTGAATTGCAGAACCGTGGGGCTGCTGCCGATCGGATTGCCGGTCGTGGGGTCGATCGGAATGCCCATCAGATAGTAGCCGGCGCCGTTGATCAGGAAGCCGTCCTTGTTCACCTGGTAGTCGCCGCGGCGGGTGTAGAGGTTGGCATTGTTGAAGACCGGCTGGCCGCCGCTGAAGGTCGATGGCTTTTGCACCACGAAATAGCCCTGCCCGTTGACCGCCATGAAGGTCCCGATCGAGGAGCTCTGGATCGAGCCCTGGACGCTGTTGGTCGAGCGCGAGTCGGCGGTCACGCTGCCGGCGACCTGCAGCCTCGGCGCGTTGTCCTGCACCAGGTCGGCAAAGCTCGTGTCGGTACGCTTGAAGGCGGTGGTCTGCGAATTGGCGATGTTGCCGGAAATATTCTGCAGCGCGAAGGATTGCGCCTGCAGGCCGGTCACCGCGGTGGTCAACGCGTCGAAGACACCCATACCAATCTCCATGCCGGTGGTCGGCCGCCGGGGCGAAGGAGCCACGGCAGCGATCGGTCCAGGCGGTTCGTCGCAAGCCCCGTGCCACGAGGAATGCGTCGCGACTTCAATGAATTATGCGAAAGACCGTCGGCGGCGATCGTTTCCGTCCGGCATGAATCTGCCTAGGCCCGGCAAGAATTGCCGCCTTAGCGCATGTCCCGGAAAAGTGGAAACCGGTTTTCCGATAAGGACATGCGCAAACTCTAGGCCGGCGCGTCGGGCATGAACTTCAGCGCCACGCCGTTGATGCAGTAGCGCAATCCCGTCGGCGGCGGCCCGTCCTCGAACACGTGGCCCAGATGTCCGCCGCAGCGCCGGCAATGCACCTCGGTGCGCGCCAGCAGCAAGACGTGGTCGGTCGAGGTGCCAATCGCGTCGGGCAACGGCCGATAGAAGCTCGGCCAGCCGGTCTTGCTGTCGTATTTCGTCTCCGACGAGAACAGCGGCAGATCGCAGCCGGCGCACACGAAGGCGCCTTTGCGTTTTTCCTGGTTGAGGGGGCTCGAGCCCGGGATCTCGGTGCGGTGGAGCCGCAGCACCTCGTACTGCGCCTTGGTCAAAGCGGCGCGCCACTCGCTGTCGCTCTTCTGGATCTCGAACGCGGCGGCGGCCTCGACGTCCGAGCCTTGCAACCAGCGCAACCCCGCGAGCAGCGCAACCGCGCCCGCTCCCGCCAGCAAAAGACGACGATCCACCATGGGTATTTTGCCTTTGCGCATGTTCTTTTCGGAAAACCGGTTCCCACTTTTCCGGAACATGCGCTATTCCTTCTTGCCCCACAGCTCCTCGAGCCGCGCGTCGCGCCCGCAATTGAAACGGTAGAATTTGTAGCGGACCGGATTTTTCACGTAGTAGTCCTGATGGTAGTCCTCGGCCTTGGTGAACGGGCCGGCCGCAACGATCTCGGTCACGATGGGCTCTTTGAAGCGCGCCTGCACCGCCGCCTTCGATGCCTCCGCCGCGCGCTTCTGCTCATTGCCGTGATAGAAGATCGCCGTGCGGTATTGATCCCCGCGGTCGCAGAACTGGCGATCCTTCACCAGGGGATCGATGTTGTGCCAGAACACGTCGAGCAGCTTCTCGTAGCTCACCTTGGCCGGATCATAGACGATCTCGACCGCCTCGGCGTGGCCGGTGCCCCCGGCCGAGACCTGCTCATAGGTCGGAGTGGGGGTGCGGCCGCCGATATAGCCGGAGGTCGTGCTGATCACGCCCGCGACCTTGTCGAAATCGGCCTCCACGCACCAGAAACAGCCGCCGGCGAAGGTCGCGGTCGCGGTTTTCTGCGGTGCCCCGTCGGGCGACTTGCTCCCCTGCCCCGCGGCGCTCGCGAGGAGCGCAAGCCAGAGCGACAAACCGAGCGCAACGCCTCGCATGCCATTCTCCCATATCCAGGCAAATACGCGCCCACAGAGATATGTACGACAGCCGGGACGGGCAATTGCTACAATTCAACTCACGTTCATGCGATTGCGCCGTGAAGCGCCGCTTCACCGCGCTTAATTTAAGCGCGGCGTCTTGTTGAGATAGAGCTTGCGCATGTCGGCGCGGTACTTCTCCATCTCGCCGCGGTTGAGATCGGTGTCCGGCTTGGCGTCGGGCGGCACCAACGAGAAATACGGCGTCTTCTTCGACTCGACCTCGAATTCCGCGCGCGCCTTCTGCAGGAGCTCGGGCGAGGTCAAGAGGTCGATGATCGAGGCCGCCAGCACCTTCGCGCCCGCGACCTGGCCCTTGTGCGAGATGGAGCTCACCGGGGTCACCGCCGCCTTCCATTCGTGGTACTCGATCCCCGGCACCGAGGATGGAAAGTTCAAGCTGCCGGCTGGCACGACCCACGAGACGTCGCCGCTGTCGTTCGACGAGGCGGACTGGGCGCGCCCGCCGAGCGGGATCGGCGTGGTCCGCAGCCCGACCACCGGCTTCTCGGCAGCCTTCTGGAAGTCCTTGGCGAACTGCTGTTCCTCATCGCTCCATTTCGGCACCCCGACCGTCTCGATGTTCTTCTGCACCGCTTCCGCGATGGTCTTGCTGACGAGCTGCGGCCAGGCTGACGCGGCGTATTTCACGTCCCAGGTCGTGCCGGTCATGAGCGCCGCGCCCTCGGCGATTTTCAAGAGCTTGTCGTAGGTCTCCTTGGCGGCCGGCATGCTGGCGTCGCGCACGAACCACCAGATCTGTCCCTTGTCGGGAATGATGTTGGGCTGGATGCCGCCGACGGTGATCGTTCGGTGCGCCCGGTAGGTCGGGCGCAGGTGCTCGCGCAGCTTGTCGAAGCCGATATCCATCAGCTCGATTGCGTCGACCGCGTCCTTGCCGTCCCAGGGATTGTTGGCGCCATGCGCGGTCTTCCCGTGGAACGTGAAGACCGAGCTGATCGCGGCGTAGTTCTGCAGGCCGTAGCCGGTCGCCAGCGCATCGCGGATGTGGAGCAGGATGACCGCATCCACGTCCTTGAAAAGACCCGCGCGCACCAGGTAGGGCCGGCTGGCGATTTGCTCCTCCGCCGGCCCGAACGAGATCGCAATCGTGCCGGGAATATTGTGGCGCTGCATCACCTGTTTGACGGCGAACGCCGCCATCGAGGCGACGCCGCCATGGGTATTGTGGCCCTCCATGTGGCCGGGGCCGTCCTTCACCAGGGGCTTGCGCTCATAGGTGCCGGGCGTCTGCGAGCCGCCGGGCAAGGCATCGACCTCGGTGACGATGGCGATCTTGGGCCGGCCGCTGCCGTATTCGGCCCACAGGTTGGTCGGCATGCCGGCGCCGCCCATCTCCACCTTGAACCCCGCCGCGGTCAGCGCGTCCTTGAGCAGCTTGGTGCTTTCGAGCTCCTGCATCCCGAGCTCACCGAAGTAGAAGATCGAGTCGCTTATATCGGTCATCTGCTGCGCGTTGCGCTCGACCACCTCGAACGCGAGCTGCTTGCGCTCGTCGGCCGCCGCAACGCCGACGAGACAAACAGCCAGACCCGAGGCCGAAACAACGCCAAGCAACCGACGGGAGAGTCCGCGCACGTCTTCCTCCATGGAGCCAGGGTGGCCGAAGTCCCCTCACGGCCGAACAAAGACGGTACGCCGGGCAGGGCCGCCCGACAAGTTGGCTCTGCCATGCGATTTTTTTGTGCTAGCAGCACGGGCCGGGCTCGCTACATTCGAGGACGACGATGCGTTTCGAAGGAACCAGCGGCTATGTCGCCACCGACGACCTCAAGGTCGCGGTCAACGCCGCCATCACGCTCGAGCGCCCGTTGCTGGTCAAAGGCGAGCCCGGCACCGGCAAGACCGTGCTTGCGCTCGAGATCGCCAAGAGCCTCGGCGCGCCGCTGATCGAGTGGCACGTCAAGTCGACCACCAAGGCGCTGCAGGGCCTTTACGAATACGACGCGGTATCGCGGCTGCGCGACAGCCAGCTCGGCGACGAGCGCGTCAAGGACATCCGTAACTACATCAGGCGCGGCAAGCTGTGGGACGCCTTCGTCGCCGACGCGCGGCCGGTGTTGCTGATCGACGAGATCGACAAGGCCGACATCGAGTTCCCCAACGATCTGCTCCAGGAGCTCGACCGCATGGAGTTCTTCGTCTACGAGACCGGCGAGACGATCAAGGCGCGGCGCCGGCCGATCGTGGTCATCACCTCCAACAACGAGAAGGAGCTGCCGGACGCCTTCCTGCGCCGCTGCTTCTTCCACTACATCCGCTTCCCCGATGCCGACACCATGCGCGCGATCATCGAGGTGCATTTCCCCGGCATCAAGCAGCGCCTGGTATCGGAAGCGCTCAAGCTGTTCTACGAGATCCGCGAGGTGCCGGGGATGAAAAAGAAGCCGTCGACCTCGGAGCTGCTCGATTGGCTCAAGTTGCTGATGGTCGAGGATATCGGCCCGGAGATCTTGCGCGAGCGCGACCCGAAGAAGCTGATCCCGCCGCTGCACGGCGCGCTGCTCAAGAACGAGCAGGACGTTCACCTGTTCGAGCGGCTGGCCTTTATGGCGCGACGGGAGAGCCGGACGTAGGAACTGCTAATCGCCATTCGCCATGCGCCACCCGGCCGATCGAGCGCGCGCGCGCCGGTCTTGCTCCGTCGCCTCCTCGCCCCGGTCGTCGGCGGCCTCCTCCACCTCCGGCCCGGCACGGACCGCCTCGCGGGCGATGACGGTATCGACGGGCAGCTCGGCGAGCGTCGGCTCCTCGGGCAGCTCCCCGCGCGGCACCACCGCGCCGAGCCGCGCCTCGACATGCGCCTGCTCCTCCCCCGCGCGCAAAGCGGCGAGCTCCTCCGCGCGCCGGAACTCCTGCTCGCGCTGGCGTGCCGCGCGCGCATCGAAGCGCTCGCGGGCCTCGAACCAGCGGGAATAGACCTGCATGGCGGCCCGGCCGAACCGGCCGCCCGCCCAGACCAGCTCGAAGGGGGCGAACAGCCGCCAGGTGTCGTCGCCCTCGACGATGGCTTGGGCGAGGATGTTCCCCGCCATGGCCGTGGTGTTGATCCCGTGACCGCCGAAGCCGCTCGCCAGCCACAGGCCGGTCGACAGCTCGCCGATCTGCGGCATGCGGTGCAGCGCATTGCCGAGCACACCCGACCAGACGTGCTCGATGGCGACCTCGCCGAGCTGCGGATAGATCTCGGCGATGTCGGCTTGCAGGCGCTTGACGAATCTCCGGGGGTCGGCCTCCCAGGTGGTCGAATGCCCCGACCAGAGCAGCCGGTCGCCGCCGACGACCCGGTAATGACTGGTGGCGAGATCGCTGTCGCTCACCGCGCCGCGATAGGCGACCGCGTCGTTGAGGCGCGCGCCCAGCGGCTGCGTGGTGGCGACGTAGGTCCAGATCGGCACCAGCGTGCCGGCGATGCGCGGTACCAGCGAGCCGAGATGGACGTTGCAGGCGAGCACGATATGGTTGGCGCGCACCCGCGCGGACGGGGTGACGATGCGCTTGCGCACGCCTTCGACGTCGATGGAGAGCGCCGGAGTGTCCTCGAAGATGCGCGCGCCGGCCGCTTCCGCCGCCTCCGCGAGGCCCAGCGCATAGTTGAGCGGATGGATGTGGAACGCCCGCGGCAGGTGCATGGCGTGGAAATAGTGACTGGTCCGCAGCACGTCGCGCACGCGCTCGGTCGGCCAGCCCTCGACCTCCGTGCCGAGCTCCCCTCCGTAGAGCTGCACCGCGTCCAGGACCTCGTCGCCGTTGTCGACCTTGGAGACTTTGAGCCAGCCTGCGACCGGGGCGATGCCCGGCATGCGCGCCTCGGCAATCGTCGTGCGCACATATTTGAGCCCCATCTCCGACAGCGCCCACAGCGCCCGGGCGTGCTCCAATCCGACGCGGCCGACGATCCGCTCCATGGACTCGGCAAAACCCGGAAGCACGAAGCCGTTGTTGCGACCCGAGGCGTTCCAGGCGATGCGCCGGGCCTCCATCAGCGCAACCGACCAGCCCCGACGCGCGACCTCGCGCGCGGTCGTGAGCCCGGCGAGGCCGCCGCCGATCACGCAGACATCGACGTCGAGATCGAAGGTCAGCGGCCCGCGCGCGGCGACCGGTACCATCGTCGTGGTGTACCAGGTCGGCGCGTAGGACGACCGCTCGGATGCGTTCACGTTTTCTTCCTCGGAAGCAAAGTCTCGCATGCCATGCTAGAGCGCGTTCCGCTTACGTCGAATCGAAAATGTGCTGAGACGCGCTCTAGCTTCCTTACGTGGTCGCATTTTCTGCGGAAAACCGGAAGTCCACTTTTCCGGAAAATGCTCTAAACTGCCGCGCACGAGAAATCGATGCTGCTGCCATGCGGTTGATGTTGCTTCGACACGCCAAGACGGAAAAGGCCGAGCCCGGCATGGCCGATCGCGAGCGCGCCCTCAACGCCCGCGGCCAAAGCGACGCGCCCGTGATCGGCGCCTACATGGCCCGCCACAGGCTCGTCCCCGACCTCGCGGTCGTATCGACGGCGCGGCGCACGCGCGAGACCTGGGATCGCCTCGCCGCCGCGCTCGCCAAGAAGCCCGCCGTCACCTTCGAGGATCGCCTCTACAATGCCGGCACCCAGGCGATCCTCGCCGTGCTGAAGGAAACCAGTCCGGCGGTGCGCACCTTGCTGATCGTCGGTCACAATCCCGGTCTGCACGACGTTGCCCGACACCTGATTGCTTCCGGCGACGTCGAGGCGCGTGAGCGGCTCAATGAAGGACTGCCGACCTCGGGCTTGGCGGTGATCGACTTCGCCGCCGAGAGTTGGCGCAAGCTGCATTCACACGGTGGACGGCTGGAGCGGTTCGTGACCCCGCGCTCGTTGGCCGCGGCCGACCGGGTCTAGCGCGCGCGGGGATTACCCCGTTCGCGCCTACGAAGACACCACGCCTGCGTCATCGCTGCCGTTCACATCGGCCGGCTGCCCACTCACAGTCCGCCTGCGGGCGTGGCAATATGGCGAAAACCAAGCCAGAGGAGAGGGACGGTGCCATGTACAAGAACATCCTGGTTCCGATCGACCTCGGGGATCCCGACCTTGCCAAGCCCGCGGTCGCGACTGCCTTGATGATGACGAGTCAGGGGGACGGCAAGATACGATTCGTCAATGTGTTGCCGCTCACGCCGGTGATGCTCGCCGAATACGTGCCGCCCGATTTCGAGGTGCAGCAGAGAAAGGCGGCGGAGGACGCGCTCGCCATCGTGGTCAAGGAGACCGGGTTGGCGTCGGACCGCGTATCCTCGACGGTACGCCAGGGCGGCATCTATCAGGAGATCCTCGAGGAGGCGGCCAACATCCACGCCGACCTCATCGTCATGAGCTCCCATCGGCCGCAGCGCCACGCGGTGCGCACCTACTTTCTCGGCTCCAACGCCGGCCACGTGGTGCGCTATGCCAAGTGCTCGGTGCTGGTGGTGAGGAATTAGCCGGCAGGCTGCAGGCGCGCCTGCGGCCGCCGCGCCCTGACAGCACGCGGTAGCCTGGACCCTGCGCACGCCGGGTGAACCGCCGGTGCATTGACGCGACCTATGCGGGCCGCGACAACTCGCATCTCACGATTTCAAACAGCCAGTGCAAACAGCACATCTCGTTCCCGCGGCGCGTTGCGCCCGGGTGGTGAAATTCAATCCCCACCTCCGAGGGGTGGGCGAAGCGCCGACAGGCGCTCGGGTGCAGCGGCACCCGTCGGGCCTGCCGCGTCAGACGCGCATCAACGCATCTGGCGCGGCAGGCCAGGCGCTTGCGAGGCGCCTTGCGTCCCCAGCGGGGGACGCTCGCCTCTCGGCGCTTCGCCGTGGCGATTTTGGGCCGGGGTCCGCGCTTCCTTCTCCGGCATTTCCTCCGGATCCGTGCAGCGAAGCTCCTCGCAGCCAAGTCGTATTGCTTGGCGGGCGGGGTCCCGGGCCTCTCGAGACTGCCGGTTACGAGCGGCCGCCGCGAGACGCCACGCCCTACTCCGCCAA
>WNEY01001541.1_pt1 | contig 16423 bp, 13 predicted proteins | sample 5400531 | NCBI WGS metagenome assembly WNEY01 (sample SAMN13153338, study PRJNA577476) | soil metagenome | isolation source: 200 cm saprolite under Douglas fir tree site 1 | place: USA:California | collected 2015-04-18
TCGAATTCTACGAGGCGGTGCCCGAGGGCGTCGACATGACCACCGTGTCGCTAACCATCCAGCAGCTCTCCGACGACGACATGGACGAAGCCATCAAGGGCATGGAGCGGGCGGCCAAGCAATTGGCGAATTTCGACGTCGACGTCGTCTACCAATCCGGCGTGCCGCCCGTCGTCCGCCGCGGACTGGGCTTCGGCGACGAGCTCGCCGACCGCCTGTCGCAGGCCTGCGGCCTGCCGGCGATCACCGACATGTCGAGCGTGATCGACGCCATGCGCACGGCGAAGCTCGAAACGCTCGCCATGGCGACGCCGTTCGAGCAATTCATCAACGACCGGCTGGTCGACTATCTCGCCGCGGAGAAGATCGAGATCACGAGCAACACGGCGCTCGGCATCAAGCGCAACGTCGAGATCCGCCGGCTGCCGATCCCGGTCGAATACGCCGTGGCGCGCAAGACCTATCTCAAATCCGCCAACAAGCCCGACGGCATCTACATTCCCTGCGGCGGCTGGGGCAGCATCCACAACATCGAGCTGCTCGAGCAGGACCTCGACACCACGGTGGTCACCTGGATGAATGCGATGATCTGGAGCTCCATGCGGCGGGGCAAGGTCGCCGGCCCGATCCACGGCTTCGGGAAGCTGTTGGCGTCGCTGTGATGAAACTGCTGGCATCGCTCTGATGTTGTCTTGTTGTTGGGTAGTTCCAAATGATGCGACGTCACGATCAAGCCGCGGGCACGGTCGTGCCGCATTTGCCCTCTCCCCTCGCGGGAGAGGGCTGCTCGGTGTTTCAACAACAAAGAATGGGTGAGGGGGTGCATCGCCAAAAGGTCTTCTTGCGAAGAAGCCCCTCACCCATTGGGACCCGTTTCAGGAATCTTGAGCCCTCTCCCGCGAGGGGAGAGGGCGCAACCTGCACCCGCCGCACCCGCGGCTTGACCGTGACGTCCCGCGATTTTCATCCCCTACGGCACCGCCACGCCGAGCTCTCTGGCGGCGGCCACGAGCCGCGACCACGTTCCCTGCGGCAACGGAATCCCGTCGCGGCTTCGCGTTTCAAGAACGGCATCGCCGCGCTCGCCCGGCAGGTAGATGCGATCCACGCTGTCGTCGCGCGGAAGCGCGAGCATGGCGTCTCCCAAACGATCGGCTTGCTCGAGAATATCGTCGGGATTGCCGAAGGCGGCAAGATCGAGCGCCACCGCCAGACCGTTGAGGAACGGCGCATCCAGTCCTCCGGCCGCCAGCGCCGGCGCGATGATCGGGTTGCCCACCGTCAGGCTGCACAGGCACTCGATCATGAAAGAGAGCCCCGAGCCCTTGGGCCCGCCCAGCGGGACGAGCGTCGCAACCTTCCTGGGGTCGGTGGTCGCGTGTCCTTCCTCGTCCATGCCCCAACCCGGCGGAATGTCGCGCCCGGCGTCGCGCGCGCTCATCACCTTTCCCATCGCCACGGTCGAGGTCGACATGTCGAGCACCAGCGGCCGCCTGGTTTTGGCCGGGAAAGCGATCGCGATCGGATTGGTCGACACGCCCGCGACCTTGGCGCCGTGATAGGCCATCATCGGCCCGGAGGCCGACATGACGATGCCGGCCATTCCGGCATTCGCCGCCTGCAGCGCGAAATAGCCGACCGCGCCGGCATGCGTGATGTTGCGGGCCACGCACCAGCCGACGTGCAGCTCGCGTGCACGCGCGATGGCTTCCTCCATCGCCCGTGTCATCGCCACGGCGCCGGGCGCGCGGTCCGCCTCCAGCACCGAGATCGCGCCGATGCGCTTCTCCACCCTTATGTCGGGATCGACATTCATTGCCTTCGCCCGCACGCGCTCGATGTAGCTCGGGATGCGCAACACCCCGTGGGAATCGACGCCGCGCAGGTTGGCCCAAATGAGCGACCTCGCCCATTCGTCCGCCATCGGCCGCGCCACGCCCAGCGCCTGGAAGATCGCGCTCGCGAAGCGCTCCAGATCGGCGCTCCGGATCACGTGCAAATCGCTCTTCGATGGCATGGGTGTCGTTTCTCTGTGACGGGAGCTTCGCTGCGCGAAGCGCTAGCCCGGACGGCGCAGCCGATAGGGACAATAGGTCGGCCTCCACATCTTGGCGGCGATCTTGCGCCTGATCGTGTCATCGTCGAGCGGATCGCACAGCCCCTCGTCGCGCGCCGCCTTGGCGACGGATTGCGCCACCGCGACCGCCACGCGGCGCAGATCGGAAACCGCGGGCAAGAGATGCGCGGCCGGATCGCGGCTCGCCGGCGACACGTCGGCGAGCGCGCCGGCAGCCGCCTCGAACATGCGGTCGCTCACGCGCCGCGCGCCGACCGCGAGCGCGCCCAGGCCCACGCCCGGGAATACGTAGGCGTTGTTGGTCTGATCGACGGTGAAGGGCTTGCCGTTGCGCGCAATGGGCGGGAACGGGCTGCCGGTGCCGATCACCGCGCGGCCTTGCGTCCATTGCTCCAAATCCTGCGGCGTCGCCTCGCTGCGCGAGACCGGATTGGACAGCGGGAAGATCACCGGCCGCGCGACGCCTGCCGCCATCGCTCGCACGACTTTCTCCGAGAAGATACCGGGCTGGCCGGAGACGCCGATCAGCACGGTCGGCTTGGCATTCGCCACCACGTCGTAGAGGCCGATGCGGTCGCCCTGCTCGCGGCTCCAGCCGGCAACGGTGGAGCGCTGCTGCGCGAACGGCTCTTGAAAGCCGATGAGGCCGGGCATCCCCTGCACCAGCAGGCCGTCGCGATCGACGGCGAAGAAGCGCGCGCTCGCCTGCGCGTCGGACAGGCCGGCATCGACCATCTCGCGCCGGATGAGGGCGCCGATGCCGCAGCCGGCGGAGCCGGCGCCGACGATGGCAACGCGCTGCTCGACGAGCGGGATGCCGGTCACGCGCACCGCCGCGAGCAGCGCGCCGGCTGCGACCGCCGCCGTGCCCTGGATGTCGTCGTTGAAGGTGCAGAGCCTGTCACGATATCGAGCAAGAAGCCGCGCGGCGTTTCCCCGGGCGAAATCCTCCCACTGCAGCAGCACGTGCGGCCAGCGCGCTTCGACCGCGGCGACGAAGGCCTCGACGAACTCGTCGTAGTGGTCGCCGCGCAGCCGCTCGTGGCGCCAGCCGATATAGAGCGGGTCGGCGAGCCGCTCGCCGTTGTCGGTGCCGGTATCGAGCAGGATCGGCAGCGTCGTCGCCGGGTGCAGGCCGGCGCAGGCCGAGTAGAGCGCGAGCTTGCCGATGGGGATGCCCATGCCGCCGGCGCCCTGGTCGCCAAGGCCGAGGATGCGCTCGCCGTCGCTCACGACGATGGTTTCGATCTGGTCGAAGCGAGGGTGGGCGAGAATGTCCCTGATCCGCCCGCGCTGCGGCCAGCTCAAGAACACGCCACGCGGCTTCGACCAGATGCGGCTGAAGCGCTGGCAGCCCTCGCCGACCGTGGGCGTATAGACCAGCGGCAGCGTCTCCTCGAGATTGCGCGTGACCAGCGCATAGAACAGCGTCTCGTTGGCATCTTGGAGTCCGCGCAGGAACACGTAGCGCTCGAAGTCGCTGGCAAGCCCGCGCAGCGCGTCCATCCGGCGGCTGATCTGGTCCTCGAGCGAACCGATATGGGGCGGCAGGAAGCCGTGCAGCCCGAAGGCGTCGCGCTCGCTCTCGCTGAAGGCCGTGCCCTTGTTGAGCAGCGGATTGGAGAGGAGATCGGGGCCGGTGAGATCGACCTCGATGGCGCTTTCGTCAGCCATGCACCGCAGCCCCTACAACTCGGACGGCACTCGGAAGAAGTGGCCACCGTCGCACGGCTGGCGGCTCTCGTTCAATCCTCCTGCATGAGATTGAATCCTCCCGCGCCGCTTCATATCTCCCTGAGCATCTGCAGTTCGGGGTTTGCGAACGATATGTCAGTAGCCACACCATCGATCATCGACACGCGGCGCCACCAGATGTTTCCCACGCTGGAGCCGCCGGAGATCGAGCGGGTGCGCCGCTTCGGCACGGTCCGCTCCTATGCCGCGGGCGAGGCGCTGGCCAAGACCGGCGACGTCGGTCTCGGCCTGACCATCATCCTGGCCGGCAAGGTCGACATGACCCAGCACGGCCCATCCGGGCGTCGCGAGCCGATCGTTACCCATAACGCCGGCGGCTTCATGGGCGAGCTGGCGCAACTGGGCGGCCGGCCGGCGCTGGTCGACGGCCACGCCCAGGGCCCGGTGGAGGCGCTGATCATCCCGCCCGAGCGGTTGCGGGCATTGCTGATCGCGGAGGCGGAGCTTGGGGAACGGATCATGCGCGCGCTCATCCTGCGGCGCGTGGGGCTGCTCGAGACCGGAGCCGGTGGGCCCGTCATCATCGGCCGCCCCGACAATGGCGACGTGCTGCGGCTCGAGGGCTTTCTCCGCCGCAACGGTCATCCCCGTCAAAGGCTCGATCCCGAGACCGACGGCTGCGCCCAGGCGCTGATCGAACGCTTCCACGTCGACCCCGGTCAAATGCCGATCGTATTGTGCCCGGATGGGCAGCTGTTGCGCAATCCGAGCGAGATCGAGCTCGCCCGCTGCATCGGGCTGGTGCGGCCGGTCGATCCCGATCGCGTCTACGACGTGGCGGTCATCGGCGCCGGGCCCGCCGGGCTCGGCACCGCGGTCTATGCGGCCTCCGAAGGGCTCTCGGTCCTGGTGCTCGACTGCCGCGCCTTCGGCGGACAGGCTGGGGCCTCGGCCCGGATCGAGAACTACCTGGGGTTTCCGACGGGAATCACCGGCATGGCGCTGATGGCGCGCGCCTACAACCAGGCGCAGAAGTTCGGCGCCGAGATGGCGATCCCGACCGAAGTGGTCGGGCTGCAGCCTCAGGGCAATCCGGACGGCGGACGCTTCGCGCTGCAGCTTTCCAACGACGGGCGCGTGAGCGCCCGCGCCATCGTCATTGCCAGCGGCGCCCGCTATCGCCGGCTCGATGTCGAGAACCTGGACGCGTTCGAGGCTTCGAGCGTGCACTATTGGGCTTCGCCGCTGGAGGGCAAGCTGTGCGCCGAGCAGGAGGTGGCCCTGGTCGGCGGCGGCAATTCGGCGGGCCAAGCGGCGGTCTATCTGGCGAGCCAGGCCGCCAAGGTCTGGCTCATCGTGCGCGGGGGCGACCTCGAGGCGAGCATGTCGCGCTATCTCGTCGACCGCATCGCGGGCCTCCCCAACGTCGAGGTGGTGACGCGAGCGCAGATCACCGGCCTGGAAGGCCGCGACGGCATGCTGGAGGCGATCCGCTGGCGCCGGGGCGCCTCGCCCGAGGAGGTGCGCCGGCCCGTGCGCCACCTGTTCCTCTTCATCGGAGCCGATCCGAACACTGATTGGCTCACCGGATCAGGCATAGCCCTCGACGCCAAGGGATTCGTGTTGACGGGCGCAGAGGCGGCCAGCACGCGGCCGCTGGAGACAAGCCGGCGCGGCGTATTCGCAGTCGGCGACGTCCGCTCGAGCTCGATGAAACGGGTCGCCGCGGCCGTCGGCGAGGGCGCGCAGGTGGTGGCGACGCTGCATGGCTTCCTGGCGGCGGCCCACGGCGAAGCGGCGGTGAGCGCACAGCACTAGGCCTTCGCGGCTTCGATCGCCGCCCAAATCTTGTACGGCGTGTAGGGCATCTCGAGTTGACGAATGCCGAGGGGGCTGAGCGCATCCATGACCGCGTTGGCCACGGTCGGGACAGCGCCGGTCGTGCCGGCTTCGCCGGCGCCCTTGACGCCGAGCGCATTGCTGGTCGAGGGGATCGGCCGATCATGGAGCGAGAGCGGCGGCAGCAAGTCCGCGCGCGGCATGAAATAGTCCATGAACGTGCCGGTCAGCAGCTGGCCCTCGCGGTCGTAGACGCAGTGCTCGCCGAACACCTGACCGAGCCCCTGCATGAGCCCGCCGTGGAGCTGGCCCTCGACCAACGTGTGGTTCATCACGTTGCCGCAATCGTCGACCGCGACATAGCGCAAGAGCTCGATCACGCCGGTCTCGGGGTCGATCTCGACCTCGGCCGCGTGCACGCCGCTCGGAAATGCCGCGGCGGTGTTGATCTTGGCGACGGTATCGAGCGGATTGCCCTCGCTGCCCGCGAGCTTGCGCGCGAGCTCCTCCAGGCTGATCGCAAGATCGGTTCCCGGCACGCGATAAGCGCCGCGTTCGAACACGAGATCGCCGGCGGCCACTTCGAGCTCCTTGGCGGCGAGTGCGAGGCCCTTGCGCACCACGTCGTGGGCGCCCGCCGACAAGGCGCCGCCATGGCTGATGAGCGAGCGCGAGCCGAACGAGCCGGCACCGACGAGCGGCGGGCCGCCGGGATCGCTGTTGCGCAGCATGATCTTCTCCGGGGCCAGTCCCAGAATCGCGCCGACCAGATCGGGAAAGACGGTCTCGTGGCCTTGTCCCGTTGAGCCTGACAAGGTGTAGAGCGCAATGCCGCCGGACGCATCGAAGCGGATCGCGATCTCCTCCTGGCCGGCGCCGCCCGAAGGCTCGATGAAGGTCGCGCAACCGATGCCGCGCAGCATGCCGCGGGATTTCGCCTCGGCGCGGCGGCGCTCGAAGCTCTTCCACTCCGCCGCGTCGAGCGCCTGCGCCAGCAGCGCGGGAGGATCGCCGCTGTCGTAGGTGAAGCCGGTCGGCGTCTTGTAGGGAAAGGCGTCCTTGGGAAGAAGGTTGCGGCGCCGCAGCTCGATGCGGTCGATGCCGGTGATGCGGGCGGCTTCATCGACCAGCCGCTCCGTCAAGTAGGCCACGTTGGGCCGCCCGGCGCCGCGATAGGCCGTGCCCGGCGTCGTATTGGTGAAGACGAGGCGGTTCAATCCGTAGATCGCCGGTGTCCGGTAGGCATTGGCCGCCATGCTGGTCGGCGACGCCGCGGTATTGATGAAGCCCCCCGCGCTGGAGCAATAAGCCCCGAGGTTGACCAGCCAGCCGATGCGCAGGCCGAGAAACACGCCGTCCCGGTCGAGCGCGAGCTCGCCGGTCAGCGCGGCGCCGCGGCCCTGGTGATCGCTTACGATCGTCTCGCTGCGCGTTCCGACCCATTTGACCGGGCGGCCGACCGACTTGGCGGCAAAGGTCAGCGCCGCGAATTCCGGATAGATCTCGTTGCGCACGCCGAAGCCGCCGCCGACATCGCGGGCATGAATCCGAATTCGCTCGCGTTCCACGCCGGTGACATGGGCGAATTCGGTCTGGATGCCCGACATGCCCTGGTTCGGCATGTAGATGTCGTAGCTCCCGCTGGCGGCATCGTATGCCGCGAGGCACGCCTTGGGCTCCATCGGATTGCCGGCGATGCGCTGCGCGCGCAACGCTATGCGCACCACGAGTGCCGCCTGGGCGAACGCCGCGTCGGTGGCGGCGCGATTGCCGTACTCGTAGTCCACGGCGAGATTTCCCGGCGCATCCGCGTGCAGCGCCGGCGCCGATGGCGCCAGCGCGTCCTCCGGCTCGACCAGCGCCGGAAGATCGCGATAGTCGACGACGATGCGCTCGGCCGCATCCTGCGCCGCCCATTCGCTCTCCGCCACCACGAGCGCGACCGGCTCGCCGACGAACCGCACCCGCTCGTGCGCCAGCGCCGGCCGCTGCGGGGCTTTGAGCACGCTGCTGTCCTTGCCCTTGAAATGCGCCATCGGCCGCGGGCTCTTGAGGCCCGCGTGCACCACGTCGCGCCCGCTGAACACGCCGAGCACGCCGGGCGCGCGCGACGCCTCGCCCAGGTCGAGCGTCGCGATTTCGGCATGCGCGCGATCGGAGCGCAGGAAATAGCCGTGGGCTTGGCCGGGCAGCGACCAGTCGGCGGTGTAGCACCCCTGCCCGCTGATCAGGCGAAGGTCCTCGCGCCGGCCTTTGAATGCGCCGCTCATTGCCGCCTCACCTCTGCATCATCCCAGCACGTGGCGAACGGCGGTTTCGATGCGGCTGCGCATTTCCGCGCGCGAGGGCACCTTCTTGACGCCGAGCAGCGCGCGCAGATGCGGATAGCCGCGGATGAGGTCCAGGAATTCTTCGGCCAATCGCCGCGGCGTCATATGCTTCGCCAGTCCCGCCCGCCGATGGCGTCGGAAATATCGCCCTAGCACGTCGGCGCAGGCCCCCGGCCCGCTTCGATAGAACGAGCGGCCGAGCTTGGGAAATCGCCGGCATTCCGCGATGACAATGCGATGCAGCTCGATCGTCTCCCTGGCAAAGAAGATGTCCACCAGCCTTCGCGCCAGCTTGGGCAGCGCCACTTTCGGCGGCAGCATCAGCAGACGTTCGAGATCGCCGTCGATGTTGCGCGGACACATCGCGTCGATCACGCCCGCGAACAGGAGCTCCTTGCTGCGAAAGTGACGGTAGATCGTCATCTTGGAGACGCCGGCGCGGGCGGCGATGTCGTCGACGCTGGCGGCGCCGAAGCCTTGCGCCAGAAAGACCGTCTTGCCGGCATTGATGATCTGCGCGCGCTTAGCGGGCGACAGCGACCGCCGATTGCGGGCGCGGGAACGCATGGGTAACTTCCTTCAACAGCGGGATATCTGTGGGCATTTTGGCGGGCCAATATCGTGACTCGTCATTGCACAAGCCGCAGCAAGAAGGAAGTATAATGGGACGGTGCCGCGCTGGCGAGCAAAGCGAGCGACCAGCGCGGCCACTTCAAAGGTACGCAGCGGAAGGATAAGCGGCCATGATCACCGGCGACGAAATCCGCGCCCTGGTTGAGCCCGGACGGGTGAACCGGCGCCTCTATACCGATCCGGACATTTTCGAGCTCGAGCTCGAACGGATTTTCGGCACCGCCTGGATCTACGTCGGGCACGAGAGCCAGGTGAAAAATCCCGGGGACTTCGTCGCGACCAGGATCGGACGCAAACCGTTGTTGCTCGTGCGCGACGCCGCGGGAAAAATTCAACTGCTGCACAACCAATGCGCCCATCGCGGCTCCATGGTGGTGGCGTCCAACGGCGGCCACACGTCGGAGTTTCGCTGCTGCTATCACGGCTGGACCTATCACCTGGACGGCCGGCTCAAGGTTGCCCCCCTGCTGCACGGCTATCCCTCGCATTTCGATCCGAAGAATCCGGAAGTGGCGATGCCGCGTGTGCCGCGGGTCGCGAGCTACCGGGGCTTCGTCTTCGGCAGTCTGGCGGCCGACGGTCCGAGCCTCGAGGACCATCTCGGTTTCATGACCACGTCGTTCGACGACATGGTCGATCGCGCGCCCGACCGTGAGCTCGAAGTCGCCGGCGGCGTGTTCAAGCACACCTACAAAGGCAACTGGAAGCTCTACCTCGAAAATCTCTGCGATGCGGCGCACCCGCTGTTCGTGCACCAATCGTCGATCGATGCCGCCCGCGAGCAATCCGACGACGTCCATTCCGACGGGTCGGGCGAGATCGCGCTGCGGCAAATGCGCCAGAACGGCGCGCCGTACAGCTTCTGGGAGGCCAATGTCGGCATCTGGACCTATCCCAACGGCCACAGCTTTCTCGGCGACTATCACGACGACGCCAAGCTGGTGGCCGCATTGAACGATCCGGTGTTTCGCGACTACATCGCGGCGATGGAAGCCAAGCTTGGCAAGGAGAAGACCAGGAAGATTCTCGAGGTGCGGCGCTGGAACAGCAACGTCTATCCCAATCTGTCCTTCATGAGCCAGTTCCAGCAATTGCGCGTCGTGCATCCGATCTCGGTGGGCGAGACCGTGGTGCACACCTACAACTATCGCCTCAAGGGCGCGCCCGAGCGCATGTTCGAGAGCACGATCAGCTTCGCCAATACCGTGAACGGCACCGGCTCGCTCGTGCTCACCGACGATCTCGAAATCTACACCAGGATCAGCCTGGGGCTCTCGAGCGCGGGCGGGCAGTGGCTGGAGATCGGCCGCGGCTACGCGGGCGACCTGCCGGACGATCACGGCGGCCGGCGCGGCAAGAATTCGACCAGCGAAATCTATATCAGAAACATGTTCGACGCCTGGCTCGGTTTCATGGCGCAAGACGACGTGGCGCAAGCTGGCGCGCCAATGCCGGCAAGGGCAAGCGCGCGTGCGGGGACCCGGCAATGATTCCTTCCGCGTCCCCGCGGTCCGGCGCACATCGCAGCCCGTTGACCGTCGCCGAATGCGAGCAGTTTCTCGTCCGCGAGGCGCGGCTGCTCGACGACGCGCGGTTCGACGAGTGGCTCGGCCTGTTCACCGCCGACGCGTGGTACTGGGTGCCTTCGGAGCCCAACCAAGCGAACCCGCGCGATATCGTCTCGCTCATCTACGACGACCGCCGCTTGCTCGAAACCCGCGTACGCCGGTTGTCCAGTCCGCGCATCTATTCGCAGGAGCCCCGTTCGCGCACCAGCCGCATGGTCGGCAACGTCACCATCGAGGAGGCGGACGGGACGGGCACGACGGTGCGCTCCAAATTCCAGCTCATCGAATACCGCAGAGAGAGCCAGCGGCTGTTCGGCGGCACGAGCTTTCATCGGCTCCTGCGCGGCGACCGTGGCATCCAAATTGCTTGGAAACGGGTCGATCTGGTGAATTGCGATGCTCCGCACGAAGGCTTGGTCGTCCCATTTTGAATTCGAAGGAGAGAAGCCATCATGCGTGCAGGCACAATGAGCTCCAAGCGCGCCATATGCCGGCGCATCGTTGCGGTCGGTTTGTTGCTGGGAGCGCATCTGCTGACGTCGCCGGCCGCCCTCGCCGCCGAGACCGTGACCTATCTGTTCCCGGCGCCGCCCAGCCTGCCCGCGTTCGGGCCCATTCGGCTGGCGAAGGGGAAGGGCTATTTCGCCGAATCCGGCATCGACGTGAACTTCGCGGTGGGGCGCGGCGGGGTCGATGTCGCCAAGCAGGTAGGCGCGGGCAATGCGCCGCTCGGCGGAATCGTCGCCGACGGGCCGATCATGGTCCGGCAGAACGGCGTGCCGATCAAGATCGTCGCGGTGTTCGGCGGCCGCGGCTTTATGCAGCTCGTGGTGCGCGAGGACGCCGGCATCCAGAAGCCCGCCGACTTGAAAGGAAAGACCATCTCCGTGATGTCCTTCCAGGATACGACCTATTACGCGCTGCTGGGACTGCTCGCGAGCGCGGGGCTCACGCAGGACGACCTCAACATCCAGTCCGCCGGACCGAGCGGCGTCTGGGAATTCGTTGCGACCGGCAAGGCCGCCGGGATGGCCGGCGTCCCGGATTGGATCCCTCCGGTGCAGGCCGCCGGCGTGAAGGTCAAGGTCATTCCGACCGATGAGTTCTTTCCCCACATGGCGCAGGCCATCGGCGTATCGGACCAGGTCATCAAGGAGAAGCCCGAGCTCGTCGGCAAATTCGTCAAGGCGGCGCTGCGCGGCATGAAGGACATCATGGACGATCCGAGCAAGGCGGCCGACGACTTCGTCAATTTCGTTCCGGAATGGAAAGGCAAGGAAGGCGCGGTGAAGGCGGCTTTCAATTACTATGCCACGCTGGTCTATCCCGGCCAGAAAGAGCTCGGCGAGGTCAATGTGGAACGCCTCGCCAATCTGCAGGACTTCTATCTCGCCAAGGGCATCATCCAGCGCAAGTCGCCCATGGACGAGCTTTATACCAACCAGTTCATCAAATAGCTCTAGGCGGCATCGCGCCGGGATGCCCGCTGGGCGATACTTCACATCATTTAGCATCATTTAAGAAATGCCGACTTGTCTAACTGCGAGAGGAACGGCACTATCGTGCCGCGCGCCCGCTCGTGTCCGCTGGCGCGCCAATCATAACAACATGATCCGAAACGAGGGAATGACCACATGACCGAAAGCAAGAAGCCCGTTTTGTTCGGCCTGATCGTCGCGGCCCTCGCCCTGGCGGGTCCGGCGCCGGCGCAGGAGATCAAGCTCACCTTCGCCGACCAGAATTCTCCGGCCGGCTGGGGCCCGGCGCACGCGCTGCAGCCTTGGGTCAAGCAGGTCGAGGAGGCGACTAAGGGCCGCGTGAAGCTCGAGGTCTATCCCTCCCAGACCCTGATCAAGGGCGTGGACATGTGGAAGGGCATCCGCAGCGGCATCGCCGACATCGGCTGGTGCGTGCAGGGCTACTGGCCCGAGCAGACGCCGTTGTCCGACGTGATGTCGCTGCCGTTCCTGCCGCTGACGACGGCGGAGAAGGGCAGCGAGGTGCTCTGGAAGCTCTACGAGAAATTCCCCTCGATCCAGAAGGAATACGGCGAGATCCAGCCGATCGTGCTGCACACCAGCTCGGCCAACCTGCTCGTGTCCAAGAAGCAGGTGAAGACGCTGGAGGACCTCAAGGGATTGAAGTTCCGCGTGCTGGGCGGCCCGCCGACCGAAATGGCCAAGGCGCTTGGTTCGGTGCCGACGCTGATCCCGATGCCAGACGTGTACCAATCGCTCGACAAGGGCGTAGTCGACGGTGCCGCCGCGCCGTGGGAGGCGATCCACGCCTTCCGCCTCTACGAGGTGGCGAAGAACTACACCCAGGCGCCGTTCTACGGGGCGTATTTCTCGGTCTGCGCCAACAAGCAGAAATGGGAATCGCTGCCGAAAGACGTGCGCGACCAGATCATGAGCGTCAGCGGCCTCGCCGGCGCGAAATTCTGGGGCAAGAACTTCTTCGACACTGCCGAGCAGGGCGCGCTCGAGCGCGCCAAGGCCGGAAACTACGAGATCAACCGCTACGTGGTTCCGCCCGATGAGGTGGAACGCTGGCGCAAGGTTGCCGGCCAGCCGCTGTGGGACGAGTGGGTGAAGAAGATGGAGGGCAAGGGCCACAAGGAGGCCCGCGACGTCCTCAACAGCGCGATCGAAATGCTGAAGAATTAGCGCGCGTTTCTGAATCACACGTAGGGTGGGCAAAGGCGCCAGGCACAATGCCGCTCCCAGCGAACGGTCGAGCGTGGCGCCGTGCCCACGCGTCGGAGGACATTGCGAGCCGCCCCACAAACGCGTGGGCACGACGCGCATGCAACCGACAGAGATTGGGGCGCGGTGACGGCATTGCGCGCCTTTGCCCACCCTACGCTGATTCCACCTCGCCGAAGACCAAACGGTGACTGCCCTGAAATCGATCGGGAAGCTGTTGTGGCGGTGCGAGCTGGTGCTGCTCTATGCCGCGGTGCTCGCGACCTTCATCATGATGGTGCTCACATCGGCCGACGCGATGAGCCGCTACCTGCTCAATCGGCCGATCGTGGGCGCCTACGAGATCACCGAAAAATACCTGATGGTCGCGGCGATCTTCCTGGGGCTGTCCTACGCCTATCGCGGCGGCGTATTCATCCGGGTGACGTTCCTGGTCGACCGCCTGCCCGCCCCGCTCAAGCTCGCCTCGCAATATTTCGCGCATCTCGTCTCGCTCGCCTTCTGCCTGATCATCGTCGTTGCCACCGCCCGGCAGGCATTGCGCGGGCTCGAAGACGACACCACGCTGAGCGCGCTACCGATCCTGGTCGGGCCGGCCTATTGCCTCGTCCCGCTGGGCTTCCTCGCGCTGACTGTGATCATGCTCGTCGACTTGCCGCGGGTTCGCAGCGGCCAATCGTTCCTGTTCAGGGAAGAGGCGCCGCCCGCATAGCGGCGGCTCGTTCCAACCCGCGAAAGATCGCACATGGTCGCGCTTCCCCTGCTGGTGCTGGTTCTTGCGCTCGTTCTCGGCGTACCGATCGCGGTCGCGCTCGCCGGCGCCGGCATGCTCGGCATCTATCTCGTCACCGGCGATTTCGGCAAGGTGATGGGGATCGTCAGCTTGGCGCCGTTCAGCACGGTCGCCGACTACGCGCTGACCACGATCCCGATGTTCATCCTGATGGCGTTCTTCTCGGCGTCGAGCGGACTGGCGCGCGATCTCTACACCGCCGCCGCCAACTGGTGCTCGCACATCAGGGGCGGGCTCGCCATCGCCACGGTGTTCGCCTGCGGCATTTTCGGCGCCATGTCGGGGGCCAGCACCGCCGCGGCCTCGGTGATGTCCAAGATCGCCATGCCGGAAATGCGGCGCCACGGCTATTCGGACGAGTTGGCGGCGGGCGCGATCGGCATCGGCGCGACGCTCGACATTCTCATTCCGCCGAGCATCGCCATGGTGATCTACGGCATCGCCACCCAGACCTCGATCGGCAAGCTCCTGATCGCGGGGATCGTCCCGGGGATCATCACCGGCATCCTGCTCGCCGCCATGGTCTATCTCTGGGTCCTCGTCAGCCCCAAGCACGCGCCCACGACCTATCGGGTCAGCATGCAGGAGCGCTGGGCGAGCACCATCCGCATCTGGCCGAGCCTCCTGCTCATCTTCCTCGTGCTGGTGCTGCTCTACACCGGCATCGCGACGCCGACCGAGGTAGGCGCGCTGGGCGCGCTCTTGGCCGGCATCATCGGCGCGGTGTTCGGCCGCCTCACGCTGCTCGACGCGGTGGAGGCGGTGAAATCGACCATCCGCACCTCGGCGATGATTTTTCTCATCCTGCTCGGGGCGACCATCTTCGGCTACTACATGGCGCTCAGCCGCATTCCCCAGGAGGTGGTTCTGGCGGTCGCCGCGATGGATCTCAATCGCTGGGTGGTCATCATCGGCATCGTGGTGGCCTATTTCGTCATCAGCATGTTCATGGACGAAATCCCGCTGCTGTTGCTCACGCTGCAGCTCACCTTCCCGCTGATCACCTCGCTCGGCTTCGATCCGATCTGGTTCGGGGTGATGTCGATGATGATGGTGGCGATGGGGCTCGTGTTCCCTCCGGTAGGGTTGATCGCGTTCATCGTGGCAGCGACCGCGGGGGTCGACCTGATGAAGGTCTACAAGGGCACCAGCATCCTCATGCTGTCGATCGTGATCACGACCGTGCTGCTGATGATCTTCCCGCAGATCGCGCTCTGGCTGCCGGCGACGATGCGCTAGCTTCCGCCATACGCTTTCTTCAAACCCGCTATGTCGAGCTTGACCATTTTCAACATGGCCTCGGCAACGCGCTTGGCGCGCGAGCGATCCGGATCCTTCATCATGTCGCCGAGCACCGTGGGCGCGATCTGCCACGAAAGGCCATAACGGTCTTTCAACCAGCCGCACTGCTCAGCCATTCCGCCTTCCGATAGCGCCGCCCACAGCCGGTCGATTTCCGCCTGATCGTCGCATTGCACCAGGAACGAGATGGAATGATTGAACGCGTCGAGCGGCCCGGCGCTGATCGCCATGAATGGCTGCCCTATCAGCGTGAACTCGACCACCTTCACGGACCCAGCCGGTCCGCTCGGACTGTCCGCCGGGAGCGCAGTAACGCTGTCCACTTTTGAATTCGGCAGCACCGACGCGTAGAAGGCCGCAGCTTCTTCCGCCTTATCTGTGTACCAAAGATGAGGGACTATTTTCGACAAGATCGTCTCCCTTGCGTGATGGGTCTTTGCGCTTTCTCACGTCGCAAGCATTCTGCCGCAGAATGAGCTCGGGCGCAGCGGTCGTCGCCGGTTACGCGCGCATGCGTTGCTTGATAGTTGTGGAAATGACCGCCATGCTTACGGTCCCATAAGGGTCCAACGCCAGCCTGAAGAACACGTCATGATTGATCAAACGCATGCGCCGGAGCGGCGCAGCTGGGTCGCCTCGGCCAACGGTCACCCCGACTTCCCCATCCAGAACCTGCCGTTCGGCGTGTTCACCCCGCCGGGCGGCGGGCCTCGCGGCGGCGTGGCAATCGGGGACGATATCCTCGATCTCGCCGCGGCGCTGGACCTGGGCCTGTTCGACGGCCCGGCCGCCGCAGCCGCGCAGGCGGCGTCCGGCACGACGCTCAATGCGCTGTTCGCACTCGGCCGTGAAGCGCGCGTTGCGCTGCGGCGTCGCGTCGGCGAGATTCTCGACGTCGAAGGGAGCGACCGCGCCCGCATCGAGGCGCTGCGTTCCCGGATCGTCCATCGCGCCGGAGATTGCCAGCTGTCGGTACCGGCCGCGATCGGCGACTACACCGACTTCTTTGCCGGCATCCACCACGCCACCAATGCCGGCAAGCTGTTCCGGCCGGACAATCCGCTGATGCCGAACTACAAATACGTGCCGATCGGCTATCACGGCCGCGCGTCCTCGATCGCCGCCTCGGGCGGCGACGTGCCTCGCCCGAACGGCCAGCGCAAGTCGGCGAACGAGAGCGTCCCGAGCTTCGGGCCCGCGCGCAGTCTCGACTTCGAGCTCGAGCTCGGCGTCTGGATCGGCCCAGGCAACGCGCTCGGCCGACCGATCGCGGTGGCGGACGCGGCAAGCCACATCGCGGGCTTCTGCCTGCTCAACGACTGGTCGGCGCGCGACGTCCAGGGCTGGGAGGCCCAGCCGCTGGGCCCGTTCCTCGGCAAGAGCTTCCGCACCTCGATCTCGCCCTGGGTGATCACGCCCGAGGCGCTGGCGCCGTTCCGCATGGCGCAGGCCAGGCGGCCCGCGGGCGACCCGGAACCCCT
>WNEY01001543.1_pt1 | contig 16415 bp, 14 predicted proteins | sample 5400531 | NCBI WGS metagenome assembly WNEY01 (sample SAMN13153338, study PRJNA577476) | soil metagenome | isolation source: 200 cm saprolite under Douglas fir tree site 1 | place: USA:California | collected 2015-04-18
TTTCACCGACGTCCGCCGCCGGCCTGCGATCCCGAACGATACGCCGGGATTAAAGCACGTGATCGTGTCGCGCCGCGATGCCCCGCTCGATGGCGGCTTGCGCGACCGCTGCTATCTCGACGTCGGCGATCGGTTTCGAGCTCGGGCCGGCTGCGAGACCGACACGGTCATGCTGGTTCGTCCCGACGACCATATCGCGGCGATCGCGCCCATGCGGGACGGGATTGCTGCCGAGCTCTATCGGAAGGCAGTGCGTTCGGCTTGAAGGCGCCAATCTCTCCAACGTCATTCCGGGGACCGAGCGTAGCGAGGGAGCCCGGAATCCATAACCCCCGGCCTGTGGTTATGGATTCCGGGCTCGCCGCTTCGCGGCGCCCCGGAATGACGGCCGATGGGTCTATACCAGCGGAAACAACCCTACCCGACCGGCGTCACGCTGACGGCGACCTTGAGCCGCTGTCCACCCGCCGCGAAGATGACGCCGTCGATCGGCGCGACGTCGGCGTAATCGCGACCGACGGCGAGCACCACGTGATCGTTGCTGGCCGCAATCGCATTGGTCGGGTCGAGCCCGCGCCAGCCGGCCTCCTCCCCGCACCACACCAGCACCCAGGCGTGCATCGCGTCGGCGCCCTCGAGCCGTGCCTCGCTCGGCAATCGCACGGTCCGCAGATAGCCGCTGACATAGGCGGCGGGCAGGCCGAGGCCGCGCATGCCGGAAATCATGATATGGGCGAAGTCCTGGCACACGCCGCGCCGGAGCGCGAACGACATCGGCGGCGTGGTCGAGGCCGTGGTGGCGCCGATTTCGTAGACGAAATCGGCCTTGATCCGCCGCATCAGATCGACCGCGGCGTCGAGCACCGGCCGCCCCGGCGAAAAGCTCTCGGCCGCGTAGGCGCGGATTTCCGGATCGAGCGACACCTGCCGGCTCGCGAACAAGTAGTGCGCGGGCGAATGCCGCGAGAGATCGACCGAGGCGAAGGCCGCGTCGCGGATCTCCTCCCACGGCGGGGTCGTATCCGCGGCAGGCGCGCCGTTCTGCTCGACCGTGACCCGCGCCGCGACCCTCACGCTCAGCACATCGTGCGGCTGATCGAGCTCGATCCAAGTCATCCGGTTGCCGAAAAAATCCTGGCCTTCGCGACGCGCGATCGGCGCCGGCTCGATCTCGAGCGCGGTGGCGTGGACGCGCTGGCCCGCACGGTCGATCGGCGTGAGCCGCAGCACGTGGCGCGCGTACGCCACCGATGACGCGTAGAGATAGGTCGTGGTCTGGCGGACGTCGTAGATCATCCGAGCGCCTCCCAGCGAACCTCGGCGCGTTCGTGGGTGGTGAAGTAGGTCGCGGCGATGACGTCGGCAAGCTTCATCAGCGACTGTTCCAGGCCGTGGAATGTCGCATCGTCAAGCGCGGCGGCATCGGCGGTGCGGATTTGCGTCGCCAGCGCGGTCGCGATCTGCTCGGGCGGCGACAGACGGCTGTCGTCGTTGCGCTTGGGCAGAGCGGCGAGATGCACCACGATGCGGTCCAATTGGTAGGCGACCGAGCGCGGGTTGTTGGGGTCGAGCACGACCAGGTCGATCACAGGCACCGGCGCCGCCACCATGACGTAGCGCAGCCGGTAGGTGATCTGGCTGTCGGCGAGCTCCAGCAACACGTCGAGCGCGCTGTCGAGCCCGGTCGCAAACGCGAACTGACGCACGAAACGGCAGGTGGCGATCGCCCGCTCGATGCGGCGGCCGAGCTCGAGGAATCGCCAGCCGGCGAGCTGGCTCATGTTTTCCTGCGCCAAGCCCGAGAAAGAGGCGATGATGCGCAACGCGCCGTTGATCCGATCCAAGATGGCGGTCTCGGGCAGCGCCTGGTCGATCGGCGGCTTGATCAGCTCGGACAGATCGGTCAGCGCCCGCCAGGCGTCCGGAGAAAACCGGTCGCGGATCACCGAGGCGGACGATTGTGCGGCGGCGACCAGATTGGGCAGCGCGCCGTCGAGGTCGCGCCGCTGCAGGGCCGCCGAGGCGACCAGCACCGGCTTGGCGTTCGGCAGCTCGGTCGGCACCGCCTCCCAGGCGCCGAGCAGCGAGCAGATGCGAGCGACCACCCGCGTGGTGGCCTCGTCGCTGTCGGTGATCCGGTTGACCAGCGCCCGCACCAGCCGCAGCGTCGCCTCGGCACGCTCCACGTAGCGTGCCACCCAGAGCAGGTTGGCGGCGCTGCGGCTCGGCAACGCCCCGGTCGCGCGCGTGATCGCGATCCGATCGGGCGCCGGCAGCAATGTGGTCTCGGCCACCGGCTTGTCCGACAACACCCAGGCGTCGCCGGTGCGCCCGCCCCGCTGCAAGCTCACCGCGCGCGCGTCGGCGTCCTCCGCCACGCGCACGAAACCGCCGGACATCACGCGCCACCCGTCGCTGACCCGCGCCAGGAACAGCCGCAAGGTGAAGGGCCGCGGCTCGAGCCTGCCCTCCCGCCACACCGGCATGGTCGAGAGCGTCACCGCCTCCTTGGCGACGAAGTCGATGCCGCGGTGAGCGACCGCCGCGAGGATTTGCGCGCGCTCTTCGGCCTCGAGGCTCGCGCCGAGAACCTCGCGTCGTTCGGCGTGCCCGGGCAATTCGCCCAAGAATGCCGATGCGATCACCATGTCGTCGAGCCGGTCGACGACCTCCTCGCGCGCGCGCGCCTGGCCGAGCCACCAGGTGGCGACATTGGGGAGCGCGAGATCGCGCTCGAGCACGGCCGGCGCCAGCGCCGGGAGAAAGCTCAACAGCGCGCGCGCCTCGACCACGCCCGAGCCGAGCGAATTGGCGATCACGACCGTGCCGTCGCGCACCGCCTGCACCAGGCCGGGCACGCCGAGGCGCGAGCGTGCATTGAGCTCGAGCGGATCGGCGAAGTCGGCATCGAGCCTGCGCACCAGCACGTCGGCGCGCTTCAATCCCGACACCGTGCGGATGAAGACGCCGTCGTCGCGCACCGTGAGATCTTCGCCTTCGACCAGCAGGAAGCCGAGATAGCGTGCGAGATAGGCGTGCTCGAAATAGGTCTCGTTCAGCGGCCCTGGCGTGAGCACGCAGACGCGCGAATCCTCCCGGCGGCTGAGCGCCGAGAGATCGGCCTGGAACGCCTGGAAGAACGGCGCCAGGCGCTCGACCTTGAGCGAGCGATAGACATCGGGCATCGCACGCGAGATGGCGAGCCGGTTTTCGAGCGCGTAGCCGGCGCCGGAGGGCGCCTGGGTGCGGTCGTTGAGCACCCACCAATGGCCGTCGGGCGAACGCCCGACGTCCACCGCATAGAAGCGCAGATGCGCGCCGCCCGGCGGCGCCACTCCGACCAGCGGCCGCAGGAATTCCGGATTGCCGGCGATCACGGCGGCGGGCAGCCTGCCCTCGCGGATGAGCCGCGCGGGCCCGTAGACGTCGGCCAGCACCGCTTCGAGCAACTCGGCGCGCTGGACGAGGCCGGCCTTGAGCGTCTCCCATTCCGACGCTTCGATCAAAAGCGGCACATGGCTGAGCGGCCAAGGCCGGTCGGCGCCGGCGGGGTCCTCGTACACCCGGTAGAAAACGCCGGAATCGCGCAAATGGCGATCGGCGGCGGCGAACCGCCGGCTGATCTCCTTCGGACCGAGACCGGCGAACATGGCCAGCAGCGGGTGCCAGTGCGGCCGCACCCGTCCGTCCCGGTCCATCATCTCGTCGAACGTGCCGGGCAGCGGCTTATAGCCCGACAACAGCTGCTCGACCTTGTCGGTCTCCTGTTGCGCGGCGCTGTCGAGCGGGGCTGCCATGCTGCGATCAGACCTGAGTCGGGCGCCTGAGGTCGAGTGTCATCGGGTACTCGAGCGAGCGTTCTTCACGGGGAATATCGAACGACCCCGGCGTGTGGCCGTGATCCTGGAAGCGAGCCAGGCGCCTCGCCTCCGCCTCGTAGGAATTGACCGGGAAGGTCTCGTAATTGCGTCCGCCTGGATGGGCGACGTGGTAGACGCAGCCGCCGAGCGAGCGGGCGTTCCAGCGATCGTAGATATCGAAGGTGAGCGGAGCGTGGACGTCGATGTTCGGTTGCAGCGCCGACGGCAACTTCCAGGCCTTGAAGCGCACCCCGGCGACGAATTCGCCGGGACGATCGGTCGACGTCATCGGAAGTCGGCGTCCGTTGCAGCCGACGACATGGCGCTCCCCATTGAACCCCTCGACCTTCACCTGCAAGCGCTCGACCGATGAATCGACGAAACGCACCGTGCCGCTGGCGGCGTTGTCCTCGCCCAGCACGTGCCAGGGCTCGAGCGCATGCCGCAACTCCAAGTTCACGCCGCCATGCTCGACCGCGCCGTAGAACGGGAAGCGGAACTCGCGCTGCGCATGAAACCACTCCGGATCGAAATGATAGCCGGCGCCGCGCAGATCATCCAACACGCCGAGGAAATCCTCCCACACGAAGTGACCGAGCATGAAGCGATCATGCAGCGCCGTGCCCCAGCGCACCAGCCGACCGTGCTGGGGCGCGCGCCAGAACCACGCGACCAATGCGCGCAGCAACAGCTGCTGCGCCAAGCTCATGCGTGCGTCCGGCGGCATCTCGAAGGAGCGGAATTCGACCAGCCCGAGCCGCCCGGTCGCGCTGTCAGGCGAGAACAGCTTGTCGATGCAGAGCTCGGCGCGGTGGGTGTTGCCGCTGACGTCGACCAGGAGATTGCGAAACAGGCGATCGACCAGCCACGGCCGCGGCGGCTCGCCCTCGCCCGGCGCCGGCACCATCCCGAGCGCGATCTCCAGCTCGTAGAGCTGGTCTTGTCTCGCCTCATCGATACGCGGCGCCTGGCTGGTGGGGCCGATGAACAGGCCGGAAAACAGGTAGGACAGCGAGGGATGCCGCTGCCAATAGAGGATGATGCTCTTGAGCAGGTCGGGCCGGCGCAGGAACGGGCTGTCGGCAGCGTTGAGCCCGCCGAGCACCACGTGATTGCCGCCGCCGGTTCCGGTGTGGCGGCCGTCGATCATGAACTTGTCGGTGCCCAGGCGCGAGAAACGGGTGTCATCGTAGAGCGTGCGCGTGATGTCGACCGCCTCGCGCCAGCTCGCGGCCGGATGGACATTGACCTCGACGACGCCGGGATCGGGCGTCACCTTGATGACGTTCAGGCGCGGGTCGGCTGGCGGCTCGTAGCCCTCCACATTCACCGGCATGCCCAGCTCCGCCGCGGTCGCTTCGACGACCGCGAGCAGCTCGAGATAGTCTTCCAGCCGTTCGACCGGCGGCATGAACACGCACAGCCGCCCGTCGCGCGGCTCGACCGTCAAGGCGGTACGCACCGGAACGCCGGAGGTGCGCGCCGGCGCCGCCACCGCGGCGGACGCGCCCCGCGCCGTACGAGCACCCGGCACGATTGGCGGCGCCCCTGCATCCGGGGCCCGAGAGGCAAGGCCCGGAGCCATCGCCGCGGCATCCACCAACTCGCCGCGCTCGTCGAACGGATCGGCCGGCACCAAGTGCGGGTAATCGGCCGGCACGAAATAGGGCAGCGATTTGAGCGGCAGCCGGAAGCCGATTGGGGAATCGCCCGGCAACACGAATAGTCGACCGCGGCGCAGCCGCCATATTTCACTGATCCAGCCGGGCGTGGCTTGCGCGGTCCAGCGCTGCACCGGCAACACATAGCCAGCGGGCTTGCCGAGGCGGCGCTCGAACGCGCGCATGATGCGGGCGCGCTCATGCGGGTCGTCGATGTTGGGATTGCTCGGGTCGATGTTCGCCGCCAGCTCGCCTTCCTTGAGCATCCGCTCCGCCGGATCCTCGAAGGCGGGCTGCACATAGTCGCCGGCGATCCCGAGACGAGCGGCCACGCGCTCGGTGAACCGCTGCGCATCGTCGGCCGAGGGCGTGCGGCCGCCGGTCTCGGTCGCGATCAGCGCGGCGTTGCGCCAGATCGGCTTGCCGTCGCGCCGCCAATAGAGCGCGAACGCCCAGCGCGGCAGCGGCTCGCCCGGATACCATTTGCCCTGGCCGTAGTGCAGGAGCCCGCCGGGCGCGAAGCGGCCGCGCAACTTGCGGATCAGGTCGTCGGCGCGGATGCGCTTGGTCGGGCCGAGCGCATCCGTGTTCCATTCCGCCGATTGGTAATCGTCGACCGAGACGAATGTCGGCTCGCCGCCCATGGTCAGGCGCACGTCGTGCGTCGCCAGATCGACGTCGACCTTGTCGCCGAGCGCGTCGAGCGCCGCCCAGGCCGCGTCGGAGAACGGATAGGTCACGCGCGGCTTCTCGGCCAGGCGCGTAACGCTCATCTCGAACGAGAACTTCACCTCCGCCGGCTCGACCCCGCCGCTGATCGGCGCGGCAGCACGGAAATGCGGCGTCGCCGCGAGCGGGAGATGGCCCTCGCCGCACAGCAATCCCGACGTGGCATCGAGCCCGATCCAGCCGGCGCCCGGAATATACACTTCCGCCCAGGCGTGCAGATCGGTGAAATCCTGCGTCGCGCCGACCGGACCGTCGAGCGCCGTCACGTCGGGCCGCAGCTGGATGAGATAGCCCGACACGAAACGCGCGGCGAGACCGAGATGCCGCAGGATTTGCACGAGCAGCCACGCGCTGTCGCGGCAGGAGCCGGCACCCGCCGCGAGCGTCTCCTCGGGCGTGAGCACGCCCACTTCCATGCGGATCAGATAGCGGATTTCGCGCTGCAGGCGCTGATTGAGCTCGACCAGGAAGTCGACGGTGTTGCGGCGGTCGCGCGGGACCGAGGCGAGAAACGCCGTGAGCCGTGGTCCCGCCGGCTCGGCATCGAGGAACGGCGCCAGCTCTTCGCTGAATTCCGTCGGATAGACGAAGGGGAAGCTGTCGGCGAACGGCTCGACGAAGAAATCGAACGGATTGACCACCGCCATATCGGCGAGAAGATCGACCGTGATGCTGAATTCGGCGGTCTTCTCCGGGAAGACGAAGCGCGCCTGCCAGTTGCCGTTCGGATCCTGCAGCCAGTTCACGAAATGCTGGGCGGGCGTCACCTTGAGCGAATAGCTCACCACCCGGGTGCGGCAGTGCGGCGCCGGTCGCAGCCTGACGACTTGCGGGCCGAGCACGATCGGCCGGTCGTAGCGGTAACGCGTGACGTGATGCAGATTGGCAAGAATGGACATGGTACCTCAGCCGCCCCCTGATGCTAACGGACTGCCTCTTCATTGCCTATTCATTATGCAAATTCCGGGCCGGCTTCGGCGGCGGCCCGGATGGAGGCGCGAGCCTCCGGAGCGCGGCGTTCTCGCGTGAACAGCGTGGAAAGGCTCTGGGAATCTCTAAATGGCATCACGGGAGTGGCGCTGCGCCGGCCCCTCTATGGCGGGGAACCTGAATGAGGGCGCGCAACCGCGATCGTCGCCGACCCGCGACCCTGAGACGAACCGGGCTGCTCAAAGGATTCTCAGAAAAAAGATCTTTCGGCCGAATCCTTCGGCCGCTCCCCAACGTCTCAGCAGGCAGATGGTCGGCAATGGATCAGGGAATCCGGCGCGACCGCCATGAGATCCTAACCGTAATGCGTGGATCATTGGACCGCAGAAGGAGCAAGCATATGAAACGGACGGTCGTGCGATACAGGACGAAACCCGAAAAGGCGGAGGAGAACGCGCGCCTGATCGAGAAGGTATTTCAAGAATTGCAAGCAAAATCGCCGGACGGGGTTCGCTATCTGGCCTTGCGGCTCAGTGACGGCACCTTCGTGCATTTCTCGGCGGTCGAGAGCGAGGGCGGCGCCAACCCAATTCCCCGATTGGAGGCTTTTCGATCATTTCAAAGCGGCATCGAGGAGCGCTGTATCGAGGTGCCGCAGGCGAGCGAAGCGACTATCGTCGGCAACTACCTGATGCTTGGAGCGGACAAGCCAACCAAGAGATAGGCGTCACGCGTGAATAATTCCGTTATCGGCTCCCCAAAAGCCCGCGCGGCATTCGACCGGCTTCTCGGCGAACTGCGGCCAAAGCTGCACCGCTACTGTGCCCGCATGACCGGCTCGGTCATCGATGGCGAGGATGTCGTCCAGGAAGCGCTCGTGAAAGCCATCGAGGCATTCCCGCAGGCGGGGTCGATCACTCATCCGGAGGGCTGGCTGTTTCGGATCGCACACAACGCGGCACTGGATTTTCTCCGGCGTCGCGCCCGACTGGACGCCACCCGCTCCGACGAGGATCCGGACATGATCGTCGACCGTGCAACCGTGACCGAGGACCGTGAGGTCGCGACCACCAGCCTGCGGACCTTCATGCGCCTGCCCCTGGCGCAGCGCAGCAGCGTCGTCCTCATGGACGTGCTCGGCTACTCGCTGGACGAGATCGCCGGCATCTTGGACAACAGCATTCCGGCCATCAAGGCGGCCCTGCATCGCGGGCGTGCGCACTTGCGCGAGATCGCGCAGGAACCTGACGATCTTCCGCTTCCGGTGTTGGCGGAATCCGAGCGCTTGCTTCTCGCCGTCTATGTCGACCGCTTCAACGCGCGCGATTTCGACGCGATACGTACCATGCTCGCGGACGAGGTGCGGCTCGAGCTCGTCAACAAGCTGCGGCTCAACGGCCGCAGCGAGGTCGAAAACTACTTTGGCAACTATGCTCGGATCGAGAACTGGCATTTCGTCCCGGGACTGGTGGACCGGCGGCCGGCCGTGCTGGTGCGTGATCCCGGCGATCCATCCGGGAGGCCGGCGTATTTTATTCTGCTGGAGTGGACCGGCGACAGAGTAGCGAACATCCGAGATTTTCGTTTCGCGCGCTACGCAACCGAAGGCGCCGAGCTGTTCATACCGAGTTGACCGGGCTGCCAGCTTCGCCGTCGAACCGAAACATCACCCGGTCGGTTGCGGCGCGCCGACCGTGCGCTTGAGCCCGGCGATGATGGCGCGCAACGCATTGCGGGCCGCGTCGCGCGGCTGGGGGGCGCCGACCGCGTGGATGCGCTCGTGCACGAAGGTGAGCTTCCAGATCACCGCCGGGGCCACGACGAACGGATAAAGATCCGGCAGGCCCATGCTGCGGTTGATCGAGTTGACCGCAAAGGTGAGCGGCAGCCAGGCATCGATGATGCGGTCGATCTCGGCGACATGCGGATCGAAATCGATCACCGTCGACAGCTCGGCGCTCTTGGCCACCTTCGGGCGCAATCTGAGCCCGAACGCGCCCGCGGTTTCGAGCGTATCGACCATGTGAAAATAGTGCGCCCAGGTTTCGGCAAAATCCTCCCACGGATGCGAGCTGCCATAGGCGCTGACGAATTTCTCCGGCCAGTCGGGCGCCGGTCCGTTGGCGTAATAGGCTTGCAGCGAGGCGACGTAGTCCTGCCGCTCGTCGCCGAACAATTGCCGGAAGTCCTCGATGCTCGGCGTGTTCGCCACCAGCCGGTCCCAATAGTAATGGGAGATCTCGTGGCGGAAATGACCAAGCAGCGTGCGATAGAGTTCGCCCATGTCGTGGCGCGCGCGCTCGCGCTCGGCGTCGTCGGCCTCCGCCAGATTGAGCGTGATGAGGCCGTTCTCGTGTCCGGTCATCACCGGGGGCGCCAGCGATGGGCCTCGGGGCACGGCCAAAAAATCGAAGGCGAGGCCGTTCGGATCTTCCGGCCTGGTGGTCAGCGGCAGACGCAGCTTGAGCAGCGTGTAGAACAGCCGGCGCTTGGCGGATTCGATCTTGCGCCAGCGTGCGAGATTCTGCGGCTGGGAGAGATCCGGAATGGTGCGGTTATGGCGGCAGGCCACACAGAACGTCTCGGGATGCTCGGCGGCGACGAGCCAGTTGCAGACGTCGTAGGCGGCATTGGCGCAAAATCGATAAAGCTGCTTGGGCACCGCCAGCGCCCGCCATGCCCCATCGGCCTCCTCCAAGGCGGTGACGGTTTCCCGTTCCGGCAAATAGCCGAGCCGCAGCCCGCAGCTTTCGCAACGGGTATTCTCGAAATAGAACGGCTGACCGCAGTTCTGGCACTCGAAAAGCTTCATCGTCTGGCCCTCGGCGCGGCGCCGATTCGCGGCGCGCCAAGGCGACAACAGCAAGTCGAGGCGAAAGTTTCAATCAGCTTGCGGAGGGTTCGGTGAACGGGCCGTCAATGCGACGGACGAGCGAGCTCACCACGAGGCCTCACCACGAGGCCTTGGCGACATCGGCCTTGGCCGCCGCGGTCTTGGTCGCGGACACGCGCATCGCCTCGGCAGTTCCGACCCGGTTTTGCCGCAACGCCAGCGCGATCTTGTTCCAGGCGCCTTGCGCCTGGACGTGGGCCGGATCGCCGCCGGGCATCGGCCGGTGCAGCCCGTATTTGCCGCCATGGTGGTCGAGCCACTTCCAGACCGGGGCCGGGTCGCCATCCTCGCTGGTGACGTCGACGGCGCGGCCGTGGCCGTAACCGCCGGTCCGGGCGCTGCCGCCGTGCAGCGAGTTGGCGGCGCCGGCCTTGAGGCCGGAGGCGATGCTTTGGCGGTAGTCGTCGCGGAACGCGCTCAAGATCGCCCAGTGGATGCCGGCCGCATCCATCGCCTTGCCGGCATGGTAGAGCTGCTCGCGGAAGTCGGCGTCCATGCCGCCGATCACGTAGGCCGGCATCGGCAGGCCGAAACGTTTTGCCGCGGCCGGATCCTTCCAGGTGAAGTCACCGGTCGAATCCCGCTTGGCGGGCGCCCGCTGATAAACCTCCCACAGATAGTCATCGACCTCGGCCATGGTCGACCGGGGCTGTGTGCGGGGCGGCGGCGCAGTCTCGCCGATGCTTCCGGTCGACCGCGGATCCGCGGGCACGAGTGGCGGCGCGCCGTGGGCCGGCAGCGCAACGAAATCCCACAGTGTCGGCCTTGCTTCCGCTTCGACCGCGGCCGGCTCCGCGATCACGGCCGGCACCGACATCAGCGACGCGAGGCGAAGCGGTGATTTGGGAATGGTCCAATCGCCTGGCTTCGGCGAGGGGAACGGGCTCGACAATGCGAGCGGCACCGCCACGAAGAACACCAGGGCTCCGCACAAGGAGCCGGCCACCAGGATGGCGGAACGAGAAATTTGGTCAGCCGAGATCGTGGCGAGAAACGCTCGCATTCCAAACCCTGCGCTGTTGTCAGATGACCCCTCATCCCCGGCGCCGCGGGTCAGGCCGCGGCGATGCGGCCCGGGTCCCACGAGCGCGATGATGGTCGTCCAGTTAGATTATTTTGGAGTTAACCGCCGGCCGGCCGGCTCACTTGCCGTGCCGCTCGAACCATTTGGGGCCCCGCCCCCGCATGTAGTGCAGTTCCGGCCGATAGCGGCGCGGCTTCCACAGACCCGCAATGACGCGGAAAATGGCCAAGAGATACATCCCCGAACTCCCACGTAGTTACACCCGTACCCGATTTATTGACGGGAACTTTCGACCATCGAAGGGAGGTTCTGAGGCGGTAATGTGGAATGACCTGGGCGGGGGTGGGATGGCTAGCCGGCGCCGCGGCAGCGAACGCTTGTTCGACGGCGGAGCGAATTGGCAGCTGCAGGCCGAGTTCCGGGCGCCGCGGGTGAATAGTGTGTAGGGTGGGCAAAGGCGCGAACGTTGCCCCGTCCGCGCAGAAAATCTCGCGTGCGCCGTGCCCACGCGTCGAAGGGGTACGGGGCCGCTCGAAAACGCGTGGGCACGGCGTTGCGTTGTGCGGGTGGCAAGGTCGAGTTCTCGGCCCGCGCCTTTGCCCACCCTACGGCCTCAACAGCTCGGGCGGGCGCCACACCATCGTGCGGCGGCCGCGCTTGAAGGCGGCCAGCGGCTGCGCGATCTCGGCGATCGCCTGCTCGGGCGATTGCGCGTTGATGACGACGACGTCGGCCGGATGACCCACCGCGAACCCATAGTCCGTAAGATTGAGCAGACGCGCCGAGCGCTCGGTCAGCATGTCGAAGCATTCGCGCAGCTTCTCCGGACGGTCGACCTGAAGGACATTGGCGTAGAGGTTGGCCATGCGGATCAGCGAGCAATCGCCGTAGGGCGTCGCCGGATTGAGGATGTTGTTGGAGGAGAGCGAGCAATTCACGCCGTGCTCGACCAGGAGATTGGCGTCCGCCACGCCACGCGGCACCCGGTGGTCCTGGTCGCGTCCCATGAGGAAGAGGTCGGTCGTCGGCAGCACCGTGACCGCGATGCCGCTGTCGGCCAAACGTCGCGCCAGCGCCGCCACCTGATCGGGCGGCAACAGCGACAGCTTGGCCATGTGGCCGACCACGACCCGCCCGCCGCGTTGGTATTTGTCGGTGAGCTCGCGCACCAGATGGATGTTCATGGCGTCGGGCGTGGGGCCGACGTCGAGGTGCATGTCGATGTCGACGTCGTATTCGCGGGCAAGCTCGAAGATGCGATGGATCTGGCCTTCCTCGTCCGTGTCGTACCGAGGGGCGCCGCCGATCACTCGGGCGCCGCGCTCGAGCCCTTCGACCACCAGCTCTTCCGTCCCCGGATAGTTGCTCAGGCCTTCCTGCGGGAACACGCAGATTTCGATGTCGATCGCCCATTTGTAGTCGGCGATCAGCGACTGCACGCCTTCGAAGCCGCGCATGCCGATGCCGGGATCGACCTCGACCTGCGTGCGCATGCGGGTGGTGCCGTGCATGATGCATTGCTCGAGGGTACGCTCGGCGCGCCGGCGCACGTCCTCGACCGACATATCTTTCTTGAGCGGCGTGACGCCCTTGACCGGGCTGAGCGTGCGGCGCTCCTGCGGCGCGCAGCGGTCGATGATGCGCGACTTGTCGAGATGGATGTGGGTCTCGATCAGTCCGGGACAGGCGAGGCATCCGCTGGCGTCGTAGACTTCGGCTTCGGCCGCGAGCCCACGCTCGATCGCGACGATGCGGCCATGCTCGATGCCGATGTCGAGCGGCCCATCGGACGCGCGATCCGCCAGGCGCGTGTTGCGGATAATGAGATCCACGCGCGCCTACTCGGCCTTGATGTTGGCGGCCTTGATCAGCGGCCACCATTTCTCGATCTCGGCCTTGTGGTGCGCGGCGAGCGCCTCCGCGGTCTGCTGCTCGCGCGGCGGAATCTCCTGGCCGAGGCCGGCCAGCCGCTGGCGCACGGCCGCATCCGCGAGCGCATCCATGGCGGCGGTGGTGAGCTTGCGGATGGCGTCGGGCGGCGTGCCCTTGGGCACCCACATGCCGTACCAGGTCGAGATGTAGACGCCGGGCGCGCCGGCCTCGTCGACCGTCGGGATGTCGGGCGCCGCGGCGAGGCGCGTGTTGGAGGTGACCGCGTAGGCCTTGACCGCGCCGTTGCGCACATGCGGCAGCGCCGTGATCGCCTGGTCGAAGGTCAGATCGATGTGCCCGGCGACCAAGTCGCGCATGATGTCGGAGGAGCCGGCGCGATACGGAACGAACTGGAAGCGCGTGCCGGTGACGTTCTGGAAGTAGACGCCGCTGACGTGCTGCCCGGAGCCGGGCCCGGCGGTGCCCTGCGTCGCCTTGTCCGGATTGGCCTTGAGCCATGCGACCAACTCCCCGAGATCCTTTGCCGGCAGGTCCTTGCGCGCAACGACCACATAGGGATTGCTCGACAGGCGGGCGACCGGCTCGAAATCCTTCAGCACGTCGTACGGCAGCGAGTAGATGGCGCCGTTGACCACATGCGAGGGCCAGTTTCCGATGCTCACCGTGTAGCCGTCGGGCGCCGCGCGCACGGCGCGGCCGACCCCGATGGTGCCCGACGCACCGGTCACGTTCTCGATGATCACCGGCTGGCCGAGCGAGCTCCGCATCGCTTCGCTCAGCGTGCGCGCCAGCGTATCGACCGGACCGCCGGCGCCGAACGGCACGATCAGGGTCACCGGACGCGATGGGAAAGGTTGCGCCGCCGCGGCGCCGATGCATGCCAGGGTGGCACACAGCACGACGAAAGATGCTCTCTTCATGTTGCTCTTCAGAGGTTGCGAACGGCCGGCCGAGCGTCGAATTTGCGCCCAAACTCCCGGCATGATGTGTCGTTTCGATATCGGTAGGCAATAGCGGAGATAAAAAGCCTCATGGCCCGGCAGCACAACGCGCAGTCGGCCACCATCGTGCGCGCGGTCATCGGGCTGTTCTACGACTACCGGACGAACGTGCCGTTGTATCCGGCCTGGCAGACGTTCCTCCGCGAACGGCACCCCAAAACCATTATCTTCTGGGGACAGGATGACGTCTTTTTCACCAAGGAGGGTGGCGAGGCCTATCTGAAGGATCTGCCCAAAGCCGAAATGCACCGGCTCGATGCAGGACATTTCGCGGTCGAGGACAACCTGGACTACATCTCCAGCAACATCCATCGCTTCTATGCCGAAAAGGTGACGACGCGCCGCGGCAGAAGATGATACCGAGGCTGTCACTCAGTTCTCCTGCGATGCGTTATGGCGTTTCTGCTTCGAATCCAATTTAGGAGAAACAAATGTTCGAAGAAATCAACCATGATCGCCGCCGCTTTTTGGCCACTACGGCCATGACAATCGCCACCGCCCAGCTCGGCATGACTGGTTTGGCGGAAGCACAACCCGGCAAGACAAAACCGGCGGATCTGCCCACGATTAAGCCGGGGACGAACACCTCGTTCGCCTCGCTGAAACAGATCGATGCCGGCGTCCTGAATGTCGGTTACGCCGAGGCCGGTCCCGCCGATGGTCCTGCGGTCGTTCTCCTGCACGGCTGGCCCTACGACATTCACAGCTACGTCGATGTCGCCCCTTTGCTGGCGTCGGCGGGCTACCGGGTGATCGTCCCGTATCTGCGCGGCTATGGCACGACGCGCTTTCTTTCGAGCGAGACGCTCCGGAACGGCCAGCAATCGGTGGTCGCTGTCGATATCGTTGCTTTGATGGACGCCCTCAAGATCCAGAAGGCAATCGTTGCAGGTTATGATTGGGGAGCGCGGACGGCCAATATCATCGCGGCGCTTTGGCCGGAGCGCTGCAAGGCCATGGTGTCCGTGAGCGGTTATCTGATCGGCAACCCTGAAGCGGGCAAGATGCCGCTGCCGCCAAAGGCTGAGCTCGAATGGTGGTACCAATATTATTTTGCCACCGAACGCGGCCGGGCCGGCTATGAAAAATACCGGCACGACTTTGCGAAGCTCATTTGGCAGATCGCTTCGCCAAAGTGGGATTTCGATGATGCCACTTTCGATCGCAGCGCAGCGGCCTTCGACAATCCGGATCATGTCAGCATCGTGATCCACAATTACCGCTGGCGGCTCGGCCTGGCTGAAGGTGAGCCGAAATATGACGAACTGGAAAAGCGGCTTGCCGAAGGTCCGGTCATAACCGTGCCCACCATTACCCTTGAAAGTGATGCCAATGGTGCGCCGCATCCGGACGCCAGTTCGTATGCCAAGAAATTCTCGGGCAAATACGCGCACCGGATCATCAAGGGCGGCGTCGGGCACAATCTGCCGCAGGAAGCCCCGCAGGCCTTTGCCGAAGCTGTCGTCGACGTCGCCGAAAGTTGATCGGCGTTAGCCTGCGTTCGCTGTGCGGACCGACATACATAGTCCGGTGGAGAGCTCGCAGGTGCGCATGTGGGTCGGCGGATCGCGCCCGGTCGCCACTGGTAGAAAAGGAGAGGACGCCATGGCCTTCGCCATTAAAGTCAATGGGAACACACACAGCGTCGATGTCGACGGCGACACGCCGCTGCTCTGGGTGCTGCGCGACGTGCTCGGCATGACCGGCACGAAGTTCGGCTGCGGCGTGGCGCTCTGCGGCGCCTGCACCGTGCATGTCGACGGCACCGCCGTCCGGTCCTGCATCACCCCGATCGACAGCATCGGCGCCTCCGCGATCACGACGATCGAGGCCGTCGGCGCGACCGCGGCGGGCGCCAGAATCCAGAAGGCCTGGCTCGACCGGGAGGTCGTTCAATGCGGGTACTGCCAGTCGGGCCAGATCATGTCCGCCTCGGCGCTGCTGGCGAGCAAGCCGCGTCCGACGGATTCCGATATCGACGACGCGATGTCCGGCAACATCTGCCGCTGCGGGACCTATGTCCGCATTCGCGAAGCGATCAAGCAGGCCGCGCAATCGACCGGACGGGGAGGCTGACCATGATGCTCGATCACCTCGCTTCCCCAGCCGTTGGCTCGGATCGATCATCGGCGAGCAGAGTTTCCCGGCGCGCCTTCCTGCGGGCCGGGGCGGCCGCGGGCGGAGGCCTGCTGCTGAGCCTGCGCCTGCCGTTCGCAATCGGCGAGGCCGAGGCGGCCGATGGCTTCGCGCCCAATGCCTTCATCCGCATCGAAGGCGACGGGCAGATTGTCCTGACCATGCCCTATGTCGAGATGGGTCAGGGCACCTATACCTCGATCCCGATGCTGATCGCTGAAGAGCTGGAGGTGGATCTGAAACAGGTGCGGCTGGAACATGCTCCGCCCAACGAAAAGCTCTACGGCA
>WNEY01001544.1_pt1 | contig 16404 bp, 20 predicted proteins | sample 5400531 | NCBI WGS metagenome assembly WNEY01 (sample SAMN13153338, study PRJNA577476) | soil metagenome | isolation source: 200 cm saprolite under Douglas fir tree site 1 | place: USA:California | collected 2015-04-18
TCCTCGGCGCGGAGCTCGTACCCGGCGCGCCGCTCGTGCTCGACCTTGTCGGCTTCGATCCCACTGGCTACGACCTCGTGGTCACCGGGGAGGGAACCGTCGACCGCACGACCATGCGCGGAAAGGCGCCGGGCGAAGTTGCTCGGCGCTGCGTCGCGGCGCGTGTTCGGTGCGTCGTCGTCGGCGGACAGGTTGTCGAGCCGCTTGACGGCGTCGAGACGGTCGCTCTCTCCGGCGATCCCGCGCGCGCCCGCCAAGACCTCGTCAAGCTCGGAGAGCACTTGCTAACGCTTCCCGGCGAGCCACGGTAATGGGTGCTTGAGCTCGCGGGCTCCTCCCGCTTTCCTCTACTGGATCCGTGCGCTGAACGTGCGCTGGTGCGTGTTCGTCGGGTTGGCCTGCTGGTCGGGGAACGTCTGCGCCTGGTCCCAGACGGGGTGCGCCGAGATCGAGGACGCCGCGATGCCCGCGTAGTCGCCGAAGAACTTGAGCGGCGCGCCGGCGACGGTCGTGAGCGCCGCGACACCCGCGTCCGACGTGGCGAGTACGACCGGCGCCGAGGTCGTGGTGCGGTACACGGCGTCGACGAACGGCGAGACGTTCACGTTGCCCGGCAGGCGCGTCCTGTAGGTCAGCTGCACCTTCCCACCGGTCGCGGCGATCGCGGGCGTGAAGTGGTCGATGGTCCCTTCAAGCGGCGTCGCATTGACTGGGGACGACCAACTCTGGCCCTCGTTCGTCGAGCTCGTCAGGAGGATGTCGTTCCTGCCCCCCACGAAGCGCTCGTCCTGGAAGGCGACATAGATCGTGCTGCCGTCGACCGCCGCCATGGGGAGATTCGGCGCGCGAAGCCCCGCGCTCTCCTCGAGGAAGGGATCGGCGGCGGTGATCAGCACGGGCTGCGACCAGGTCCGCCCGCCGTCGGTCGAGCGGATCGCCTGGTAGCTGCCGAGGAAGGTGAACGCCCCGGCCTGGACGTCGCCGTAGACGATCACGATGTGGCCGTTCGGGAGGACGAGCGGCTGGACGCCGATCTCCGAGTGCACGACCGCCGGCTGCTCGTCGGTCGCCTGGATCAGCCCGCTCCAGGTCTTGCCGCCGTCGTCGGAGGTTCGCAGGACTACCGGCTGCGAGGTGACGGCGCAGTTCACGTCTGCGCAGCGCACCTGGTCCCACACGACGTAGGTGCGGCCGTAGAACGGGCTCGTCGGCGTGTTGTCAGCGGCGATCCAGTTCTTGTCGTTGAAGAGGATCGGCGTCTGGTTCGGGTCGCTCACGTCCTCGTGGAGCACGATCGGCCCCCCGAAAGTCTGGCCCTGGTTGTTCGAGATATTCACGGTGACCGCGCTGTCGCAGAAGACGGCGCAGCCGGAGTCCGCGACCGCGACGTCGTTCGCGAGCACGTTCTTGTGCTTGGAGTCGTAGGCGACGACGGGGTCCGATGCACGCGCGAACGGGGCGCCGGGCCCTGCGGTCGGCCGCGGCGAGACGCCGACAGTCAGGCCGGGCAGGCTGCCCTTGTACGGCCACGTCTTGCCGCCGTCGAAGGACGTCGCCCAGCCGGTGTCGACCGCGCCGCCGTTCCGGTAACGGCCCTGCTGGAAGACGGCGACCAGGTTGCCGGGCGCGCGCGGGTTGACTGCGACGTGGGGCTCGGCCTCGGTGTCCAGCTCGCACGGAGTGGGGTCGGAGCTCGGGCAGGCCAGCGTGTCCCTGCTGATCTGCTGGACGCTCGAGACGCCGGGCGGCCCGACGTCCGTCGAGGGGCGCCCAACGGACGAGTTGGACGCGGTGATCAGGTCGAGATTGGCCTGTGAGAAACCTTCACCTTCGAGAACCTTTCTGATGACGTTCGGCGGCACAGCGGACGAGAATCGGAGGCTCACGTAGGACGCCAGGGTGCCGGCGTTGAAGTCGTGCAACGCGCCTGCGCCGGCAAGCTCCTGCGGATGGATCGACAGCAGGAGCGCGGCCGTCGTCGCGAAAACGAGGAGCCTGCGCATGGTGGTACCTCCACCTTCTGGGCGATGACGGGACGGGCCGCGTTCATATGCCCGGCAGCGGGGGAGGGTAATCCCGAGCGTTCCTGCTCTCTCTGACCGGCGGCGGGAATCGAACCCGCGCAAGATTTCAATCGCGATCGAAGCTCAAGGCCTGTCGCGTCACCGACGTCGTCCACATGATTAACGCCGTCGAGTAGGAGATCTAGCCGGGCTGGCTGTAGCCAGCGGCCTTCAGCTTTGCGAGCGCCCGGTTGATCATCCCTGCCCCTCTTGCGTGTCCAAGCGTCCGCTGCAGATATGGCCCGATGGCCGCCGTCTTCTGCGGGAGGTGATTCGCAGCGTCTGCCAGTTCAGCGCCGAAAGCGATCTCGCCTCGGGCAAGTAGCGCGTTCGCGCTCGCCGCGGTCGCAGGAGGCCGCACAGAGCCAAACGATCTCCCGAGCTGCGTCTCCGTATGAGCCCAGGCGCGCAACAGTGCCTTCACGTGCGCCGGAGTGGCCCCGGGCGACAAACCCTGCTCCGCTGCGCCCTCGACCTTCGTCACACGCGCGTTCGCACGCTTGAGCATCGCCAGGTACTGGGCCTTCGTCAGCGCGGCAGAAGCCTCAGTCCCTGAGGTGCTTCGTGAGCTCGTGCCGCCGCACGCGGCCACGACGAGCGTCAGAGTGGCGAGGGCGACCGCGACTAAGGCGCGCATCCACCCATGCTAGACCGCGGCGGCGGTCTGCCCGTCTGCGCCAGCCGGTGGCAAGACGCGCTCGGACCTTCGGCCACTAGCGAAGGCGGACTTCTCGGCGCTCATGAGTCGGCGGGAACCGAACCCGCGACTGAGTGCCCGGGCGTGGGGCCGAAAAAGTGGCGGAGCCGCGCATTCGTTGCCGCTCCGCTGAGGGCCACATGGCGCTGGTAAGGCTCGACGTCACAGCACGCCGTCGGACGCCCTGAAGCTACAATTTGCAGGGAAGTTTGCGTTTGCGTTTGGCAGCGCGGGTCAGAGTAGGGGGGTGTGAGCAGCAGCGCGATCGTGACGAAGAAGAAGGCGTAGGCCGACACGCTCGGCGGCGAGCGGGCCTTCGCCAGGGCTACCTGCGCCGGCCCTTCCAGGTCCTCGTCACCTGTACGGGCTCCGAGCCCCAATAGTGAGAATCACGCGCCTGTGCAGGGATGTCCGCCGCCGTCACCACCGTAATCGCTGCACTGTCGGCCTTCGCGGCCCTGGCGAGCCTCTTCCTCTACCTGTACTTCGGCCGGCGCTCCGACCTTGCCGCCGCCCGCGAGGAGGCGATCGCGCTTGCAGAAACGCGGCGTCAGATGATCGTTGAACTGCGGGGACGCTTAGAGTCCCTCGAGAAGCGGCACAAGCGGACGAAGGCAAACCGTGAACGGCGAATCCGTGAGCTGCAGGCTGCGCTCGACAAGACGCGGATGCAGGCGCGCGACGAGGCGTACCACACGCAGCACTTTTACGCTGCCGCGCTTTCCGACCTCCTGAACGACCTGCGCAGCGACCTCGAGCGCATACCACCGGACGTCGAGGCGGCGCTCGCTCACATTCGGAAGTTGCTCGCGGACGAGCGTCCGGCAGCTTAGCCAGCCCATGTTTCAGAGCCTCGCCTCCGACGATGCTGCTTTGCCGGAGGGCGGTCGGTCAGCGGGCTCAAGCGCTCGGTCGTGCTTCGCCCGCGCGGCGGGCTAGCTCCTCGATCTTCCCTTGCGCTGAATCGAGCTTGCCGACGCACACCTTGTAGAGCGCCTCCCCACGCTCCCAGAGCTGGATCGCCTCGTCGAGGCCCGCCTCACCGCGCTCCAGCCGCTCCACGATCTGCTCGAGCTCACTCTGCGCCTCCTCGAAGGTCGGTTCCGCGCTCACTCGACGCGCGCTCCGAAGCGACCGTCGGCGACCTCGACGTCGAGCGGGTCGCCGGGGGAGACCGCGGTTGCCGAGCGGACGATCTCCTCACCGGTCCGCACGATCGCGTAGCCGCGCTCGAGCGTCGCGCGGGGCGACAGCGCACGCAGGCGTCCGGCCGCATGCTCGAGCTTCGCGCGCTTGCGCTCGACCGCGAGCGCCGGCGCGCGCCGCAGACGCTCGTGTGTGTGAACCAGTCGTTGCCGCCGGCTCTCCAACACCCCGCGAGCTCCGCGTGCGAGTCCCGTCCGCGCCCGTTCGAGGTGCGCGAGGAGCTCGGCCGCGTCGGGAACGACGAGTCGCGCCGCCGCCGTAGGCGTCGACGCCCGAGCGTCGGCGGCGAGGTCGCAGAGCGGTGTGTCCTGCTCGTGGCCGACCGCGGAAACAATCGGCACCGGGCATGCGGCGACGGCACGGACGAGCCGCTCGTCGCTGAAGGGCAGCAGGTCCTCGAAGCTGCCTCCGCCGCGCGTGAGCACGACGACGTCCACCTCTGGGGTGGCGCAGACTTCCCCGAGAGCCTCGATCATCGCCGGTGCCGCGAACCGGCCCTGAACCAATGTCTCCGCCACCACTATCCGTGCCGCCGGAAAGCGATTGGTGATCGTGGCGAGCACGTCCCGCTTCGCCGCCGCGTCGTTCCCGGTCACGAGGCCGATCCGCCTGGGGAGGAAGGGCAGCGGACGCTTTCGCTCGAAGACCCCCTCGGTGGCGAGCTTCTTCTTCAGCCGCTCGAGCGCCGCGAGGTGGTCGCCGAGCCCGAAGCGCTCGATCGAGAGCGCGCGCAGGCGGAAGTCGCCGCGTGCCGCGAAGAGCTCCGGCCGCCCAAAGACGTGCACGCGCTCGCCGTCGGCGAGGTCGAGCCGCAGCGCGTCGAAGCGGCCGCGGGCGATCGTGACGCCGAGACAGGCACCGTCGCCGGGATCCTTGAGCGTGAAGAAGACCGACTGCCAACGCGCGTTGCGCCGGAGCTCCGTAACCTCGCCTTCCACCCAGACCGTCGGCAGCCTCTGCAGCCAGTCCGCGACGCCGTGGTTGAAGGACGCGACGGAATAGACCTTCCGGTCGCCGTACTGGATGGCTTCGACCTTCGCCACGGCTCCGATGCTAGCGCCGGTTGAAGCCCATGCAGGGTTGTGTGAGTGTCGTGCGTCGACCGGATTTCACACGAGAGGGGAGCTTCCAGAACCACTGGATCGTGCGGGACGAGAGTTTTGCGGCCGACGACTGCAGCGCGCAGGAAGGCGGATTCCCGCCGGGCGATCACCGCGTTCTCCGCTTCGCTGTAGCGACGCCGAACATCGGTACGGGCGACCTCTATCTGGGTGACCCGAACGCGCTCTTCGCGGCGAACGACGGACTCTACGAGTACGCGACGTGCCACAAGCACTTCCACTTCCCGGCACTACGCCTTCTACCAGGCCGTCAACGACAGCCAGAAGAAGGGCGATCCGCTGCTCGAAAGTCCGAGCTAGGCGTTACGTGCGGAGTCCCGGCTTCGGCCGGGGGCTCCCCTAGATCAGGATCTCGGCCGCAGTCTCAGGCGTACAGCCCTGGCCCACGAGCTCGACGGCGTGGTGCAGGTCGGCCTCGCTGCCTGCGATCTTCTCCGCCAGCGGGAGGGGATAGCCGGCTTCCATGAGGACGTGGAGGCGCCAACTCTCAACCTTTGAGCGTTCGCCCCCGTCCGGCTCGATGATCTCGGTCGTCTCTCCCACGGTGTGCCTCGTTCGCCGTGCCTCGTTCGCCGTTGCATAGACGAACCCTGCCGCTGTTTGTTTGCAGCGAGGGTGCGCGGCAAACGTCACTAAGGCGTCGCTTGCGCGGCCCTTTCCCTGGGAAATGAGCTCTAGGTGCGCGCGAATGTTGCGTCTATGCGCTTTGCCAGCTCCCTGAGCCGCGCGTCGAGAACGGCGCGCTCGGCTTCGGTGTCGGCGGCGAGCCCGTCCAGCCGTCGCCGCAGCTCCTGTTCCGCCTGCGTCAGGCGCGACTCGAACTCCGCGATCGCTTCTGTGCGCTGGCGCTCGAGACCCTCAGTCACCTGGGCGAGCCGTTTCTCGAGTCGCTGCGCACCCGCGTCCCCGACCTGTGCCAGTCGCTCCCCGAGCACCGTCTGCGCTTCACGCGCGAATGCCTGCACAGCGCGCTCGAGCTCGCGGGAAAGTCGCGTACCGGCTGTCTCGCGCGCGGCCTTGATTGCGTCCGCGAACTGCTGCGCCGCGGCGTCCGAGTAACTCGACGTCGCGCGGGTGAGGATGCGCTCGAGCTGCTCGACCTGCCGACGCTCGACGTCGGCGAAGCGCGCCTGGATACGGCGAACGGCGTCCGTTTCTTCGCGCTCGATCAGCTCGGCGAGCTGCCGCTCTCGCCGTCGAATCCGCTCGTTGAGCTCGTGCAGCGCGCGGCGCCGCTCGGACGCGTAGGACTCGAGCTCGGCGTTCCCGGCCTCGACTGCCTCCTGCGTTGCGCGTGCGATCTCGTCACGCAGACGAACGAGCCCGGCCCGCTGCTGCTCGCTTTCCCCTTCGAGACGCTCGGCGTCGGCTGCGATCCGCGCCTCCGCCTCCGAGATCAGCTGTTTCTGGCGCTGTGCTAGCTGTGCGAGCTGGTCGGAGACGGCTCGCGAGGCCCGCTCCAGGTCGTCCGTCCAGCCGCTCAGCCGCGCGTCCACCTGCTGCTGCGCGGTGGTGAGTGCCTGGCCGAGCTCGTCGGCGGCGGTACGGGAGCGCTCGACGGCGGCTGCGCGGCGTTCGTCTGAGATGCGACGCTCCTGCTCGGCCAGTAGGGACGCGGAGTCGGCCCGAGCACGGGCGAGCGTCCGCTCGAGCTCGGCGTTCCGCTCGTCTGCCTCGCGTGCGATCGTCGAGCTCAGCCGAGCCTGCGCTCGGGACAGCTGCTCGTCGACACGGTGCGCTCCGCGTAGGAGGTGGCGCAGCTTGACCGCGGCGACCTGAGCGGCGAACGCGAGTGTGATTCCGCCCGCTGCGACCGCGAGGCTCGTGCGCGGGCGGAGACCGAACGCGACCCAGGCCGCGACGGCCGTCCCCCCGAGGAGCAACGCCAGGCCGAGGAGGATGACGCGGCGCACGCGATCGAGCGCGGCGCCCAGCAGCGACAACGCCGCCAGTGCGGCCGCAGCAGCAAAGGCGATCTGCACAATCGAGACGAGCTGCACGGCGTCAGGTTACGCGGAGGACGACGAGGGCGAGGGCCAGCGCAACGACGCAGGCGGCCAGCGCGCGCAGGGCGCGCTCGGCCTCCTCGGTGAATGTCTCGCGGGTGATCGGGATGATCGTGCCGTCCGAGAGCTCGATCCGGCCGGAGACGGCCGTTGCGCGACGGCGCATCATCCGCACCGGCGTCGAGAGCCGTCGCTGGGCGTGGCTCAGCAGTGCGGCGAAGGCGGCGCCGAGCACCGCTTCCAGTCGAATCGTCTGGGCCGCTGCGAAAAACGTCGCCAGCACGGGGAACGCACCCCAGGCGAGCGCGAACCACAGGTCACCGTGGAAGCGTCCCTCGAAGAGTTCGAGGTTGTAAGCGATCGCGATGAACGTCCCCGCGGCGACGAACGCGAGCAGCCAGAGGTTCGTGTGCAGTGCGGTGCCGACACCGATCCCCGCCGCGCCTGCGAGCGACACAGCCGCGAGAACGATCAGCGTCCTCCGCCCGATCCTCGTTACGAGTGGACGCCCGTGGAGCTCGTCGAGCGCATGTGCGGCGACGCCCATGGCGAGGAAGAACGCCAGCAGAGCAAGGCCGAGGATTCCGGGCCGGAACTTCGGTGCGAGCGCGGCGCCGATGGCGACGTAGGAGAGATGCCAGGCCGTGTACGGCGGATGCAGCAGCGTGACGTAGTCGCGCCAGCCTCCGGGCGCGAGCGCGTAGAAGGCCGGACGAGTCGTGCCGCTCACGAGCGGTGACCCCAGGTCACGATTCCGCCGCCGAGGCTGAGCCGCCGGGAGCGCACGTCTGCAACCCCTGCCGCCCCCCAGAGCTCGAGCAGCCGCTCCTCGGGCCAGCGCTCGTAGAACTCCCGGATGCTCGGGCCGAGGAAGTCGCCCACCCGGGCCCACCCGCGCGAGATCGCCCGTCCCGCGAGCGGCAATCCTGCACGGACGTGCAGCTCCCAGAGTGGCCGCCAGATCCCGCGTGGCACGGCGAACTCGAGCCCGGCGATCGTCCCGCCGGGCCGCACGACGCGCGCGAGCTCGTGCAACGTCGCCGCGGGGTCGGAGACGTACCGGAGGAGATACGTGAACGCCAGCGCGTCGAAGGACGCGTCGGGGAACGGCAGCGACTCCGCGTTCCCCTCGACGAGCCGGACGCCGGCCGGGAGCCGACGCCGTGCCTCGGCGAGCATCTCCGGGCTCTGGTCGACGCCGACGACCGTGCAGCCTTTGCGCGCGAGCAGCTCGCGTGCGACCGCCCCTGTCCCAGTCGCGACGTCGAGCACGGTGTCCCGCGGGCCTGCCTCGACGCGGGAGACGAGGAATCGCCGCCACCTCCCGTCCTGGCCGAAGGACAGCATCGCGGCGTAGCGGTCGTACGTCGGCCCGAGCGGGGCGAACAGCGTCCGCGCGGAGGTGGCTCCTGCCACGGGCCGAGTCTATTCTTGGCGTCGTGGTGCTGATGGACGACGTTAGCCGGATCGCCGCGGCTGCTGCGGCGTACGCCGGATCCGGCGAGGAGGTTGCCGCCGTGCTCGCGATCGAGCCGAGCCTCGGGGAGCGGCTGTACCTCTGCGCGTTCACGGACGCCGACAGCGCTAAGAGCTGGCTTGCGCTGGACGACGACGCCTCGCCCGTGTCGAGCCGCAAGCGAGTCCGCGACGCCGCGTCCATTGCAGCGATGTGCGAGATCGCGGAGGAGAGCGCAAACTTGCCGGGGCCGGTTGAGCCGCGTGTCGCGTCACTCTCGTATCTCGACTCCGTGGGCGTGACGGCGTCCAACGGCAACTTCGCCGCTGCGCTGCAGGGCGCTCTGCCGTCGGTGGACGAGCTTGTCAAGGACGTGGAAGCCGGTTACAAACTGGAGCTGAGCTGATGAGCGAGCCTGCACTTCGCGCATCGGATGCCGAACGCGAGCGCACGGTCGAGCTCCTGCGGCGTCACTCCGTCGATGGGCGCCTGACGCTCGAAGAGTTCGCGGAGCGAATGGGAGCCGCCTACGAGGCCCACACGCGCGACGAGCTCGACGGCCTGACGCGCGACCTCCCCTCAGAGCCGCCGGCGGCGCCGGCGCGGCGCAGCGAGCCGGCGAAGTGGATTGTCGCCGTCATGGGCGGTGCCAACCGCCAGGGCCGTTTCCGTCTCGCTCCACGGACGAAAGTCGTCGCGATCATGGGCGGCGTAAACATCGACCTTCGTCATGCCGAGCTCGAAGGACCGGACCCAACGATCACGGTCGTCTCCGTGATGGGTGGAGTGAGCATCGTCGTGCCCGAGGGTGTGGACGTCGAGCTGACCGGCTTCTCGCTCATGGGCGGGCGGGGCTACCAACCCGGTAAGAAGCCCCCGCCCCCAGGGGCTCCGCTCGTTCGGGTGCGCGCCTTCAGCGTCATGGGCGGCGTATCGGCGATCACGAAACGCGACCCGCGCTAAGTGCTACCGGACGGATCGCTCGCGAACCGCGTCGTGCTCTTCTAAGGCACCGCTTGCGGTGGCATGGCCGCCGGTGGGGGCCGGCGGACGAATCGTTCCGCCCACAGCTGCCCGTAGCGGTGCAGCAACATCCCGAGCAGGAAGATGCTCAACCCGACGGCGAGGAGCAGGAGGGCGAACGGCCAGCGCTGCTCGTTGAGCCCATTGATCATGTAGTGGAGGACCGGCGCGTAGTAGCCCAGAACGCCGTAGACAGCCCACGTCGCGCGCCGAATGGGGCCGGCGACGATCAGCATCAACACGCCGACGATCAGCATCGGGATCCAGCCTCGTTCCGGATCGCCGTTCGGATCGACGGCGAAGAAGACGAGGCCCGCGGCGATGCTGAGCCAGCCGAGGACGTGGAACCAGAACGCGTCGCGGCGCCGGGCGAACGCATCCATGAACACGCCTACGATGACGAGCAACGAGCCCGCCACGAGCGCCATCGTCGCGCGATCGTCGGCGCTCGGCGACTCGAACGCGGCCACGAGGAGCTGCGACGCCGCGAGGATCGCGCCGACGACGACGGCGAAGATGAACGAGAAGCGCGTGAGCGCGACCGCGACGAGTCCCGCCACGGCGGTCACGAGCGCAACGCCGAACGTATAGCCGCTGAACCCGCTGAACGGATGGTTCAGGTGTTCCGGCCAGACGCCGATCAGCTTCAGGAAGAAGACGCTGACCGGGGGAACCATCGAGACCGCGAGCGCTGCTGCAAGTCCTCCCGGCACCCACCATCGCGCCTGCAACAGTGCCCACGATGCGACCGCGAACGCCACGAAGAATCCGACCGCCGCAATGAAGACCCAGACGCTCCGGTGCGAGGTCGGAATCGTGGACAGGAGCGCCTCGACCCCGAACGAGATCGCAAATGCCCCGAAGAACCACAGGACGTTCGGAGGGTCCATGCGGGGTCGGTCGCGCCCGGCCGGCCCCGGGGGAAGGACGACGCCTGCCCGCTCCTCCACGGGCGCGACCCTAACGGTTTGTCCTTGCCTATGCTTGCAGCATGGAAGGTGGATTCAGCTTCCCGTTCCACGGCGATCCGGAGGATCTCCTGCGAGGTCTCAGGGAGTTCGCCGAGCAGCAGGCGGAGACCGTGCAAGAGGCCCAGCGCGAGCAATTCGCCACGCTGACGCTGAACACGGCCGTCGAGCTGACCGGCGCGGCGCTCTCGCAACTGCAGCCGTCCGGTACCGCGGACGAGCAGGCGCTAACGATGCGCGATGCGATGCGGGTGCTCTTCCCTGAAGCGGTTGCGCTCGTGAGCGCAGCCCGACAGGGCTTCATGCGCGAACGGTAGGCGCATGAACTTGGGGCGGCGGATCCGCGAGTGGCGGATCGACCGAATGACCGACCGCGTTGCACGGCGTCCCCACGGGCGTCGCGCGCGCAAGGCGTACGGCGCCGCCGACGTGCACGCCTTTGCGTGGGAGCCGGTGCTCACGGCTCTGCAGTTGGGTCCCGACGACCTGCTGCTAGACGTCGGCTGCGGCGGCGGCGTCTTCTTGCGGCGAGCGCTCGAAACCGGCTGTCGTGCCGTCGGTATCGACCACAGCCGCGAGATGGTCCGGCTCGCGCGGACGACCACCGGCGGAACCGCGCGCATCCTCCACGGCAGCGCCGAACAGCTGCCGTTCAGCAACGGGGAGTTCACGGCGATCTCGTGCCTCGTCGCGTTCTTCTTCTTCCCCGATCCCGTTGGCGCGTTGCAGGAGTTCCGGCGCGTGCTCGACCGGGAGCGCGGTCGCGTCGCGGTCTTCACGACGCCGCCGGAGCTGAAGGGAACGCCGGCGGCCCCGTATCCGCTCGCGACGCGGGGTCACTTCTACGAGGACGAGGAGCTCGAGGGGCTACCTCGAGCAGCAGGGTTCCATGCGGCGAGCGTCAGCCGTCCGGACAGCGGTGCGCAGCTGCTCTTCGCCCGCGGCTGACCCGTACAATCGCGAACCCTTGGCGATCTTCGACCGCGCGATCGTCCGCCTGCTTCCGGCCGTGCCGCGGCCGGTGGTGCAGAAGCTCTCCGAGCGTTACATCGCCGGCCCCGAGCTGAAGGACGCGCGCGAGACCGTTCGGCGCATCAACGCCGAGGGGAAGCTGGCGACGATCGACGTCCTCGGCGAGGAGATCACGAACGAGGAAGAGGCAGCGGCGATCGTGCGCGCATACCTCGACGTGTTCGCGGACATCGAGCACTGCGGGCTCGACTCCAACGTCAGCGTCAAGCTGACCGCGCTTGGGCTCAACCTCGACTACGACGTCTGCCGAGAGAACCTGCGCACGGTCGTCGAGGATGCCGCGTCGCGCGGCAACTTCGTCCGCATCGACATGGAGGACTCCTCCACGACAGACCACACGCTCCGCCTCTATCGCGAGCTGCGCGAAAGCGGTCACGACAACGTCGGTGTCGTCCTGCAGGCGATGCTCCGGCGGACCGACGCCGACATCCGCGCGCTCACCGACCTGAGGCCGAGCGTTCGTCTCTGCAAGGGGATCTACCTCGAGCCGCCGGAGCTCGCCTACCAGGAGTTCGAGGCGGTGCGCGCGTCGTATGTAAGGGCTTTGGAGGCGCTGCTCGATGCGCAGTGCTACGTGGGAATCGCGACGCATGACGAGTGGCTGCTCGACGAAGCGCGGCGGCTCGTTTCGGAACGCGGGCTCGGACGCGAGGAGTACGAGTTCCAGATGCTGCTCGGGGTGCGGCCCGGGCTCGGCAACGAGCTCGTTCGAGAGGGACACCGGCTGCGCATCTACGTCCCATTCGGACGCCACTGGTACGCGTACTCGCTGCGGCGCCTGCAGGAGAACCCGAAGATCGCCGGCTACATCGCCGCCGACACGCTCGGGCGGCTGATCGGCCGCCGCAACGGCGCGTGACTTTGTGGCTCTGAGCCACTTACTGTGATCTGGGCGAAAGCCGAGGGTTGCCGCGTCTGGGACGCGGACGGGCGCGAGTACCTCGACCTCTCCGCCGGCTTCGGCGTCGCCGCGCTCGGTCACCGCAACCCACGGGTGATGGAGGCGATCGCGTCCGCGCCCGTGGCGCACGCGCTCGGCGACCTCGCCGAGGCCGAGGTGACGCAGCGGCTTCGCAACGCGCTGCCTTGGTCGGCCAAGCTCGGCGTCACCGGCGAGGACGCGGTGGAGATCGCGCTGCGGACGGCGCTGCTGGCAACGGGCAAGCCGGGCATCGTCGCGTTCGAGGGTGCGTATCACGGCACCGGCTTGCTGGCGCTTGCAGCGACGGGGTTCCAGCGCTTCCGCGAGCCGTTCGCCGCCTGGCTCCCGGGTCCGGTGCACAGAAGGGCGTACGGCGAGGATCCGGGCGCGTTGCCGGCCGACGCGGGGTGCGTGATCGCCGAGCCGGTCCAGGGGAGAGCCGGCGCGCGCGTCCCGCCCGCCGGTTGGCTCCAGACGCTGCGTCGCCGTTGCGACGACGCCGGCGCGCTGCTCGTCGTCGATGCGATCTACGCAGGGCTCGGCCGCATCGGCGAAATGTGGCCGGGCGAGGGAGTCGCGGACGTCATCTGCGTCGGCAAGGCGCTCGGCGGCGGGCTGCCGCTTTCGGCGGCGTTATTCGTACGGCCTGAGCTCGCGGGCGCGTGGGAGCTCGGCCCGGAAGACGTGCTCACGCACACGCACGTCGGCAACCCGCTCGCGTGCGCGGCGGCGCTGGTCGTGCTCGAGGAGGTGCCGCACTTGCTCGAGCGCGTGCGCGAGGCGGGCGAACGGTTCGAAGCAGCCGGCTGGCACGGCGCGGGACTGATGCGCGCTCGTCCCGGCGATGCTCGCGCCGCCGAGCGGAACGGCGTGATCGTCATCCCTGCGGGGGAAGACGGCTCGCTCATCTCGGCCACGCCGGCGCTGACGATCTCGGATGAGGAGCTCGACGAAGCGTTCAGCCGGCTGAGCCGATGAACCACGGACGCGCCGTCGCGTTCGTGGTGAAGAAGCTCAGCAGCAGCTGTGCGACCTTCTGCTGCCCCGACGCGGACGGATGGGTTCCGTCCGACGGGCGGGTGTCGGCGCACGTCCAGACGAGCCCGTCCTTTCGTCCCTGCTCGCCGTTCGTCCAGAGATACGGGCCCCAGGCGAGCCATGGGCCCTCGAGCTTTCCTGCGATGCGGTCGAGGACGAGCCACTTCACGGCGAAGCCGCTGTCGTAGGCGAACGGCTCGGGGTTGAGCTCCGTCGACGCGTAGCCGGCGTAGGTACGGCTGGAGAGGTAGACGAGCTTCAGGTTCGGGAACCTGTCGCGCAGGATCCCGACGATCGCCGCGAGGTCGGCCTTCAGCCGTTTCGCGTCTGCCGGGAACGCGTTGTTCTCACGAGCGATCGCCTGCTTGAGCCAGACCGCCTGCACCTGCGCCGCGCTCGCGCCGGCGAGCGAGAGTCTCAGGTCGACGACGGTCCAGAAGTGCGCGCTCGGATCCTTGATCGTCTCCGCGTCCTGACCTCCCTGCGCGCCGTCGACGATGGTGAGTGCGGGGTTCTTGCGCGGGTCGGCGTCGGCTGCGCGCTTGAACGCGGAGAACTCTTGCGTCGTGTTCGACATCCCGATCGAGAGCAGGACGATCTTTCCGTCGATCGGCCTGACGCTCCTCGCGCGTGCGAGGCCGGTCTTGAGGTACGTCTTGGGCGGAGCGTTCTTGCCGTTGGCGTAGAGCCCGCCGTAGTAGCCGTGGTACTTGGCGTTGCCGAGATCTGTCAGCGGTTTCGTCGCGACGGAAGTCTGCGCACAGTTCGCTGCGGACCGAGCCGGCGCGGCAGCGGGAAGCGCGAGCACAAGGGCGATCGTTGCGAGCAGAACCTTCACACTCGGAGCGTGGCAAACGGTTGTGAGAGTGCTGTGAAGCTTTCGTTACGGCGGTGGGGGCCCCGGGCTACGCGTTCTGGGCGTACAGCAGAAACGTCCCCGGTATACGCGGGTCGTGGCGCCGGAAGCCCTCGCTGCGGGCGGGATACTCCTCGAGGGCGCGCAGCGCCAGCCCTGCGTGTGAGACGGCCGTGACGATCTGTCCGAGGCGGCGCGAGCCCTCGTCGAAGTAGCTCTCGCGCCAGTGCATCAAGCCGTCGACGCAGAGCGCGACGGGGTGCTCTTCGAAGAGCAGAAGGTCGCCGCCCCGTCGCAACGCAGTAACGATCCCGCGCGTCCAGGCGTCGAGATCGCTGATCTGCAGGAGCGAGCCCAGCCCCGCATAGACGAGGTCGAACCTGCTGCGCTGTAGCTCGGCCGGCAAGACCTGGGCGTCGGCCTGGACCCAGAGGATGGACGGCCAGCGTTCCCGTGCGGCCTCGAGCGCCTGCCCCGACGAATCGACGCCCGTCACGACCGCTCCGAGCTCTGCGAGCTCGGCGGTCGACTCGCCCGTTCCGCACTGAAGATGGAGAACGCGTTTGTCCTTCAGTTCCGCGAGCGCATGGCGAACCTGAGTCGGGAGGCCGCGCTCGCCGGCGAGCGCCTCGGCACGCTGCCGGTGGATCTCGTCCCAGGCGCGCCGGTTGTGTTCCGTCGGTTCCATCAGTGACAGTTTCGTCGCACTGTCTTCACGGTGGCTGGCACCGGGACGGGGCTGCTCGGGACGCGGCCGTTTTGACTCATGCGAGGAGTGAGTAGCCGCCGTCGACGATCAGCGTGTGGCCGCGCACCATCTCCGCGTCGGGGGAGCACAGGTACGCGACTGCGCCGGCGACGTCGTCCGGCTCGACTAACCGGCCGGCGGGAGTTCGCGTACGTCCCGCGCGCAGCATCTCCTCGCGGTTCGGGAAGTAATCGAGCGCCTCGGTCTCGACGACGCCCGCCGACACGGCGTTGACGCGGATCCCACGCGGGGCGAGCTCGACCGCGAGGTAACGCACCACCGACTCGAGCGCAGCCTTCGACGTTCCGACGAGCACGTAGTTCTCGAGCACGCGTGTCGATCCCAGCGACGAGATCGCGACGATGGAGGAGTCGCTTTCCATCTCTGGCGCACACGCGCGCGCGAGTGACAGAAGAGCGCGGGCGTTCGTCGCCAACGTCCAGTCCCAGTGCTTGTCCTCGGTCTCCAGCGCGGACTTGATCACTCCCGTCGCAGCATTGTGGACGACTACCGCGTACGGACCGTGCGAGGCGAACTCGGCAACGACGCGCTCCGACGCGACGTTGCCCCGCACGAGCACGGGCTCCGCACCGGCCGCGCGCACCTCCTCCGCGGCCTCCTCCGCTGCGGAGTCGTTCCGGAGATAGCCGAGCGCGACGCGCGCGGCGCCCTCCGCAGCGAGCCGTAGCGCGATCGCTTTCCCGATCCCCCGCGTCCCGCCCGTCACCAGGACGGAGCGGCCTCCCAGCGAGCTCATTTCGCTCTCAGCTCACTTGACGGCGGAAACGGCCGCGCCGGCAAAGCCGGCCCGGCCTCCAAAGGTCGGCGTCGCAAGCGAGCGCCTTCGAGCAGGCTCATCGCCCGCGGGGGAGCGGGTCGTACGCGGGCGCCGAGCTCGGGATCTCTTCCCAGCCGGGCCGCGACTTCGGCTCTCGGCCGCCCTCTTCCGCCTTCGAGGAGGCGTAGCCGAGGCGATCGAGCAGCTCCATCTTCTCCCGGGCGTACTCCTTCACCGGGTGCCCGTCGGGAAGGTCGAGCACGAGCTCTTCGATCCGCGCCCGCAGCTGGTAGGTGAAGTGCGGCGTCGCCGGTCCGACGAGCGCGTCGATGTCCTCTTTGGTCGGCTGCCGCATCGGCGGAAGCCTAACCGTTGCTTAGCCCTGGACTGGAGCGGCCACGTACACCCGCACCTCGAGCGGCCCGAAGCCGTCGGTGAACGATCCGCCGGCAGCACTCACGGTCTGTTGTCCGTCGACGCTGCGGAGGAT
>WNEY01003366.1_pt1 | contig 16403 bp, 13 predicted proteins | sample 5400531 | NCBI WGS metagenome assembly WNEY01 (sample SAMN13153338, study PRJNA577476) | soil metagenome | isolation source: 200 cm saprolite under Douglas fir tree site 1 | place: USA:California | collected 2015-04-18
GTGGCTTCCGAGCGGCGTCTCAGCGTGGACAACGAAAACGCAGGCGTGCTCGACGAGCAGCTTTGGGCTCACGCGTTCATTGCCCACCCCTACCACTGGCCGGTGGTGGGCTGGATGAGCGACATCGAGCATTGGACCATGGAGCAATTGAAGCATCACTTCGAGATGGGCTATTCGCCAAACAACGCCACCATGGTGGTTGTGGGAGACGCTTCCCCGGAAGAGATTTTCGAGTTGTGCGAGAAATTCATCGAGCCGATCCCCACGCACGCGCCGCCGCCCCCAGTGACCACCGTCGAGCCGGAGCAGCTAGGGGAGAGACGCCTGGTGGTGCGCAAGCCGGCGCAGCTTCCGCTGCTGATCGTCGCGTACCACCTTCCGCAAACGAATAATCCGGACTTCTACGCGTTGAATATTTTGCGCACGGTTTTGTTCCAGGGAGAAAGCTCGCGCATGTACCAGCGGTTAGTGGACAAAGACCAGATCGCGCTGGACGTCTCCGCGTACACGGAACCCGCATTCGATCCCACCATAGTCGAGGTCGTGGCGCAGCCAAAGCAGAGCGTCGACCCGCAGGCTTGCGAGAAGGCCATATACGAAGAACTCGAGCGAGCGAAGAGCGCGGAGATCAGCGACACAGAACTCGAGAAAGCCAAGAATATCCGATTGGTGGAATTTTATCGGCAGATGCGCACCATCAACGGCCGGGCGAACACCATCGGCACGTACGAGGTGTTCTTCGGCGATTACAAGAAATTGTTCGACGCAGCGAAAAATTATTCCGCAGTGACCAAGGCCGATGTGCAGCGCGTGGCCAAAACATACTTTGGCGCGAGTAGCCGGACGGTGGCAACGCTGCTGCCCGAAAACACCGAAGAGAAGGGCAAGCCATGAACCGCGCGTCGAGAAAATTAGGGTTCCTGTGCGTGTTGCTGGCGGCGCTCCTTCTGGTTCCTTCCGCTTCCGCGCAAACGTTGAAGCTGCCGCCTCACGAAAAAGTGGTTTTGAAGAACGGGCTCACGGTGTTGCTGCTCGAAAAGCACGGCGTGCCGATGATCAACCTGTACGCCATCGTGAAAACAGGCGCTTCGGCGGACCCGGCTGGAGAAGAGGGGCTCGCTTCGGTCACGGCCGGTTTGTTGCGCAAGGGCAGCAAGACCCGCACGGCGCAGCAATTTGCCGCGGACCTGGACTACATCGGCGGGTCGTTTGACGCCGATGCAACCGCGGATTTCAGCAGCGTTAGCGCGGAATTTCTGACCAAGGATTTGACCCGCGGCCTCGAGCTTTTTTCCGACGCGCTGCTGCGCCCCACCTTTCCGCAGGCCGAAGTGGAAAAGCTGCTGGCGCAGGACCTCGATGGCGTGAAGGGCGCGAAGGACGATGCGCAGCAGGTGCTCGGCCTCTACTATTACGGCTATTTGTACGGGACGCATCCGTATGGGCGGCCGGCGGGTGGAGATGAGGTTTCGCTGAAGCGCATCCGGCGCGATGCGATTGCAAAATTCTATGAAGCCAATTATGCCCCCGCGAACACGTTGCTCGCCGTGGCCGGAGACTTCAATGGCGCGGACATGCGCAAGAAATTAGAGGACGCACTCGGCGGTTGGCCAGCGCGCCCCGTGAGCGCTGCGCCCCTCGCTGCGCCCGCGCTCGCGAAAAGCAAGCGCTTGCTTCTGGTGGACAAGCCAGATGCGACGCAAACGTACTTTGCCATCGGGAACGTCGGCATGGCGCACAACGACCCCGACCGCGTGACCATTCGCGTGGTGAACACGATTTTCGGCGGCAGATTCAGCTCCGAACTGAACGAAGCGCTGCGGGTGGAATCCGGCTACACCTACGGAGCCTCTTCGTTTTTCGATTCACGCAAAATGCCGGGGCCTTTCGGGATCTCTAGCTTCACGAAGAACGAAACCACCACGCAAGCCATCGACCTCGCGCTGCAGGTGCTACAAAAACTGCACAAAGAGGGCGTGAGCGCGGAGCAGTTGAAATCGGCGAAGAGCTACATCAAGGGGCAGTTCCCGCCGAATATGGAAACTTCGCGGCAACTCGCGCAAATCATCGCCACGCACGAATTTTATGGGCTGGGCGACGATGAGATTAATCAGCTTGAGGCGCGCGTGGATGCCGTAACGCCGGAGATGGCGCGCCAAGCTATTCAGAAGCATTTTCCGGCGGAAAATCTGGTGTTCGTGTTGATTGGCAAGTCCTCCGCAATCGAAAAGGGCGTCGCGAAGTACGCGGAGAAGCGCGACGCGCGGCCGATTGCCGAGCCAGGATTTTGGCCGCCGCCCAGCAAGTGATTACCGGCGGATTGTTGCGTGCTCCATAGCCACGGCGTGGTTGTGTACCTCACGACGAGCGACAAACGCACTCTGCAGATTTTCTATTAATATCGGCCTCACATCGGCCATGGCTTCTGTAGTCATCTAGCTAATCAAAGAGCGGTTCAAACGATAGGAGATTCAGTACCGAGAATTACGATGCCGGAACTTCCTGAAGTCGAAACCGTCGCGCGCGGCTTGCAAAAGGCCATCGTCGGCCGGCGCATTTTGTCCGTCGTGCTGGGCAAGACCGACTTTATCGATGATCCCGCGGCTCTGGAGCAGCATCTTCCCGGAAGACAAATCGAAGCCGTGGAGCGCTATGGAAAATTCATGCTGCTGCGGCTTTCTCCCGCGTCAATTAGAGTGGAAGGCGCTGAAAACGGAGATGCGGCGCCCGCCTCTCTTCTGGTTCACTTGGGAATGACCGGGCAGCTTGCACCGTACCCTGCTGCGCAGCCCTGCGCAAAACATACCCACGTGTGGTTGCGGCTCGATGATGGCCGCGAGCTGCGCTACACCGATCCCCGCCGCTTCGGGCGCATGGCGTATCTGACCAGCGCACTGCTCGCCGACGAGCTCACAAATTTTGGCGCTGATCCCCTGCAGGTGAGCGCGCAGGATTTCGCTGAACGAATTCGCTCGCGCAGTGCGCGCATCAAGGCCCTGCTGCTCGATCAAACCGTCTTGCGCGGCGTCGGCAATATCTACGCGGACGAAAGTTTGTGGCGCGCGAAGATCCATCCGGCACGGCAAGGCGCGGAGCTCAGCAAGAAACAGGCAGTAACGCTGCGCAAAGTCCTGCGGGACGTCTTGCAAAAGGCCATCGCCGCGCGCGGCTCCTCCATTTCCGATTTCCTTGACGCCGAGGGCCAGCCGGGAGAGTATCAGCGGCGTCATCGCGCGTATGGACGCGAAGGGAAGCGCTGTTTTCGCTGCGGAGCAACGATTCGTCGCGTGATCGTCGCGGGCCGGAGCAGTTATTTTTGCCCGAAGTGCCAGCCCGCGCCGCGTTCCGCCAAATCCGGCAAACGGCGGAGGCCGGCGCGAAACGAATAGCGGAACTTTGCGCGTCTAACGTCGCGAGTGGAAGACCGGGAGCAGGCTCTCAGCGTGGTGGAACCATCAATCGAAATTCCAGAATTCAGTCGAGGTAAACGAATGAACGTGCGTCGCATCGGTGTGTTTGTGCTCGGCGGTATCGCCGCCGTGATCTCCGTGCGAGGCGGCTTGGTCAGAGCCGGCGGCGACGAAAAAAGCGCTTTCGCCGCAGCGGACGCGCAAATTCTCAGCGAAATTCGCGAGCACAGCGAACTGATGGCCAATCTCGAATACTTGTCGGACACCATCGGGCCACGGCTGACCGGTTCTGCGCAGCTCAAGCAGGCCAATGAGTGGACACGCGACATGTTCGCGAAATATGGGCTCACCAGCGTCCACCTCGAGCCGTGGACCATGGAACGTTCCTGGACGCGCGGCCGCGCGAGCGCACGGATCGTCAGTCCCACGGAACATCCGCTGACCATCGCTTCCGCGGGCTGGTCGCCCAGCACGCCGGGCGCGATCACCGGACGCGTCGTGTACTTCGACGCCAAGGAGAAAAAGGATTTCGACAAGTTTCACGGAAAGCTGAAGGGCGCAGTCGTCATTTACCAGGAGGCCGCAAGCCTTTCGCCGCCGAAGCCGGACGATCCTCGCGCGCAGATGAGCCGCCCCATGCAGCAGCCCCCGCCGCGCGTTGGGGAGCCTCCGGTTGAAGACCCGTACGAAGCCTTCCTGCAAGCCGCCAAGGAGCGCACCGAATTCTGGAAGCAAGAAGGAGTCGCCGCGGTCCTGCGCGACTCCAACAAGCCGCACGGCCTATTGAACATGACCGACGTCAGCCTCGCGCGCTACGACATTGGCCCCATTCCGACCGCGTTTGTCACCGGCGAGGGTTATCGCATGATCTTTCGCATGCTGGAGCGCCATCTTCCGGTGCAGGTCGAAATGGAAATGACCAACAGCATCGGCGACAAGCAGGTGCAGGTTTACAACACCGTCGCGGATTTGCGCGGCTCCGAAAAACCGGACGAGATGGTCATCCTCGGAGCGCATCTCGATTCCTGGGATTTGGGCACCGGCTCGACCGACAACGGCACGGGTTCGATGGCCGTGCTGGAAGCAGCGCGCGCGCTCGCAAAACTGAATCTCAAGCCCAAGCGCACCATCCGCTTCGTGCTGTTTTCCGGCGAAGAGCAAGGACTCTACGGCTCGCAAGAGTACGTAAAAACGCACAAAAACGAGTTGGACAAAGTCTCCGGAGTTCTGGTGCACGACACCGGAACAGGCCGCGTGCTCACACTCGGACTCCACGACAACTATCAGGATCGCGAACTCGTCGACCAGGTGCTCGCGCCTCTCCCTGAGCTAAACCTTCTCGAGCCGCGCATGGCCCGCTCTTTCGGAACCGATCATCTTTCGTTCGATGAAGTTGGTGTGCCGGGATTTTTCTGCATACAGGATCGCGCGGAGTACAACCTGACCCATCACAGCCAGTCCGACACCTTTGACAAAGCGTGGAAGGATGACGTGAATCAAGGCGCGGAAGTGCTCGCCGCCTGGGCCTACAACACCGCCCAGCTTCCCGGTCTGCTCCCGCGTCGCCCGCTGCCCTACAACCCCGGCAAAGACGCAAAGAAAGAGGAAACACCCAAGCCTGATCCGATCGCTGAGATAGACACGAAAATTCTCGAGCAGGTCAAGGCCGACGAGCCAACCCTCAGGCAGAACCTCACCTATTTGACCGAGCACATCGGGCCGCGCTTGACCGGCTCAACGAACCTCGACGCCGCCAGCCATTGGACCGCGGAACAGTTCAAAGCCGCCGGACTCTCGAACGTGCATCTCGAGGATTGGACCATCGCAAATAGTTGGACGCGCGGCCCCGCCTCCGGCCGCATCATAGCCCCAACGGAACAGATGCTCACGCTCGCGACAGCGGGGTGGTCGCCCGGAACCAAGGGCCCTGTGCGAGGACCGGTTGTAGCCGTCACGTATGAGAAAGTGGAGGACCTCGAGCAATACAAAGGGAAACTCAAGGATTCCATCGTACTCCTCGGGCGTCCGCGCGAAATGCAACCTCCCGAGTTTCCTCTCACCACGCCTTGGCACGGAGAGACTATTCCCGTGGCTCATCCAAAAAATGAGCAGCGCATTGATTTCGCGACTTATCGCCAAGTGCGGCTCACGGCCATGAAGCTGTTCGCGGACGAAAAAGTCCATGCTGTGCTGATCGCTTCCGAAAAGGCATATGGACTCCTAAATATGGGTGCTTTTTCTCGGGAGTATCAGCCGTCGCTCGTTCCCGTCGCGTATACGACGCGCGAAAACTACGAGCAGTTGTGGCGCTTGCAAGAACAAGGCCGCGTCGAGGCCGAAGTGAACATCGAAGGAGCTTTCAGCGGCAAGCCCGTGCAGGTGTACAACACGGTCGCCGAAATTCGCGGAACAGAAAAGCCCGATGAAGTAGTGATTATCGGCGGTCACTTGGACTCCTGGGATTTGGGTACCGGCGCCACCGACAACGGCACCGGCGCGATGGCCGTGCTGGCCGCCGCGCGAGCGTTGCAAAAAGTTGGGGTGAAGCCCAAGCGCACTATTCGCTTCGTGCTGTTTACCGGCGAAGAGCAAGGCCTGAACGGCTCGCGCGCGTACGTGAAAACTCACAGGGACGAACTCCCGAAAACCTCCGGCATTCTTGTGCACGACACCGGCACGGGAAAGGTGCTTACCGTCGGCCTGATGGCCAACTATGCCGTACGCGAAACCATCGACCACGCCTTGTACCCGCTCGCCAAAGCCAAGGACATCGGATTGGCGGAGCCGAGCTTGCGCACCGAGGGTGGATCGGACCACGTGCCCTTCGATGAAGCCGGTGTGCCCGGTTTCTGGTGCGTGCAGGACAATGCGGATTACGACAAAACGCACCACTCGCAGGCCGACACGCTCGATCGCGTCCGCTGGGACGATTTGACCGAAGGCGCCCAGGTGCTCGCGGTGTTTGCTTACAACGTAGCGCAATTGCCGGACCTACTGCCGCGCAAGCCGGCAAAAGAAAAGCAGGGCGATTAGCCCGAGGCGGCGTGTAAGCTGATCGCCACTGCAAATTATGCGAGCCGTTGTGCAAAGGGTGAGCCGCGCGCGCGTCACGGTGGACAGCCGCGTGACCGGTGAGATTGGTACCGGTTTGATGGTGCTGTTGGGAATCGGCCGCGAGGACACCGCGACGGTGGCCGCATCGATGGCGGAGAAAGTCGCCAACCTGCGCATCTTCGAAGATGAACAGGGTAAAATGAATCGCTCGTTGTTAGACGTGCACGGCAGTGCCCTCGTGGTCTCGCAATTCACGCTGTACGGCGACGCGCGTGGGCAACGCCGTCCCAGCTTCATTTCGGCCGCGCCGCCCGACAAAGCTGCCGCCCTCTATGAAGAGTTCAACTCCGCGCTACGCACGCTCGGCGTAACCGTAGCGACCGGAGTGTTTCAGGCGATGATGTCCGTGGAGTTGGTCAATGAAGGCCCGGTCACGATCCTCCTCGATTCCGATAAGACCTTTTAAGTTTTCCCCGCGCAAGGCCGGCGGCGAACGCTGGACCAAAGCGCGCGTGCTGCACGAATTAAAGCGTCTCGCGAATCCGCGCGTCCGCGAAAAAATGGCTTATTTCGGTGTGCGCGTGCCGAAAGCCTACGGAATCTCCGCGCCGGTTTTGCATGCGTTCGCGCGGCGCATCGGAAAAAATCAACAGCTTGCGGAGCAGCTGTGGAGTTCCGGAATCCACGAAGCTCGGATTCTCGCCACACTCGTCGGGGAAGCAGGCAAAGTCACGCCGCGGCAGATGGAGCGATGGGCGCGCGACTTTGATTCCTGGGATGTGGTGGATGCCTCCTGCTGCTATCTATATGCCGCTGCCGCTCCTGCCTGGCAGAAAGCGGAAGGCTGGAGCCGCCGGCCGGAGGAATTCGTCAAGCGCGCGGCGTTTTCCCTGGTGGCCTATCTCAGCTATAAAGATAAGCAAGCTTCGGACGCCAGATTTGAGCGCTTCTTACGCGTAATCGAACGGGAAGCCCGCGACGAAAGAAATTTTGTGCGCAAAGCCGTGAACTGGGCGTTGCGGAACATCGGCAAGAGAAATTTACGCCTGAACCGCGCCGCGATTCGCGCCGCGCAACGAATCCGCCGGCAGAATTCCCGGTCGGCTCGCTGGATCGCCGCGGATGCCCTTCGTGAGCTGCGAAGCGCCGCGGTGCAGGCCCGCCTGCGTCGAAAGGCAGCGTGAAATCGATGTCCACGGCCGACGAGAAAGCAGGAGTGAGGATTCGCAGAGCAAGGCGCACCGACGCTGCGCGAATCGCCGAACTCTCCACGCAGCTCGGCTATCCGTCCACCGCGCAACAGATCGAAGCACGGCTGCTGCGGCTCATACCAAGATCAAAGCACGCGGTGTTCGTCGCCGAAACACCGGGTCCGGACGTAGTGGGCTGGATCCATGTGAGCGTTGCGAATTTGCTGGAGATCGATGTACGGGCCGAGATCAATGGCTTGGTCGTCGCGGAAGCCCATCGCAGCGTGGGCGCTGGCGCCAAGCTGCTCGAAGCGGCCGAAGAGTGGGCGCGCAGGTGCGGCTGTTGCGCTGTGAACGTGCGCTCCAACGTGATTCGCGAGCGCGCCCACAAGTTCTACGAACGGCAAGGCTACGAGCACTACAAGATACAGAAGGCCTTCCGCAGACCACTCTAGTTCAGCTTTCACTTAAGAGCACTTAGACAGAAATATCGCCCCACCCTAACGGAGGCCGCCTTCTACCTTGATCTCAAATAACTTCGACCAGTTCTTGCCCGTAACGAATAGCCGGCCTCCTTCATGGTCATACGCGATTCCATTCAACACGGCTTCGTCGCCGCGCTGTTCCTTCGCTGCAATTTTCGTGAGATCAATCCACGCGAGAACCTGCCCAGAATGCGCGTCGATCCGAGCGATCCGCGGGGAGTGCCAAATATTGGCGAAGATTTGGCCGTTGATGTACTCCAGTTCATTCACATTCACAACCGCCTCGCGTCCCGCGTAGACTTCTATCGTGCGCGTCATCGCAAACGAGACGGGATCGAGGTATCGAATCTTGTTTGTGCCATCGCTCATGATCAGCGACGCGTCGTCGTGCGTAAGGCCCCAACCTTCGCCATCATAAGGAAAATCGGCAATTTGCCGGAAGGTGCGAAGGTCGTAGACAAACCCTTTCTTTGACAGCCACGTGAGCTGGTAGATCTTTCCGTGGAAAATCGTTAGTCCCTCGCCAAAGTATTGTCGCGGTAGGCTGACTTTCTGGACGACGTCCCCGGTCTCTAACGCAACTTTGCGCAGCGTCGACTGGCCCGCGATTCCGGTGCTTTCGTACAGGTACCCGCCGTAGTACTCCAATCCTTGCGTGAAGGCGCGCGGGTCATGAGGGTATGTCCGGAGCACGTTCGCCCCCAAGACCGGAATTTGTCCAGTTTTTTGAGGAATTCCAACGCTAGCAATGAGCCGCACCAGCAGGTCAACGCGACCGTCCCCAACTAAGGCGCACGCGACGAGCACGCAGGCACTCGGCCCAAACCGCAGGAGCAAACGATGCCGTCTCATTCTCGATCACCATACACGAGATTCCCGCGGGTGATTACTTGGGAGCAGGCGGAAACCTCAGTGGCTTCGGTATATCGCAACACGATATACTAGAAGCATGACGGGGGACATCTCCACGGCCGAATATCGGGCTCTGGCCCAATTGCGGTACCTCATTCGCCATTTCGTGAGTGAAGGAGATTTGGTGGCTCGCGCCGTCGGCCTCGAGCCCCAGCAATATCTCCTTTTACTCAGCGTTCGCGGGCTTCCCGATGGCGAAGAAGCTACTATCCGCACGCTCGCGGAACGCCTGGCTTTGAAGCATCACAGCGTCGTCGAGTTGATCGACCGCCTCGAAGCGCACAGCTACGTGCGTCGAACGCGCGGCCGCGAAGACCGCCGCCACGTGTTGGTCTCGCTGCTGCCGCGCGGCGAGCGCATGTTGGAGCAGGTTGCACGCCATCGAATCAGTGAGCTGCGCGCCACCGGGCACGAGTTGGTTCGCACCATCGATCAGTTGCTGGAAAAAACCGTCGCTCCGACCAGCTCCGCCAATGCCGCCAAGAAACACGCCAGGAAGAGAACCCGTGAAAAGCGTCGATAACCGCAAAAAGACCGTTCGGACAATGGAAGACCTTAACGCTGCTTCCGAAATCGGAAACCGCAAAGCCTGGGACGAGCTGGGCGATTTCACCACCACCACCCGACTCTTCTCGGTCTTGTCTCCCTCGACGATCTGCTCAAAGCCCGCACCCGGCACCTCGAAGAAGAGCGCCGCCGCGAGCGCACTCTAAAACTCAGATTTCTCCTCCCGGGCGGTGGCGTCTCCGAAGAAAGCGAACTTCCCGCCTCCCACTGACGCGCATTACACTGGAAAACACCGATGGCCGACAGCAAAAGCCAAGACCAGGCTAAATTTTGGCCCAAACCGATACAGCGCTGGTCCGCGTTTCTCAAGCACCGGGAGGAACAGGTATTTCTGATCCTGACGCTGCTCATTGGCGCGCTGGTCGGCGCCGTCGTCGTCGCCTTCATCCTCCTGACCGAACGCTTCGGCACTCATCTCTATCCCAGCAGCGATGCTCCTTGGCACCGCTTGCTGGTGCCCGTGCTCGGTTCCTTAGGCATGGGCTACCTTCTCTACCGCTACTTTCCCGATGCGCGCGGCAGCGGCGTGCCGCAAACAAAGGCTGCGCTCTACGCGCACGGCGGCCGCATTTCCCTCGGCACCGTCGTTGGAAAATTCTTTTGCACCTCCGCGACTTTGGCCAGTGGAATTCCCCTAGGACGCGAAGGCCCCGCCGTGCAGGTGGGTGCGGGTATCGCCTCCGTTCTGGGACAAAAGCTGGGCCTTAGTCCCGAGAAGGTGAAGGCGCTGGTCCCCGTCGGCGCGGCCGCCGCCATTGCCGCCGCGTTCAACACGCCCCTGGCCGCGGTTCTGTTTGCGCTCGAAGAAGTCGTCGGCGATTTGCACGCGCCGGTGCTTGGCTCCGTCGTGTTGGCTTCCGCAACTTCCTGGGCCATGCTGCGCCTGCTACTGGGCAACGATCCGCTCTTCAAAGTGCCGCAATACCAATTGGTGCACCCACTGGAGTTCGGCGTATACGCGATCCTCGGCGTCCTGGGCGGGTTGGTTTCCGTGGCGTTTACCAAGCTGCTTTTGGGTTTGCGCAGCTCGTTTTTGCGATTCCCGCGAAAAACCGTTTGGTTTCAGCCCGTGGTGGGCGGTTTGTGTGTTGGAATCATGGGCTGGTTCGTGCCGCAAATCCTCGGAGTCGGATACAAGCACGTCGGGGAAGCGTTGAACGGCAGTATGGCCCTCAAGCTCATGGCCTTGCTGCTGGTGCTGAAGCTTCTCGCGGTAGCCATCTGCTACGCCTCTGGAAACGCAGGCGGCATCTTCGGGCCGAGCCTATTCCTGGGCGCAATGCTCGGAGGCATCGTGGGCAACATCGCGCACAACCTCTTGCCCGCCTTTGTCGCCGCTCCCGGCGTCTATGCTCTAGTCGGAATGGGTACGGCCTTCGCCGGCATCGTGCGCGCGCCCATGACCTCCGTCGTGATGATTTTCGAACTCACCCGCGATTATTCCGTGATCGTTCCCTTGATGATTTCCAATCTCGTGAGTTTATTCATCTCGTCGCGACTCCAGCGGCAACCCATCTATGAAGTGCTGGCGTCTCAAGACGGCATTCACCTGCCCAGCGCCGAATCACGTTCGCAAGCCGTGCAACGCCAGGTCCTTCACGCCATGCGGCCTCCGGTCATAATTCTGGATGCCGGCATGACGCCGCAACAGGCTCTGGAGAAAGTCAGCGCAAGTGACCTTCGCGCCTGGCCAGTCAGCGACAGCCGCGGAGTGGCTGGTGTTGTCAACCTTAGAGCTCTGCAACAGGCTGCTGCTGGTGGCGACTCCAAGGCACTCAGGGATCTGTTGGCAGGATCCGAATTTCCTCACGTGCACGCCGATCAATCGCTCGCCGTAGCCCTCGAGCGCATGGGCATGGCCCACGTGGACGCGCTGCCCGTCGTCAGCCGCGCTGATGTCCACACACTTGAAGGCATCGTGGCTCTGCAAGACGTGTTGAAGTTTTATGGCTTCGCCCCGCTACCCGGCACCACAAAAGAAAAATAAATCCCTTCCGCTTTCCGCCGGCAAATCACCCAGCCCTTCTCCCGCATGCGTTGACTTGCCTATGTCCCCACCCTAAGATGAACCAGCCAAATGGCGCCTTCCTTCCTATGATTGGCCGCACCATCTCCCACTATCGTGTTGTGGAAAAGCTCGGCGGCGGCGGCATGGGCATCGTCTACAAAGCCGAGGACCTGCGGCTGGGGCGCTTCGTGTGCCTGAAGTTTCTTCCGGAAAAGCTCTCCAAGGACCATCCGGCCATCGAGCGCTTCCAACGCGAAGCGCGCGCCGCCTCTTCTTTGAATCACCCCCACATCTGCACCATTTATGACATCGATGAGTACGAAGAACAGAATTTCATTGTCATGGAGTTTCTCGAAGGTCAGACCCTGAGTATGGCCATCAAATGGCCGACGCCCTCGACGCCGCACACTCCAAGGCCATCATTCACCGCGACATCAAGCCTGCCAACATCTTCTTAACCGATCGCGGGCAGATCAAGCTCCTCGATTTCGGTCTCGCGAAGCTCCTGCCTGAACGCAAAGGCGTGGCCTCTCTGACCCACGCCGGTGCCGTCTTCAGCACGACCACGCAGGATGCGCACCTTACCAGCACCGGCGTGGCCCTGGGCACCGTCGCTTACATGTCCCCCGAACAGGTGCGCGGCCAGGAGCTCGACGAACGCACCGACCTCTTCTCCCTCGGCCTCGTTCTCTACGAGATGGCCACGGGCAAGCAAGCCTTCACCGGCAATACCTCCGGGGTCGTCTTTGAGGCTATTCTCAATCGCAACCCTATTCCCGCTGCCCGCTTGAACCCGGCAATCTCTCCTCAGCTCGAACAAATCATCGATAAGGCGCTCGAAAAAGATCGCTCGCTGCGCTATCGCACTGCCGCGGACCTAGCTGCGGATCTCCAGCGCCTCAAGCGCGACACCGACTCCGCCCGCGCCCTTCACGTCACCTCCGGACCGTCTTCGCAACCCACGCCAAGGCGCGCCTGGCTTCAGTTCGCCTGGGTCGGGGCGCTCGTCCTCGCATTACTGCTATTCGCGTTGAATGTAGGTGGCTTCCGTGATCGCGTCTTCGGCGGTTCCGGTCAAGGGCGCATCGATTCCATTGCCGTCTTGCCCTTCGCCAATGTCAGCAACGACCCAAAGACGGAGTATCTCAGCGACGGCATCACCGAAAGCTTGATCAACAGTTTGTCGCAGCTTCCGAATCTCTCCGTGACGTCGCGCAACACCGTTTTCCGCTACAAAAGTCAGCCGACCGATCCGCAACGGCTCGGGCACGACTTGGGCGTGCGAGCCATCCTTACCGGAAGACTCATCCAGACCGGCGACGAGCTCATGATCAGCGTCAGTCTCGAAGATGTGCGCCAGAGCCGTCAGATTTGGGGCGAGCAATACAACCGCAAGCTCTCCAACCTCGTGTCCGTGCAGCAAGAGATTGCTTCCGATATTTACAGCCGCCTGCGCCCGAAGCTTGCCGGGGAAGAACGAAGGCTGCTTGCTAGGCGGCCCACCGAAAATGTCGAGGCCTATCAGCTCTACTTGCAGGGCCTTTTCTACTGGAATAAATGGACCGAAGCCGATTTCAAAAAGGCCGCGGACTATTTCACGCAAGCCGTCCAGAAAGATCCGCGCTATGCCTTGTCCTACGCAGGCTTGGCTGACACCTACAGCCAGCTCGGCGATGCCGGTTATCTTCCTCCGTCGGAAGCATGGCCAAAGGCAAAAGCCGCGGCCATGCAGGCCTTGGAAATCGACGACACGCTCGCCGAGGCGCACACTTCACTCGCCTTGGTGAAAGAACATTTCGAATGGGATTGGACCGGCGCGGACACCGAATTCCGCCGCGCCATCGAGCTCAATCCGAACTCCGCCACTGCGCATCACTGGTATGGCGATTACCTCGCCAATATGGGCCGGCCCGAGGACGGTCTTCGCGAAACCACAAAAGCCCAGGAGCTCGATCCTCTTTCCCTCATCATCAACACGACGTTGGGCTGGCAGCTCTACCTCGCCCGACGCAATGACCAAGCCGTCGAGCAACTGCGCAAAGTCCTCGATATCGACGCAAAATTTACTCCCGCCCGCCGCATGCTCGAGGAGGTCTATGCACAGAGCGGCAAGCAAAAAGAAGCCGTCGCGGAGCGAGCGAGAATCCTGTCCCTCTCCGGAAGTCCCGAATTCGCCGCCTCTATTGAAGAAGATTTCTCGAAGTCCGGGTACAAAGGCGTCTTACAAAGCTGGCTGGATGGTTTGACGGAGATCTCCAAGCACGGCTACGTCTCCGCCTACAGTATCGCGGAAGGCTACATGCGCCTCGGCCAGAAAGATAAAGTCTTCGAGTGGCTCGACAAAGCTTACGAGGACCACGACAGCGGCTTGGTTTCCATCGCTGTCGAGCCCATGTTCGATCCCGTTCGATCGGATCCGCGCTTCAAGGACATCGTCCGGCGCATGAAGCTCTCTAACTAGCTCAGCGCAACCAACCCGCCATCGGCAGCGGCCCTACCTCAACGGATACTCCTTATCTCCCGGCAAGTGCCCGTCCACGCGCAACACTTTCAATCCCGGCCGCACGTTGCGCGCGTCGATGAAACCAATGGCCCCCGGTATGCCCGAAATCAGCTCATATTGCATATCGTTCGAATAAACGATTTTGGGAGGCGACGCCGCCTCCGCCCGGAAAATCTTCGCTACCCAGTACTGTTTGAACTGCGCTTCGCTCATTTGATAAATGACCCTCAATACCACGTCGCGCTCACGAGCGACGGGCGCGCGAATGAGCAACACCACCGGCAGTTTCGAACTCCAGTATTGCCGCTCCCCCAAGAGAACCTGGCGCACCTCCGACAGCGTGAGACCGCTGACCGGGGTATCCGGATGTACAACCACGGCGATGTCTGTTCCGCGCGTGGACTGCGCCGATGTCCCGGGTTGAAGTACAGTCAAGAAAAAGACCAGTGTTATGAGGCCTGCCGCTGTGCGTTTTGTAAGGTCATTCATGCGCGGCGTCCTCAAAAAGTGAAGTCGGTCTGGAAGAATGCGCCATTTACGCGGGGCAGCGCGATCTCGCGCTTCGTATTCCGGTATTCCGCCTTGAACGCCGCGAAGCTCGAAATATCATACCGTACACCGACGATCGAGCCTATCAGGTCCTGATTGGTGAACACCCGCTCGCTTAGCGGCGTGTGCGTATATTCGAAACGATAATACGGCTTTACTGTTCGCTCGAACCACGGCAGGCGGTATCCCGTTTGCACGTAGAACGCCTGGCTGTTCGTAGTCACGTCGGTCAACACCGCGCGATGGTTCACATTCACGAATTCCGTCAAGAATTCCGGCGACTCCTTCGTCCATACGATGTGCGCTCCGCTAATCCACTCCCGGAAATCCTGCCCCGCCAGGGTGATTTTGTCTCGGTACACCGAAGCGCCCACCTGCAGACCGAATAGTGCTCGCGGCCGTGAATAAATGTTGGCCACCCACGCGCGATTGTTGTTGTTGTCTCCCGCATCGCCGGGCCGGTTGATCATCGATCCGCGTCCATTTCCGACGCCCACGCTGTAGCTCAAGCCCGCACCACCCGAGGGAATGTTGCCTTCTGCCAAAACTCCCACGAAGTGAACCGGGATGAACGTTCCCCCGATTCGGACCATATCCGGGCGGCTAATGGTAGTCTGCAGCCACGCCCCGTGGTGAAACGCCGTATTCCAATACCCAATCGGCGTGTGATATCGCCCGAACGACAGCTTGAAGTAGTCGTTGTAGTCGTAACGAATGATCGACCTCTCGACCTCCACGGTGTAGCCGGTCGTCTGCGCATTGAACGTTATCTCGCCGAAGTAACTCACCTTGTGCGACAACGCCGACGCCAGGTGCAAATCGAGCTGGCCAAGATTGAAGCCGCTCGTTGCCCCCTTCTGGTCCGTAGCTGAAAAATCCACGTCGCCAAATCCCCGAATCTGTAGCGACGGAAAATGCGTTTCCATCTGCTGAACGGTAGTCGCCTGCTGCTCCTGAGCATCGTGTTGGTGCTGCCCGGGCCCGGGTCCCGCCGCCGCGGGCGCTGGTGCCGCCTGCTGCCCCGGTAATGGCTGCGCTGACAGTTCATTCGCTGCCGAAATTGTTACCGCTTGCGGCAGCGCTTGTCGCGCCTCCAGCTCCGTGACCCGCCTCTCGAGTTGTTGTATGCGCTCGAGCAGCATCCTTACCTGCTCGGCCTGATCCGCCGGCGGCGAGCTCTGCGCGCGGACCGCGCCCCCCGCGAGAAGCACTACTCCCAAAACGATCCATGCTCGCCGCATACGTTCCTCCGCGTCTCTGAATTTCCGCTGCCCGGGTGTATACGAATTCCCGCTGCTCTCTGCCTTGAAAAAGCGCGCTTCCATCTTTACTCCGGCAACCACATCTCTTTTTTGTCGAGATACCGTGGATGGGTGACGCACCTGCCGGAGAGTGCGGGTATTGTAAGCGCGGCAAGCGCATTGTCAAAAGAAGTTTACGTTGTGAAAGCTTGATTTCAGCGCAGCGCGAACGCAGCAAGAATTTTCAGAACCCGCCGCCACCGCCGCCGCCAAACCCGCCGCCAGAAGAGCCGCCCCCGCCGAAGCCCGATCCCCCCGAGCTGCGCGGCGCCGACGTCATCACGCTGCTCACTCGCGTCGACATCGAACTGAGGTCATTCGTAAACATCATCGGATAAAACCCCGGCCCGTACGACGACCCGCGGTACCACTCCGGCGGCTGCGTCATGATTCCCTGGAACGCTTTGCTCCAGTTCTTCTCCAC
>WNEY01006194.1_pt1 | contig 16394 bp, 10 predicted proteins | sample 5400531 | NCBI WGS metagenome assembly WNEY01 (sample SAMN13153338, study PRJNA577476) | soil metagenome | isolation source: 200 cm saprolite under Douglas fir tree site 1 | place: USA:California | collected 2015-04-18
CGCCAGATGACCCCACATGTCGCCCGTTGTGCCGAAGCCGTGCAGCATGACGACCGCTGGACCATGACCGCCGACCCGCACATGGATGGACGTACCGTTGGTTTCGATCCTCCGCGTCTGCATCACAGCCGGGAAGGGATAAACCCCATCTATGTGGGCACGCTCGCTCATCTGTGTACTCCAGGTTTGCATCAAGATTGAAGTCATAGTTCGCCACGCTCTTGCCGCAATCACAGGCCACGCGAGCCGACGCAGTTCTTGTAAAACGGTCTGCTCCAGGTTCGGCCAACACTACGTTGACCGTAACTTCGATATTGCCGCGCGTAGCGTTGGAATATGCACATGTCTCGCGGTGCGTAACGTCCACAATGGCTTGAGCGACTTCGCGCTCCAAGCCCGGCATGCTGACGTTAAGACGTGCTCGAAGGAAGTAAACGTCGCCGGAATTGCACAGGTCGATTTCGGCATCGACGGCTGCATCAGCCGGAAGTTTCACCTTCATCTTCTTGGCCACAACTCCCATCGCACTGATGAAACAGGCCGACCAGCCAGCGGCAAACAACTGCTCCGGATTGGTGCCAGTTCCTGGGACTCCGGGAGCCGAGAACTTAACGTCTAGGCGGCCATCGTCACTGTGGGAGACGCCGCCGCGCCGACCGCCCGAAGTCCGGGTCTTGGCGGTGTACCGAACTTTGATGTCGTCCTGTGTCGAACGAGCTGCTGCGTCGATTTCTTGATAAGTAGGCATCCTTTTTTCTCCTTGCGCCGGTCACCATTTACCCGCGTGCGCGCCGCCGTCCACGTGCAGTATTTCGCCAGAGGTGAACGTGGCGTCGGTCAGAAACAAAGCCGCGTCGACGACTTCTTTGACCTCACCGATCCTGCCGACCGGGTGCAAACCTTTCAGGAAATCGTGCGTCTCAGGTTTGTGCATGGGCGTATTGATCACTCCCGGCGCTATGGTATTTACTCGAATGCCGTCCTTCGCGTATTCAATGGCGAGGGCGCGCGTCACCGCATTCAAGGCGCCCTTCAGCATGATTTGAACGGCAGCCCCTACACCTGCGATCGGTTGGTCAACCAGGGTCGTTGAGATGTTGACGATGCTGCCTGACCTCTGCAGCAGCATTTGCTTTACGGCAAGCTGTGAAATGTAGAGAAAGCCTGCAAGTGTTGTGGAGACTAGAGTGTTGAAGTCTTCCGTCGTGTATTCCGTGAAGGGCTTCGGAATAAAAACACCCGCATTGTTTATCAGCACGTCGATCCGGCCAAATCGGGATACGGCAGTATCCACAATCTTTGCGGCCGTGCGCGGGTCGCCGATGTCCCCCTCAACGAGTGCAACATTCGCGGCGATTGAGAATGGATTTGCTTTGGTAATGTTTCGCGAGTTTGCGACTACGTTGTAGCCTCGCTTCAGGAACGCTTCCACGAGACCCGCTCCGATCCCTCGCGAGGCGCCAGTAACGATTGCTGTTTTCTTGTCTGACATACCTACCTCATTTGTTTGAAATCTCCGATGCAATAAACATTTGTGATTAGGCCAGTCCTCTAGCGGCGAAACAATTGGACGAAGGTATTGGCGATACCTTCGTATCAGTTGCGGATCCAGTTCTTCGGGTAGACGCGACCTTCTCGTATTTCCAGTGCGATGCAAATTCGGATGGTTGCAGAATTGCGGGAGTGATTGAAGAGAAGAAACTGTGGTCCGGGGGCCTAATTTGAACTAACGGGCTTGAAGGTTACTGCCGCCGCAAAGCAGCGTTCAAGCGCACCTTCGAGCCAGTCAACCTACGCAGGTTGATCATTCCCGTTAGCATATCCCCCTGTTTTCAGTCGTCCAGCAAAGGGGGATGGTATGCAGGATGGAAGTGTGACAGTTGAACGGCGTAAGCGAGGTCCAGATGTTTGGTGCTTTAGGTGGCGGGAAGCTGGGCCAGACGGGCGGAGAATACACCGCCGTATAGTCCTCGGAACTATCGACGAGTTGAGAAGCATCGCCTCCGCACGCAAGATGGCCGTTGGACTGAGAGGCGAAATCAACATAAACGACGTTCGGATTAGAAGGGAATCGATCAAGTTGGCCGACCTATCGCGGCATTTCCTGCAGCGAGAGCTTACCGACCGTAATCCACGCATCTCGTATTCAACGAAGAAGGCGTACGCGGGCTATTTGGAAAAATGGATTGACCCGCGCTGGGGCGAGTATAGGTTGTTGGACGTTCGAGCTGTTGAGGTCGAGTCGTGGTTAAAGTCACTGAACCGCGCACCAGGAACACGCTCCAAGATACGGAATGTGATGAGCCTGTTGTTCAATCACGGTCGTCGCCACGAGATCTGTGACCATAACCCTATTCAGTGGGTCCGGCAGAGCGCCAAACGCCGCACTGCGCCGGACATTTTGACAAGCAGCGAAGTCCAGAGTTTACTCGCTAATCTGCGTGGAAGAGAACGGACATTGGTGTTGTTAGCGGTAACCACTGGTCTGCGGAGGAGTGAGCTATTCGCGCTGAAATGGAAGGACGTAGACTTCCACGCCAAACAGATTCACGTAACGCGCTCCATCGTGCAGAACGTTGTTGGTCTCTGCAAGACGGAAAGCTCGCAGAAACCTGTTCCGGCCCACAATGATCTGGTCGAGGCTCTGCGCGAATGGCATGGCCAGACGCCGTATCAATCGTCAGAGAGTTGGGTGTTCGCGAGTCCAGTGAATCAGGGCCGGTGGCCCTACTTGGCGCAGCAAATCATGCGGCGCCATATCCTTCCTGTTGCGCGAAAACTAGGCATTACGAAACGAATCGGCTGGCACACCTTTCGCCATACCTATTCCACACTTCTTCGATCTACTGGCGCCGAACTTAAGATTATGCGGGAACTGCTGCGTCATTCGACAATTCGCGTGACGCTCGATACGTACACGCAGGCGGTCACAGCCGAGAAGCGTACTGCGCAAGCGGCCGTCGTCGCGCTATTGTTCCCAGAAAAAACACTAGAAACGTAGGCTCTGCCTGGACAAACTCCATGACGTGTACCTATTTTGTGCCTTTTTGTGCCCGCGCGAAAATGGAGCCCTTTCGGTAAGTGCTTGAAAGAAATGGCGGGGACGACGAGACTCGAACTCGCGACCTCTGCCGTGACAGCACCTTGATTTGGAATTTCAAGGACTTACGGGGACTGGCAGGAACAGAAAACCGCAATGAGTCATCGAAGGGAACTCTTATTGTTCCCGGATTGTTCCCGCGACCGAAACCGAAGCGTCGGAAATTCCGAAGCAAACCGCGGACGGATTGGCACCGACGTTAAAGCGGCTTCGCAGTGAAAAGAGACCGCGGCTCGACCCCGTGAGGTAATTTCAATGAGCATCGGCGACCACGGACATGTAGATCGAGAATGGCGCGATCGATGGGATGAAGCCGTCTCTTCGATCTGTCGAGGAATTTCAGGCGAGATGGTGGTGATTGGAGAAGAGACCCAAATTAAGGGCCTCGGATGGGAACTTCCCCGAGGGCTGTGGGCAAGTTCTCTTGTTCTGATTTCGAAAGCAAGAGGCATGCACTGGTGGATGCGGCGCCCCTATTCGAGCGAGTCATCAATTGTTACGTTTCTGAGTATGCTAAGCCTTCTGTAAACGAAAAGCCCCTCTCTCTTCTTCTACGGCAATAATATGAGGGTGCGCGTCAAAGTAAAGAATGATAAAACGAGGCAATAGTGCGAGTGAGCGAAAAAGAGCCCTCGGCTTCGACGCGGTATTCTGCAATCATTCTAATTCTGGATCGCCAGAGGACTTTGACTGCGAATGAGGCGTTGTCTTCCTGCAGGGAAAGAGATCTTGTGAGGTGCGAGATGAAGTGCTCAAAAGCATGGTGGCAGAGCATCCGCATGCTGGTCGCGGCGATCTCATTGGCTGGACTGACCTTCGCTCTGGGCCCCGCGGGTTGGGCGCAAGAGCAGAAACCGGAAGTGCCCTCGCCAGCGATTCGCGTTTCAGTACGCCTTGTCCTTGCCGACGCAGTGGTGACGGACAAGGATGGAAAGGTAGTAACAGGCCTCGGCCCGCAGGATTTCACGGTGCTCGAGGACGGTAAGCCGCAGAAAGTGACGATGGTTTCGTTTGAGCAACCCGCGGAACTGGCGCGTGCGTTGCGCGGCCAGCGTGCCATCATGCCGCCGAATGTGACGACCAATCGTCCGGCGTACCGCATGCCGTCCGGCGCGCCGGTGATCGTGCTGCTGGATGCGTTGAACACGCCGGTGCAGGACCAATCCCGGGCGCGGCTGGAAATGTTGAAGTATCTCGATAAGCAATTGCAACCCGGCCAGCAGATCGCCGTCTACACCCTGGCACGATCGTTGAAAATGCTGCAGGACTTCACGGATGATCCGGCACTGCTCAAAGCCGCGGTTCAGAGTTTCAATCCTTCGGTCTCGATGGAGCTCCAAATCGCGGACGTCAACCAGAGGCTTCCGCGGTTGTCTGGGGCGTTGCCAGACTCTGGCGTACGGAGTCCCGGAAGGGACCCAGGGCTGTTTATTCAAAGGATGCAGGAGTTCTACGAAGAGCAAACAAACGTTGTTACCGATGCACGCGTAGGAATGACGCTGACAGCATTCCGCGGGATTGCGCAAGCGGTGGCCGGCCTTCCCGGGAGGAAGAGCCTGGTATGGGTATCCGGGGCATTCCCTATGGCCACTTATTCGCGAGTCATCCAATACAGTGCAAATCCTAATAACGACCCGAACCGCGTTCGCATTGAGAACCTGTACGAGGATAAATTGCGGGAAACCGATTCGATACTGACGGACGCGCAGGTGGCGGTTTATGCGGTGGATGCCCGTGGCTTGATGGGCCAATTGCTCGGCGGTGCGGAAGACCAGGGTGTCAGCAAAGCCGGGACGCTCGTTGGAGGCGCCGAGTATGCGCAGAGCCTCCAGCTTGCCAGCGGGGCACTCCAAGAGACGCAGGCCACGATGAAACAAGTGGCGGGAGACACGGGAGGCAAGTTCTTCATCAATCAGAACGAGTTGGACCATTCGGTGGCGCTCAGCGTCCAGGACGGCGCCTCGTACTATTTGCTCGGTTATTCCCCCGAAGGCAAGGCGGATAGCAAGTACCACAAGATCGAGGTGAAAGTGAATCGTCCCGGAGCAACGGTGCGCGCGAGGCATGGCTACTATGCAGCCGGCTCGGGCGATGACGCGAAGGCCACCAAACAGCGGGATGCGGAAGTCGGCATGGCGATGCAGTACGGATCGCCGGGAGCGACCGGCGTGACGTTTGACGCGCGCGTCACGCCACCGACTCCGGCTGCCAAGATGAAGGTGGGGATTGACTTTATTGTGGATCCCAGCACGATCAGTGCGCAGGATGACGCTGGCGGCAAGAAGCTTGCCCTGGAGTTTCATGCGGCTGCGTATGGATCCAATCGGAAACTCGCTGGGCAAAAGGACGTGGCGATAAAACCTACGCTTAAGCCCGCCGACTTCACTCGCATACAGCAACAAGGACTGCCATATCACGTCGATGTGGAATTGCCACCCGGGCGCTACACGCTGCGCCTCGGTGTCGTGGACCAACACAACGGAGTCATCGGTACAGCCGACATGCCCCTGGCGCTCGAAGGTCCCAAGTAGCCGGCTCCCACGAACGCTGAGATTTCCTTTTCCATGAGGAAGGAACTCGTTAACCATAACACCCCCCTCTCCCCTGTTTTTTGTAAGTGTTGCAGCTAAAAGACTTAGAGATCGTGTAAATCCTTTGTTTGCAACACCTGCGAAGAGATCCATAAGTGTTGCAGCTAAAGGACTTATGGGGGCGTTCTGCTGGCGAGAGAGTAACCGAATGGGGTGGGAAGATCTTGAGGGAGTTAGAATGACCGCGCGGCGGGAGGCCATAAAAGGCGAGGCGCCCTTAATGGCGGGTGCCGGCGCAACACGAGAAGTATAGCATATGGGTACCTATTGTCAAGTAATTACTATTACTAATGGGATGGTCCGCCGCTTCAGCTAGCAAGCAGCCTGTGTATGAGAGTCTTGCGGAGGAGGCGTCCTATGGAACTGCACACGATCGGCATTGATCTTGGCAAGACAGTTTTTCATCTGGTCGGGCTTAACCTGCGCGGCGAGGTGGTGGTGCGAAAGAAGTTCTCGCGCATACAACTGCTGCGCTTCACAGCGAACATACACGTCGAGTTGATTGGCATGGAAGCCTGCGGAGGTTCGCATTTTCTTGGCCGAGCACTGCGGGAACAGGGACATGAAGTGCGGCTGATTCCAGCGCAGTATGTGAAGCCCTACGTGAAGACGAACAAGAGCGACTACATCGATGCCGAGGCGATCGCGGAGGCTGTCTCACGACCCACGATGCGCTTCGTGCCGATCAAGACTGATGACCAGCTGGATATGCAGTCCTTGCATCGCGTGCGCGAGCGTTGGGTGATGCGTCGCACGGCAGTCATCAACCAAATTCGTGGATTGCTGCTCGAACGAGGCATAACTCTGCGGAAGGGGCGGCATCACGTGCATGCCGCTTTACCGCTGATCCTGGAAGACGCCGACGCTAATCTATCGGGCGCCGTGCGCCTGCTGCTGACCCAACTGAAGCTGGATCTTGATCAGTTATCGGTGCGGATTGACGAAGCCGATGCGGTGATCCAAAAGACCGCTCATGAGAACGAAGCCTGCCGGCGGCTCGTGGCCATCCCTGGTATCGGACCAGTCACAGCCACCGCACTCATCGCGGCGATCGGCAACGGAGGGGCCTTCCACAAGGGGCGGGAGTTCGCAGCGTGGATGGGGGTGGTTCCGCGCGAACACTCCACCGGTGGCCAGCAGAAGCTGCTCGGCATCAGCAAACGTGGGAACTCTTACTTGCGAAGGCTGTTCGTGCAAGGCGCACGTGCGGTGATGCAACAACGTACGAAGCAGTCTTCCGGTCTGAGTGCCTGGCTGGCACAGCTCACATCGCGCACGCACCGCAACGTCGCCGCCGTAGCGTTAGCTAACAAACTCGCCCGAATCGCCTGGGCCGTGCTCGCGAAGAATGAACAATATCGACCCGCAGTGGTGGCCGATGTAGCGGCAGCTTAGTGACGACTGCGGAGAGCATGATTGTGACTGATAACGCCAGAAAAGCTAAGCCGAACCAGCTGAGGAGTGTAACCACCATAGATGCCAGGCCGAGAGTGCTGCGCCAGCGCGGCAGCTCCTGTCGCCAGCGCCTTGTCCACCCTCGGATGGCAAGCGCTGTCAAAATCGGCACTGAAAGGAAGATTACGCCATTGAAGACGGGTGGATACGGCTCATTGTATGGGGGCTTCGCCTCGCTGACGGAAACATGCTGCGGTGTTCCGGTGGTGGGCGTGACGGCCGGATTTCGAGAGCGTTGTCTGTGATACGCTCGACGCCATGCGGATCTTTTTCTTCCTCGTCTGTTGCCACTTAGCCCTTGGGAGCGGCGCAGCCGGCGAGCCTAGGCCCGACAAGGCGTCCCGACGGGACGTTTTTCTGATCACTATCGACACGTTGCGCGCGGACCACGTTCATTGTTATGGATACGACCGCGTGCAAACACCTTCGTTGGATCAATTGGCGAAGCAAGGAGTTCGCTTCACGCAGGCATTCACGCCCAGCCCGATCACCAACTCTTCGCATGCGAGCATATTGACGGGGCTGCTGCCAAGCGCCCACGGAGTGAGCGACTTTGGAGTTCCACTTGCAGCCTCACATCTTACGTTGGCCGAGACGCTCAAGAAGAGAGGCTATCGGACCGCGGCATTTATCGGCGCCGTCATTCTGGACAGCAAGGCGCTCGCTCCCGGTCTTGATCGCGGGTTCGAGTTCTACGACAATTTTCCCGCGCAAAGTGAAACCAAGTCGCGCTGGGGACGAGTGGAGCGCCGGGGGATGGAAGTCGTGGAACACGCGGAGACATGGCTCAACGCGCATCCCGCCGGGCCTCATTTCGTTTGGGTGCACCTGTATGATCCGCACGATCCGTACGAGCCGCCGCCGCCGTATTCCGAGATTTATAAGGACCGGCTCTACGACGGAGAAATTGCCTACGCGGATTCGGCGCTGGGTCACTTCCTTGCTTACTTGAAGAAACAAGGCTGGTACGAGAGTTCATTGATTGTTGTGGTGGGGGACCACGGAGAAGGACTGGGCGAGCATCACGAAGACACTCACGGCATCTTTCTCTACGATTCGACCACACATGTTCCGTTACTCGTGAAGCTGCCGGAGCAACGCGAAGCCGGCAGGACGGTCGAGGCGCAGGTGCGCACGACAGATATCATGCCCTCGATCTTGGAAGTGTTGGGCGTTCTCGCTCCGGCGAGACTGGATGGCGAATCACTGGGGCCATTCCTTACGGGCACTGGGGCGGCTCCCCGGACCGTTTTTGGTGAGACGGATTATCCGCTGCGCTTTGGATGGGCTCCTCTGCGGTCCGTTCGAAAGGAAGGCCTCAAGTTTATCGAGGCGCCGAAGCCGGAACTCTACGATCTGCCTTCCGACCCGAACGAACTCCAGAACCATTACGTGCCATGGGATCCGAGAGTGCAGAAGCTGCGTAAAATACTCGCGGAGCTAAGCGCCAAATCGCCTGCACCCGCAAAAACTTCGCCCGCAACCGTATCCGCGGGCACCATCGATGAACTGCACGCGCTCGGGTATCTGGGTTCGGCCGACGCTGGAAGCGCTACGGATGTTCCTGAGCCATCGTTGTTGCCCGATCCCAAGGACAAGATTGAAGAACAGAATCTGCTGCACACGGCGATGATGGCGTCGGAGGACGGGGAAACGGATAAGGCTCGCGCGGCTCTCGAGAAGGTACTACAACTGGATGACCGGTCTGTGCTTGCTCTGTCGCAACTAGGCCGGCTTGAGATGTCTTCGGGGAATTACGCGAAAGCTGCGGGCTATCTGCGGCGGGCACACGCCGCGCGCCCGGACGACGCGGCCGCTGCCTTTGAGTACGGGCGAGCGCTGGAATTGAGCGGCGATTTGCCCGGCGCGCGAGACGCTCTGCATGCCAGCTTGAAGTTGAATCCGAACCAATTCGCTGCGCGACTCTCGCTGGGCCGCGTCTATCTCAGTTTGAATGATTTGAAAGAGGCGGAGGACCAATTGGAAGCGGCGGTGCTTACGCAACCTGGAAGCGTAGAAGCACAGATCGGTCTTGCGAAGGCGCTAATCCGCCAGAAAAAGTTTGCAGATGCCGTAGAACTCCTTGAGCCGATTGCTGGAGCTTCGAGCAGCGGTCCTGAAATGTTTCAGTTGTTGTCAGATGCCTATGCTGGGCTTGGGCGGCGGCAAGAGGCGGAACGCGCTGCATCGCGGGCCAAGGCATTGCAGAAATCGAAACGGCCGCAATAAGCGGCCGGTCGATTGAATCAAAACAAGTTTCGTTGCCTGACGAGAAGATTAAGAAGAATTACTTCTTCACCGCCACTTTATTGTCGGAGTTCTCGAAAATTTCCGTCAGAATACGTCCGCGCATCTGCTTCGGCTGCTCGATTCCGTAGAGGTGCAAAAGCGTAGGCGCCACGTCATACACACTGGCGGCCAAGCCCATCAGGCGAAGGTCATGCTTGATGCCGGGCCCCATGGCAAAAAACGAGCCGGGGACGTCATCACCATCCGCAAAATCGTGCTTGGCAATCACCGGCGTGGTTTTCTCGTGGTCCATGTGCGCGTGAGGATCTTTCTCTTCGAATTCGCGCAGGGGCTTGATGCCGTGGTCGGAGAAAATAACTAAATATGTGTTTTCATCAACGTGCTTCAGGATCGAGCCCAGCACTTTGTCGAAAGCGATGTACTGGTTCGGGAAGGCATCGAGACGGACGTTGTTGACGCTTGGGTTGTAGCCAACATTGAACGGCGTGATCGGATAGAGCCAGTGGCCGACGCGATCTTCGCAAGACTGCGCCAGGAATGTGAACTCTGTGGGATGCTCGGTCAGAAGATAATCGAACAGCTTGGTCTGCTGCTCGCGAATGAGCTGCACCTTCCCCAGCCACTTATCGATCAGTTCGGTTTCGTGGCCCTTCAGGTCGCCCGCGGCCGGCATACGCTCGCAATCAATATAGAAATCGCCGACGTTTTTCAAGAGCTCGGTTTGCATGCTCTTGGGATAGACGGCGTCCCCACCCATTACTTCGCTCAGCTTCGGCGCGCAAAGCACCCCGTCTTCGCAGTTCTTGCCGCGCGTCAGCATGCCGCTGATCATGTACCCGTTCACAGGCATGACGGGGAAAGTGGCGGGGACGTTCGCCATGCCCACGGTGACCCCACCTTTCGAAAGCATCGACCAGACGGGCTCTTCCTTGAGCATGTTCGTGTTGGCAGTGATGCCCCCGACAACAAAGCCGGTTACGCCGTTCTCTTCCGGATTTGTGCTCGTAAACAGCGTGCTGTAAACGCGCGGGCAATTGGGCGCGGAGACGGTACGGAGTTTTCCGTAGGCGCCTCGCTCGATCACGCTCGCCAAGTTTGGCATCTGGCCTTTCAGCAGTAGCGGACGGATCATGTCCAGCTCCATGCCATTGACGCCCAGGACGAGGACGCGCGGCTTTGGCTTGGGAGCGGTTTGTTGCTGACCAAAGACCGGAAGAGCCAGCAAAAGGATGGATAGGAGCAATGAAAGTTTTCTGGGAACCATGGAGCACCCCCGAAGTTTAAAATGAAGTGCGAAGTATATCGTCGCGAGGCGCGGGTGTCCAGCAACGAGGTTCGGAGCGCCATAGAGGGGGTTGGGCGGCAATGATCGGGCAACAGCGGCCGGGGGGTCCCCCTGTTTTTGTAAGGGCAACAATATACTTGACACACAGCCGTGATCAGCGAACGGCTCAGTGCGACTTTTCCAGGTGATCCGGTGTGGGCGCGCCGCGATCCGCCTTCTGTCCGGAGGGATCGAAGATGCTGCGCCCTTTCATCGTATCTGGCGTAGCGATCCCGAACTCATGGAGTATCGTCGGGGCGATATCCGTCAGAGCCGGATGTTCCGCGTGGATCTTGTAATTACTCAAGACCACCCCGGGAACTTTCGTGAAATCTATACAGTGGTCGCCGCTCCAGGGTTGGGTGTTGTCTTCCATCACGTTCGCTGAGACGCCGCCCAGCACGCTGTCCCAGCCGACGCGATACCCGCGGTTGTACCCGACGATGAGGTCCGGCGCCTGCGAGACGTCTGGCCCCGAGTAGGCCTCGGCGGCGCGGTCCACGCGCGTCACCACTTGTTGCTGGTCATTCGGGTCGCGCACGGCTAGGAGCCGCTCCGCAATCTCTCGCTGGAGCGCCTCGGCCTCGGCTCCCGGATTCATAATTCCGTTTTTTTCGCGCCCGCGCAGATTCACGTACAGCCCGTTAAGACCCAGCCCGTAGGCGCGCGTCCGCGACCAGTCTGCGTCGCGGAAGATGTCGCGGCCTTGCGGAGACGCTCCCGCGCGCAAGACCAGATAGCCGTTCTGCACGAGCCACGCGTTCAGGTTGAAGGATCGGCGGAACGGTGCGAAGCCGTGGTCGGAGACCACGAGAACGGTGGTGTTTTCGTCCGCCGCCCGGAGCGCCTCACCCAGGATGCCGTCCATCTCGCGGTAGTAGTCTTCGAGCACGCGTCCGTGCTTCGCTGCGAGTTCCGGATCGAAGGCGGGAGACTTCGGATCCGTCGCTCGCCAGAACATGTGCCCATTTAGATCGAGGCTCGAGAAGTAGAAGAAAAACAGCCCGGTGCGGAACCGCGCCAGTTCATGATCGAAGAGACGCCGCTGCTCCTCGAACACGATGCGCGCTTGTACCAGGTACTCGTCGTCAGTCAGCAAACCGCTGGTGAGGGCTTTGGTGTCCTCCGCGATTCCCTGGGTATAGAAATAGCCGAGCTCGCGCGAGAGTTCACGCGCATATTTTTCGGGAGTGGAAAGCGGCAGTGCCGGATTCGAAGGGTCGATGTTGATCGGAGTCACATAGAGCTCGAACTGGGGCCGGACTTGCTTTAGATAAAAGCGGCAGATCCCGGTGATGCTTTTCAAGCGTGGGATGAACTTGAAGGTCAGCGGTATCCAGGGGCTCCATTCGTGCTCGCGAAGAATGAACTGGTGGTCCTGAATGGAGAATCGCGCGACTGGCTCGGAAGGGTCGCGATCAACGGTAAAAGGAATGATCAGTTCAGGGTTTTCCTTGCGAAGCGTATTCACGGGTCCGTGGAGGTGCGCTTCAATGTGGTCACCCGCAACCTGGACCGGGTAGATAGCGCCGCCATTCACTGGGCCCGGGGAGAAAATCTGGTCGTCCGTATGGAAGGAGAATGTGCCATATCCGCCGAGCAGATCCGGCGTGCCCATCCCCGCGAATGTCTTACCTCTGCTGGAGACGGGCGGAAAATTCGATGGTAGACGGAAAACGGTCAGGGGAATTCCCCGCTCGTCCAGGTATTGCCAGAAAGCTTTGCCATGCCGCAAAAGCAACACCTCCTCCTCCGAGAGGGGAATTATCCAGCTCCCCAGCCGCAGGTTGTGCTTGGCCGGCTTTACCTGGGAAGTCGAGAAGTAAGGGGTCAGGGTGGCAGGATCACGATGGATAAAATCGAAGATGCCGTGACTCCCTGGGTCCATGCCGGTAATCAGATTGGCCCAGGCGACCGGGCTTTGCGGCGGGATACTCGTTTGCAGAGGGAGAAAACTGCCGCGCGCGGCGAGCGCGGCAAAGTTGGGCATTCTCCCCTGGCCCATAAAACGTTGAAGCAGTTCTGGATCCATGCCGTCGATACCCAAAATGAGGAGCTTCCTTTTCTGTGCGGGAGACTCCGCGCGGTATTTGCGCGCCAGCGATAGACCCAGGAAGGTGCCGAGTAATCCAGTAACACCAAGTGCAACCACCCAAATGTAGAGTCGTTTCATCTTTTGTGGCGCTCATGGAGAGGACACGCGAGACGCGGCAGTAGGGTACGTAAAGGCACTCTTACCGCGTGTCCCTCTACTTCTGAGTTCCGCTGTCTGGAGTGCAGCCGATTTAACGGACTGCCCAACTGAAGCCTCTCAACTCCCGCGCCCGGTTTGGTGACAAACCCCGAAGCTTGGTGTTATACCATTTCCATTAAAGCGATGCAGATGATATTCCTAGTCCGCAGGTGGATCAGCAGCATATCGAGACTAGTCCTGCCCCTGATCTTCGCGGTTTTTGTCTCCAGAGCGTTCGCTCAGATACCTTCCACTTCGACGGATCGGGCGCTGAAGGAAGCTCAACAGGCTTTCGAGCAGGGCGATTTTGCTGATGCGGTTCGCAGCTTCGAGCAGGTGCGGCGTGAAGCCCCGGAGAGGAAGGAGGCGTGGCATAGCCTCGTGCTGTGTTACTTGCGCTTAGGAGAAAAACCCCGCGCTCTGGAGCTGGCGCGCGAAGCCCTCTCGCGGTGGCCCGACGACGGAGAGACGCGTCATGTGATCGGGTTCGCATACTTTCAGAATGGACAGCTGGAGCCGGCGATTCAGGAACTCTTGCAAGCCACCCGGCTCATGCCGAACCGCCACGAACCACAATTCGATTTGGCTCTTGCCTATCTAAGTACGAAACAGTATCTCGCCGCCAGCGAATCGCTGGAAGTCGTGGTCCGGCTCGAACCTGAACTACCTCTGCCGCATATCCTGCTCGGCCGCGCCTACCTGAACACCAATCGCACAATTCCCGCCATCCGTGAATTCAACAAGGCTCTCTCCATCGATCCTAGAATTCCCCTCGGCCACTACCATCTTGGCTATGCCTACGAGAGCCTTGGACGCAATCCGGAAGCAATCGCAGAATTCCGCAAAGAACTGTCGCTGCACCGGGACAATGCCGAAGTTTATTACCGAATGGGACGCGCCCTGTTGGACGCCGGCCAAATGCAGGAAGCCGCTGTCCAGCTTCGCCAATCCTTGCGGTTGGCCCCGGAGAATGCTGATGCCCAGTGCGCTTTGGGGAAAGCTCTTCTGGAACTCGGCCGGCCGCTTGAATCCATCGAGGCGTTACGGAAGGCGGCTGCGCTGAATTCGGACGACCCGAGTCCGTTCTTTCTGCTGGCGCGAGCTTATGGGAAGGTGCAAAAGCCGGAGGAATCCGCAAAGGCGCTACGGCAGTTTGTGGAACTGAAGAAACGACGGGGAGAATCGGGTGGGATGGCATTCCGGCCCAATTACTAGAATGAACTTCCCACCCTCTGCGCGTCTGCGCTCGTTTTCACTGTGCGCGCTGCTTATTTCTTCTCTGCTGTTTTCTGCCCCGGGCGCGCAAAGGAAGCCGGCTTCGATGACGGTGTTCATGGATGTGACGCGCATCGCCGGCATCGACTTTCACCTGACCTGCGGGGGCTCACAAAAACTCTACATCATGGAATCGATGTGCGGGGGCGTTGCCTTTATCGACTACGACAACGACGGCTGGCCGGACATTCTCCTGATCAACGGCTCGACCCTCGAAGATTTGAGAACGGACAGAAGCCCAGCGAGCAAGCTGTATCACAACAACCATGACGGGACGTTCACCGACGTGACGGAGAAAGCCGGCCTGGCACACCGCGGCTGGTGCATGGGGGCGGCTGTGGGGGATTACGACAACGACGGCTGGGACGACCTCTATATCACCTGTCTTACTGGTTCCTTCCTGTATAAGAATAATGGTAACGGAACGTTTCGCGACGTCACCGTGCAGGCTGGGGTCGGCAACCTGGGACGATGGGGCACCAGCGCTGCGTTTGGAGATTATGACCGCGACGGCTATCTCGACCTCTACGTAGCAAATTACGTGGTTCTCGACCTGAACAACCTTCCGAAATTCGGCAGTGCGCTGTCTTGCCAGTACCGCGGAATTCCAGTTTCCTGCGGCCCGCGTGGTCTCGCGGGATCGCGCGACCGCCTTTACCAGAATAACGGCGATGGCACTTTCAAGGACGTTACCGAGCAGATGAACATCGACGCGGACTCCCACTATGGCCTGGGCGTGATCTGGGCGGATTACGATGGCGATGGATGGCCGGACATCTACGTGGCCAACGATTCTTCACCGAGTCTGCTCTATCACAACAATGAGGGCAAATCGTTTACGGAAGTTGCGGTAACGGCCGGTGTGGCGTTCAGCGATGACGGCCGCGAACAGGCGGGGATGGGTGTGGATTTCGGCGACTACGATAACGATGGTCTTCCAGATCTGGTCAAGACGAATTTCTCTGACGATGCGAACAATCTCTATCACAATAACGGTGACGGCACGTTCGACGATCGGGCCGGCGCGGCAGGCTTCGGTGTGGTCAGCGTTCCGTTTCTAGGGTTTGGCGTCCGTTTCCTGGACTACGACAACGATGGCTGGAAAGACATTCTTGTCGCCAATGGGCATGTGAATCCGCAAGTGGACGAGCATGCATTCGGGATCACGTATGCGCAGCGAGCACTGCTATTCCATAACCTGCGAGATGGGCGGTTTGAGGAGGTTGGTCTGCGAGGGGGTCCCGCCCTCGGGCAGCCCCGGGTCAGCCGAGGTTTGGCCGTCGCGGACATTAATAATGATGGCGCGCTCGCGGTTCTCATTTCCAACCTCGATGGCGGTCCCACACTGCTGCGCAACGTCTCGAAGCCGCGCGGCCATTGGATCAACCTGAAATTGATTGGAACGCGATCGAACCGCGACGCCTACGGCGCGCGGGTTGAAATTCTTGCAGGTGGTTTAAAGCAAGTCGATGAAATACGCGCCAATAGCAGCTATCTGTCCGCGAGTGATGCGCGGTTGCACTTCGGCCTTGGATCGGCTACGCGCGTGGATCGAGTCGTAATTCGATGGCCTTCCGGATTGGTGGAAAAGCTGGCGACCCTGCCCGTGGACCGGGAAACGGTGATCCGGGAGGGGATGGGAGAGGCCATGCCATTCCAGCCCAGGCGATAGTGAGGATCACTTTCGTTCGAATTATAGGTCGAGGAGGTCTGAGGACGGGCTTGAAGGTTCCGGAATCCCTAAACCAGCATAAATTTGCACAAACACACTGTTTCCCTCGTTTCTTGAACTGTATGCGCCGATCTTTGGGCGAGCCATCCATAATTGCATATATCTAATTTCTTCGATGAGCCTGTCGCAACCTTCCACTGAGCTAAAAAATATAAAAACTTATTGACAAGGGAGGGCTTTGTGAGAGATATAGTTCCACAACGGGGTGAAAGGTTGCCTATAAGTACGGATAAGCAAGTTCATTTCGCATCAGAAATCTATTCCACCACGACTATCGCGGGGGTGACGCATGAATTCTGTTAATTCTTGTTTTGAGAACGCGGCGAAGTGTTTTCGCGGGATCTCTCTGCGTAACTTTTTTATCGCGCTGTTGCTAATTGCATTTGCGGCAATGCCTACGCTTGCGGAGATGACGACCGGCGTCTTTACGGGGA
>WNEY01003234.1_pt1 | contig 16383 bp, 13 predicted proteins | sample 5400531 | NCBI WGS metagenome assembly WNEY01 (sample SAMN13153338, study PRJNA577476) | soil metagenome | isolation source: 200 cm saprolite under Douglas fir tree site 1 | place: USA:California | collected 2015-04-18
TTGTCACGCTTCCCAGCGGCACCGAGATGGTGATGCCGGGGGACAACGTGTCGATGGAGGTGACGCTGATCGTGCCGATCGCGATGGAGGAGAAGCTGCGCTTCGCCATCCGCGAGGGCGGCAGGACCGTCGGCGCCGGTGTCGTCGCCAAGATCATAGAATGAAGATGAAGAGCGAGGGCGGGCGCCGCCGAAATTGCGGCCCCTTGTAATCATCGAACTCGGGTAAACCCGAGATCGATCGGCGCCGGCGTCGCCGCCAAATCATCGAGTAGCGGCGCGATGCTCGTCACCACCACCAACGAGCTTGCCGGCCATCGGGTGGTTCGGCATCTCGGGCTGGTGCGGGGAATTACCGTTCGCTGCCGCAACGTCTTCGGAACGATCGTGGCCTAGCTGCAATCCCTCTTCGGCGGCAATATCTCCTTATATACGGATATACGGGGCTCGCCGAACGGGTGCGCGAGGAGGCCTACGAGGTCGAACACGCCCAGGGAGTGGGGGCGAATGCGATTCTCGCCATGCGCTATGACGCCAATGACATCGCGGCGGGCATTACCGAAGTTCTGGCCTATGGCGCGGCGGTCGTGGCGGAGGCCGCACGGTAACGAACCCGCGAAATCAGGGGTTTCGGGCTTGCATTGCCCCCCCGCATTCTGCAATAGAAGGCGCGCGGCGGGCCCCCGGGCCTTTTGGCCGCCGCATTCGCTTCCGGAGGAGTGTAGCTCAATTGGCTAGAGCACCGGTCTCCAAAACCGGGGGTTGGGGGTTCGAGTCCCTCCACTCCTGCCATGCGGCAGGCGGAGGGAACTGCAACACCCGGACCGTGGCGTGAAGTGAACCGGCCATCGTAGGCGGCAAGTTCGAACAAGCAAGACGCGGGGACGTTCCGACGTTCGGTTCGTTTCCGGGAAGACACCGTTTCGGAAAGATTTGGCGATGATGAATCCGTTCGAATTCATGCAGCAGGTTCGCGCCGAGGGCGCGAAGGTGACGTGGCCGTCGCGGCGCGAGACGCTGATCACGACCGCGATGGTGTTCGTGTTCGCGATTATCGCCTCGCTGTTCTTCCTGCTCGTCGACCAAGTGATCCGCGTCGGCATGAGCACGCTTCTGAATTTTCTGCGCTAAAGGGAATTCGTTTTGGCAAAACGCTGGTACATCGTTCACGCCTACTCGAATTTCGAGAAGAAGGTGGCGGAATCGATCCGCGAGCAGGCGCAAGCCCGCGGTCTTGCCGATTTGTTCGACGAGATTCTCGTTCCCACCGAAAAAGTCATGGAGGTTCGCAAGGGAAAGAAGGTCGAGGCCGAGCGGAAGTTCTTTCCGGGCTACGTGCTCGTGAAATGCGAGCTGACCGACGACGCCTATCACCTGATCAAGAACACGCCGAAGGTGACGGGCTTTCTCGGCGCCGACAAGAAGCCGATGCCGATTCCCGACTCCGAGGCCGTGCGCATCCTCAATCAGGTGGAGGAGGGCGTCGTGCGCAAGCCCTCGATCGTCTTCGAGATAGGCGAGCAGGTGCGGGTGTCGGACGGACCCTTCGCCTCGTTCAGCGGCACGGTGGAGGAAGTGGATGAAGACCGCTCGCGGCTGAAGGTCGCCGTGAGCATTTTCGGCCGGGCGACCCCGGTCGAACTCGAGTTCAGCCAAGTCGAGAAGGGCTGAACATCCTTGTGGGAGGCGAGGGCGCCTTTATGCCGGGCGCCCGGACCGGACCACGAAATCCCGAGCCGGCTGGTGCCGGTTCGCTGGGAGTGAAAGATGGCGAAGAAAGTAGCCGGTTTTCTGAAGTTGCAGGTGCCCGCGGCGGCCGCCAATCCGGCGCCGCCGATCGGCCCCGCTTTGGGTCAACGCGGCCTCAACATCATGCAATTCTGCAAGGATTTTAACGCGCAGACGCAAAAGATGGAGAAGGGGATGCCAATTCCCGTCACCATCACCATATACCAGGACAAATCCTTCACCTTCGAACTGAGGACGCCGCCGGTTTCCTATTTTCTGAAGAAGGCGGCGAAGCTGCAGACGGCGTCGCGCACCCCCGGCCGCGAGCCGATCGGCCAGGTGTCGAAGGCGCAGGTCAAGGAAATCGCGCAGCAGAAGATGAAGGACTTGAACTGCGACACGGTCGAAGCCGCGATGAGCATGATCGAGGGTTCCGCCCGCTCCATGGGCATTCAGGTGACGGAGTAGGGCGATGCAGAAGAAAGCGGGAAAACGCATTCGCACGGCGCGCGAAGAAATCGAACGGATGAAGCTCTATCCGATCGACGAGGCGGTGAAGCTCGTCAAGGAGCGCGCCAAGGCGAAGTTCGACGAGACGATCGAGGTGGCGATGAATTTGGGCGTCGATCCGCGCCAGACCGATCAGAACGTGCGCGGCGTCGTCAACCTGCCGAACGGCTCGGGCCGCTCGGCGCGCGTGGCGGTGTTCGCGAAGGGCGCCAAGGCCGACGAAGCGAAGAAGGCGGGCGCCGACGTGGTCGGCGCCGAGGATCTCGCGGAGAAGATCAACGCGGGTCAGATCGACTTCGACCGCTGCATCGCGACGCCCGACATGATGCCGCTCGTGGGCCGTCTCGGCAAAGTGCTGGGACCCCGCGGGCTGATGCCGAACCCGAAGGTCGGCACCGTGACCAACGACCTCCCCGCTGCGATCAAGGCGCAGAAGGGCGGCGCGGTCGAGTTTCGCGTCGAGAAGGCCGGCATCGTTCAGGCCGGCATCGGCAAGGCCTCGTTCACCGCCGAGCAGCTGGCGCAGAATATCCGCGCGCTCGCCGACGCGGTGGCGAAGTCGAAGCCTTCCGGCGTCAAAGGCACCTTCATCAAGAAGGTGGCGATTTCATCGACGATGGGCCCCGGCGTCCGCGTCGAGCCGTCGAGCCTCTTCGGAGGCTGAAAAAGAATTCCGCGCGGGAGTTCGCTTCCGCGCGGGGAAGACCGGAGGAACCTCGGTTCTTTCGGTCGTCCTGTCCGAGATTGCGGGCGCGCGGCGCGAGTCGCGCTTAATCCGAAAGGGCCTGCATGAGACGGGGATGACCGGTTTCGGGCGCAAGCCCTTGATCGGTTCGAACCAGCACCGGCCGGCCGCTCCTCCTCGGAGGAAGGCCCACGGGGACAGGGCTTTGGAGCGTCGACCCGTTCCGCTGCCCCACGAGGCAGAAGACGGGCCGGCAAGGTGCAACCGGCGTTTTTCGGATTTTCCGAAAAGCGCCAACCGGAGAGAGAAAGTGGACCGAGCGGAGAAGCAGGAGATGGTCACGTCGCTGAACGGCGTTTTCAAGAACGCCGCCGCGGTCGTGGTCGCTCACTACTCAGGCCTCACCGTCGCTCAGATGTCGGTATTGCGCCGGCAGATGAAGAAGGGCGGGGCCGGAGTGAAGGTCGCCAAGAACCGCCTGGCAAAGAAAGCTCTCGAAGGCACGGACGTCGCCCATGTCGCGTCCCTTCTCAAGGGACCGACCGTGATCGCCTATTCCAGCGATCCGGTGACGGCGCCCAAGGTCGCAGTCGATTTCGCCAAGGGGAATGAAAAATTCATCATTCTCGGCGGCGCGATGGGCAAGACCTCGCTCGACCTGAGCGGCGTGAAGGCGCTTGCCGCCCTCCCGTCGCTCGATGAGTTGCGCGCGAAGATCGTCGGCCTGTTGCAAGCGCCGGCGACCAAGATCGCGCAGATCGTCGCCGCGCCGGCTTCCCAGCTCGCGCGCGTGGTCGGGGCCTACAGCCGAAAGAGTGAAGCCGCCTGAGGCGGTTCCGCAATCGATCAAAGGTTCGAACCGAGAGGAAAATAAAATGGCTGATCTGGCGAAGATCGTAGACGAGCTTTCGAAACTCACCGTGCTCGAAGCGGCCGAGCTTTCGAAGCTTCTGGAAGAGAAGTGGGGCGTGTCAGCAGCGGCCGCGGTTGCGGTCGCGGCGGCACCCGGTGCTGCCGCCGCCGCGGTGGAGGAGAAAACCGAATTCACGGTCGTTCTCGCCGCTGTCGGCGACAAGAAGATCGAAGTGATCAAGGAAGTGCGTGCCTTGACCGGACTTGGCCTGAAAGAGGCCAAGGACCTCGTCGAGGGCGCACCGAAGACCGTCAAGGACGGCGTCTCCAAGGACGACGCCGCCAAGATGAAAGCGACCCTCGAAAAAGTGGGCGCAAGTGGGCGCGAAGGTCGAGTTGAAGTAACGCGCGTGAAAATGCCGGGTGGCGCCACCGCGCCATCCGGCCAATTCGCCCGAACGGGCGGAACGAGATTCTAGGGCGCGCTCGGCGCGTCCGAAACGGAGCGAGAACGAGATGGCGCAGACATTTACCGGCCGCAAGCGCGTTCGCAAATTCTTCGGCAAGATCGCGGAAGTCGCCGAGATGCCGAACCTGATCGAGGTTCAGAAGGCGTCCTACGACCAGTTCCTGCAGATCCACGAGCCGAGCGGCGGCCGCCCCGACGAGGGAGTGCCGCCAGCGCGGCATGACCTTCGCCGCGCCCCTCAAGGTGACGCTGCGGCTGATCGTGTTCGATGTGGACCCCGAGACGCAGGCGAAGTCGGTGAAGGACATCAAGGAGCAGGACGTCTACATGGGCGACATCCCGCTCATGACGATGAACGGCACCTTTATCGTGAACGGCACCGAGCGCGTGATCGTGTCGCAAATGCACCGCTCGCCCGGCGTCTTCTTCGACCACGACAAGGGCAAGACCCACTCCTCGGGCAAGCTCCTGTTCGCGGCGCGCATCATTCCCTATCGCGGCTCGTGGCTCGACATCGAGTTCGACGCCAAGGACATCGTGCACGCGCGTATCGACCGCCGCCGCAAGATTCCCGTCACCTCGCTCTTGCAAGCACTCGGCATGAACGGCGAGGAAATCCTCAACACCTTCTATCAGCGCATCGTCTACAAACGCGTGAAGGGCGGCGGCTGGCGCGTTCCCTACGATCCGCGGCGCATGCGCGGCATCAAGGCGATGACCGATCTTCGCAACGCCGATACCGACGAGGTCGTGATCGAGGCCGGCAAGAAGCTCACCGTGCGGCAGGCGCGCATGCTTGCCGAAAAAGGCCTGAAGGCGCTGAAGGTCGCGGACGAGGACCTTCCCGGCCAGTACATTGCCGAGGATCTCGTCAACGCCAAGACCGGCGAGATTTATGCCGAAGCGGGCCAGGAGATCGACAAGAAGATCGTCGATACGCTGACCGAGGCCGGCTACAACGAAATTCCGGTGCTCGACATCGATCACATCCACACCGGCGCCTACATCCGCAACACGCTCGCCGTCGACAAGAATCTGCGGCGCGAGGATGCGCTGTTCGACATCTATCGCGTGATGCGCCCGGGCGAGCCGCCCACGGTCGACACCGCCGAGGCGATGTTCAATTCGCTGTTCTTCGACTCCGAGCGCTACGATCTTTCGGCGGTCGGCCGCGTGAAGATGAACATGCGGCTCGATCTCGACGCGCCCGACACCATGCGCGTCTTGCGCAAGGAAGACATCATCGCGGTGATCCGCGCGCTCGTCGAATTGCGCGACGGCCGCGGCGAGATCGACGACATCGACCATCTCGGCAACCGGCGGGTGCGTTCGGTCGGCGAATTGATGGAGAACCAGTATCGCATCGGGTTGCTGCGCATGGAGCGCGCGATCAAGGAGCGCATGAGCTCGGTCGATATCGACACGGTGATGCCGCAGGACCTGATCAACGCCAAGCCCGCCGCGGCGGCGGTGCGCGAGTTCTTCGGCTCTTCGCAGCTCTCGCAGTTCATGGACCAGACCAATCCGTTGTCGGAGATCACGCACAAGCGGCGTCTGTCGGCGCTCGGCCCCGGCGGGTTGACGCGCGAGCGGGCGGGCTTCGAGGTGCGCGACGTGCATCCGACGCATTACGGCCGCATCTGCCCGATCGAGACGCCGGAAGGACCGAATATCGGGCTGATCAATTCGCTCGCGACCTTCGCGCGCATCAATAAGTACGGCTTCATCGAGACGCCTTACCGTAAGGTGAAGGACGGCCGCGTCACCGAGGAGGTCATTTATCTGTCCGCGATGGAAGAGGGCAAATACTACGTCGCGCAGGCGAACGCGGTGATCGACCACAAGGGCAAGTTCACCGAGGACCTGATCGTTTGCCGGCACGCCGGCGACGTCTTGATGATCACGCCCGACCGGGTCGATTTCATGGACGTGTCGCCCAAGCAGCTCGTGTCGGTCGCCGCGGCGCTCATTCCGTTCCTCGAGAACGACGACGCCAACCGCGCGCTCATGGGCTCGAACATGCAGCGCCAGGCGGTGCCGCTGGTGCAGGCGGAGGCGCCGCTCGTCGGCACCGGCATGGAGGACGTGGTCGCGCGCGATTCGGGCGCGGTCATCGCCGCGCGCCGCACCGGCGTCGTCGACCAGATCGACGGCACCCGTATCGTCATCCGCGCCACCGAGGAAAACGATCCCTCGAAATCGGGCGTCGACATCTACCGGCTGATGAAGTTCCAGCGCTCGAACCAGAACACCTGCATCAACCAGCGGCCGCTCGTGCGCGTGGGCGACCAGGTGAAGAAGGGCGACATCATCGCCGACGGTCCCTCGACCGAGCTCGGCGAGTTGGCGCTCGGCCGCAACGTGCTCGTCGCCTTCATGCCGTGGCACGGCTACAACTTCGAGGATTCGATCCTGCTGTCGGAGCGGATCGTGAAGGACGACGTCTTCACCTCGATCCACATCGAGGAATTCGAGGTGATGGCGCGCGACACCAAGCTCGGCCCCGAGGAGATCACGCGCGACATTCCGAACGTCTCGGAAGAGGCGCTCAAAAACCTCGACGAGGCGGGCATCGTCTATATCGGCGCCGAAGTCCACGCCGGTGACATCCTGTGCGGCAAGATCACGCCGAAGGGCGAGAGCCCGATGACGCCGGAGGAAAAACTCCTGCGCGCGATCTTCGGCGAGAAGGCCGCGGACGTGCGCGACACTTCGCTGCGCGTGCCGCCGGGCGTGCAGGGCACCGTCGTCGAAGTGCGCGTGTTCAACCGCCACGGCGTCGACAAGGACGAGCGCGCGCTCGCGATCGAGCGCGAAGAAATCGAGCGTCTGGCGAAGGACCGCGACGACGAGCAGGCGATCCTCGACCGCAACGTCTATGGCCGCCTGGCCGAGATGCTGGAAGGCCGCCAGGGCATCGCGGGCCCGAAGGGCTTCAAGAAAGACCACAAGATCACGCGCGTGGTGCTCGACGAATATCCGCGCTCGCAGTGGTGGCAGTTCGCCTCGCCCAACGAGAAGCTGATGGGCGAGATCGAGCAGCTCCGCAAGCAATACGACGAATCGAAGAAGCGGCTCGAACAGCGCTTCCTCGACAAGGTCGAGAAGCTGCAGCGCGGCGACGAATTGCCGCCCGGCGTGATGAAAATGGTGAAGGTGTTCGTCGCGGTGAAGCGCAAGATTCAGCCCGGCGACAAAATGGCCGGCCGCCACGGCAACAAGGGCGTGGTGTCGAAGATCGTGCCGGCCGAGGACATGCCGTTCCTCGAGGACGGCACGCCCGTCGACGTCGTGCTCAATCCGCTCGGCGTGCCGAGCCGCATGAATGTCGGCCAAATCCTCGAAACCCATCTCGGTTGGGCCTGCCACGGCCTCGGCCAGATGGTCGGGAGGGCGGTCGATGCCTATATGGCGAGGAAGGACGTGAAGCCGCTCAAGGACATGCTGAAGAGCGTCTATGGCAAGGACGAGACCATCGCATCGCTCAACGACAGCGGCCTCGCCGAACTCGGCCAGAACCTGAAGCGCGGCGTGCCGATCGCAACCCCCGTCTTCGACGGCGCCAAGGAGGCCGATATCGAGCACATGCTCGACATGGCCGGCCTCAACAAGACCGGACAGGTGACGCTCTATGACGGGCGCTCGGGCGAGCCGTTCGATCGCCAGGTGACGGTCGGCTACATCTACATCATGAAGCTGCATCATTTGGTGGACGACAAGATCCACGCCCGCTCGATCGGCCCGTACTCGCTGGTCACCCAGCAGCCGCTCGGCGGCAAGGCGCAGTTCGGCGGCCAGCGTTTCGGCGAAATGGAGGTGTGGGCGCTCGAGGCCTATGGCTCGGCCTATACCTTGCAGGAAATGCTCACCGTCAAGTCGGACGATGTCGCCGGCCGTACCAAGGTCTACGAGGCGATCGTGCGCGGCGACGACACCTTCGAGGCGGGTATTCCGGAGTCGTTCAACGTGCTGGTTAAGGAAATGCGCTCGCTCGGTCTCAACGTCGAGCTCGTGAACACGAAGAAGCCCCCGCAGTCGGGTTCGGATGAGAGCGTCGCAGCCGAATGAGATTTCGCGCGGGGGCGACCGCCGCCTCCGCGCGCGAAATTCGATCGAAACTCTTCCGGTGAGGATGCGAAGCGCGGATCGCATCCTTGATCCGGAAAGCAGGAGAAGATGATGAACCAGGAACTGACGAATATTTTCGGGCCCCAGCAGCCGGCGCAGGTCTTCGACCACATCCGGATCTCGATCGCTTCGCCCGAGAAGATTCTCTCGTGGTCTTACGGCGAGATCAAGAAGCCGGAGACGATCAACTACCGCACCTTCAAGCCGGAGCGGGACGGCCTCTTCTGCGCGCGCATCTTCGGCCCGATCAAGGATTACGAGTGCTTGTGCGGCAAGTACAAGCGCATGAAGTACAAGGGCATCATCTGCGAGAAGTGCGGCGTCGAGGTGACGCTCTCGCGCGTGCGGCGCGAGCGCATGGGCCACATCGAACTCGCCGCGCCCGTCGCGCACATCTGGTTCCTCAAGTCGCTTCCCTCGCGCATCGGGCTCCTGCTCGACATGACGCTGAAGGATCTCGAGCGCATTCTCTATTTCGAATACTACGTCGTGACCGAGCCGGGCCTGACGCCGCTGAAGGAGCGCCAGTTGCTCTCCGAAGAAGAATACATGAAGGCGCAAGAAGAGCTCGGCGAGGATAGCTTCACCGCCAAGATCGGCGCCGAGGCGATCCGCGAGCTGATGAAGGGTATCGACCTCAAGAAGATGCGCGACGACTTGCGCGCCGAGATCAATACGACCGACTCGGACCTGAAGAAGAAAAAGGCGGGCAAGCGCCTGAAGCTGATCGAGGCCTTCCTCACCTCGGGCAACAAGCCCGACTGGATGATCATGACGGTGGTCCCGGTGATCCCGCCGGACTTGCGGCCGCTGGTGCCGCTCGACGGCGGACGTTTCGCCACCTCCGATCTCAACGATCTCTATCGCCGCGTGATCAACCGCAACAACCGCTTGAAGCGGCTGATCGAGCTCAAGGCGCCGGACATCATCATCCGCAACGAGAAGCGCATGCTGCAAGAGGCGGTCGACGCCTTGTTCGACAACGGCCGCCGCGGCCGCGTGATCACGGGCGCCAACAAGCGGCCGTTGAAGTCGCTGGCCGACATGCTCAAGGGCAAGCAGGGCCGCTTCCGCCAGAACCTGCTCGGCAAGCGCGTCGACTATTCCGGCCGCTCGGTGATCGTGGTCGGCCCCGAACTGAAGCTGCACCAGTGCGGCCTGCCGAAGAAGATGGCGCTCGAACTGTTCAAGCCGTTCATCTACTCGCGGCTCGACGCCAAGGGTCTGTCGACGACCGTCAAGCAGGCGAAGAAGCTGGTTGAGAAGGAGAAGCCCGAGGTTTGGGACATTCTCGACGAGGTGATCCGCGAGCATCCGGTGCTGTTGAACCGCGCGCCGACACTCCATCGTCTCGGCGTGCAGGCCTTCGAGCCGATCTTGATCGAGGGCAAGGCGATCCAGCTGCATCCGCTGGTTTGCGCCGCTTTCAACGCCGACTTCGACGGCGACCAGATGGCCGTGCACGTGCCGTTGTCGCTGGAGGCGCAACTCGAGGCGCGCGTCCTGATGATGAGCACGAACAACATCCTGCATCCGGCCAACGGATCGCCGATCATCGTGCCCTCGCAAGACATCGTGCTCGGGCTTTATTACCTGTCGCTGGTGCACGACGGAGAGCCGGGCCAGGGCATGGCGTTCGGCAATATCGGCGAGGTCGAGCATGCGCTGGCGAACGGCGCCGTGACGCTGCACGCCAAGGTCAAGGGCCGCTTCGTCACGGTCGACGAAAAGGGCAAGAAGGTGTCGAAGATTTACGACACCACGCCCGGCCGCCTCCTGCTCGGCGAAATCCTGCCGAAGGACCACCGGATTTCCTTCGATCTCATCAATCGGTTGATGACGAAAAAGGAAATCTCGCACATGATCGATACCGTCTACCGCCACTGCGGGCAGAAGGAGACGGTGATCTTCTGCGACCGCATCATGGCGCTCGGCTTCAATCACGCCTTCAAGGCCGGCATTTCCTTCGGCAAGGACGACATGGTGGTGCCGACCAAAAAGTGGGCGCTGGTCGACGAGACGCGCGGTCAGGTCAAGGAATTCGAGCAGCAGTACAACGACGGCCTCATCACCCAGGGCGAGAAGTACAACAAGGTGGTCGACGCCTGGTCGAAGTGCACCGACAAGATCGCCGAGGAGATGATGCGCGAAATCTCGGCGACCAAGAAGAACGCCTCGGGCCGCGAGGCATTCATGAACTCGATCTACATGATGTCGCACTCCGGCGCGCGCGGCTCGCCGGCGCAGATGAAGCAGCTCGCCGGCATGCGCGGGCCGATGGCCAAGCCCTCGGGCGAGATCATCGAAAGCCCGATCATCTCGAACTTCAAGGAAGGGCTCACGGTGCTCGAGTACTTCAACTCGACGCACGGCGCCCGTAAGGGCCTCGCCGACACCGCGCTCAAGACCGCGAACTCGGGCTATCTCACGCGCCGTCTCGTCGACGTCGCGCAGGATTGCATCGTCACCGAGGAGGATTGCGGGACGAAGGCGGGCATCCGCATGCGCGCCATCGTCGACGCCGGCCAGGTCGTCGCCTCGCTTGCAAGCCGCATTCTCGGCCGCACCGGGGTCGAAGACATTAACGACCCGACGAGCGGCAAGACCATCGTCAAGCGCGGTATTCTCTTGGAGGAGCCGCAGGTCGAGGCGATCGCGGCGGCGAACGTGCAGGAAGTGCGCATTCGCTCGGCGCTGACTTGCGAGACGATAAACGGCATCTGCCGCAAGTGCTACGGGCGCGATCTCGCCCGCGGCACGCCGGTCAATCTCGGCGAAGCGGTCGGGGTGATCGCGGCGCAATCGATCGGCGAGCCGGGCACCCAACTCACCATGCGCACCTTCCATATCGGCGGCGCCGCGCAGATTGCCGAGCAGTCCTTCATCGAATCGAGCTTCGAGGGAACGATCAAGATCAGAAACCGCGAAGTGGTGAAGAACTCGAACGGCGAGAACATCGTGATGATCCGCAATCTGGCCATCCTGATCGTCGACCAGGACGGCACGGAGCGCGCCTCGCACCGTATTCCGTTTGGCGCGCGTCTGAAGGTGGACGACGGCGACAAGGTGCGCCGCGGTCAGCGAATGGCCGAGTGGGATCCGTACACGCGGCCGATCCTGACCGAGGCCAACGGCACCGTCGCCTTCGAGGACCTCGTGGAAGGCCAATCCATGAGCGAGACGGTCGACGAGTCGACCGGCATCACCAAGCGTACGATCATCGACTGGCGGACCGCCGGCAAGGCGGCGCAGGATCTGCGTCCGTCGATCGTCATTCGCGGGGCGGAAGGCACGCTCGCCAAGCTCGCGAAGCTCCGGAAGACCTCGAGCGAAGTGCGTTACTCGCTTCCGGTCGACGCCATCCTTTCGGTCGAGCCGGGAGCCCGGGTGAGGGCGGGCGACGTGCTCGCGCGCATGTCCACCGAAAGCGCGAAGACCCGCGACATCACCGGCGGCTTGCCGCGCGTCGCGGAGCTGTTCGAGGCGCGCCGGCCGAAGGAGTCGGCGGTGATCGCCGAGATCAGCGGCACCATCCAGTTCGGCAAGGACTACAAGAACAAGTACCGCCTCTCGATCGTGCCGAACGATTCCAAGCAGGAGCCGGTCGAGTATTTGATTCCGAAGAACCGGCACGTCTACGTGCAGGAAGGTGACGTCGTCGAGAAGGGCGACTCGATCGTCGAAGGCAATCCCGCGCCGCACGACATCCTGGCGATCAAGGGCGTCGAGGAACTTGCCGCCTATCTCGTCAACGAAATCCAGGAGGTCTACCGGCTGCAGGGCGTCAGCATCAACGACAAGCACATCGAGGTGATCGTCCGGCAAATGCTGCAGAAGGTCGAGATCGACGAGCCGGGCGAGACGGAGCTGATCCAGGGCGAGCAGCTCGACAAGATCGAGTTCGACGAGATCAACGTCAAGATGAAGGAAGCCGGCAAGAAGCCGGCGACCGCGCACTCGGTGCTGCTCGGCATCACCAAGGCGTCGTTGCAGACGCGCTCGTTCATCTCCGCGGCCTCGTTCCAGGAGACGACGCGCGTGCTCACCGAAGCCGCGGTGCAGGGCAAGATCGATACGCTCGACGGCCTAAAGGAGAACGTGATTGTCGGCCGCCTGATCCCGGCGGGCACCGGCGCGATGATGTCGCGGCTGCGCTCGGTGGCGACGCATCGCGACGAACTGATCCTGAAGGAGCGCCAGAAGGAGGAGGCCGCCAAGGCGGCGGCCGGCACCGAGGCGCTGATCGAAGGACCGGCGGCGGCGGAATAAAGCGCTCTGCCATACGACCAAGAGAGGGGCCGCGCTGCGGCCCTTCTTCATGTTGCGGCGTTGCTCAAGCGCTTGGCCGTTCTTATCTGGCTGGCTCAACCGCTAGTGCCCCGAACCCGAAGTTCGCACACACCATGCCGCAAAGCGCAGTTGCGAACTTCGGGTTCAAAGGGGCACTGGAATCATAGAGTTGCTAGCGTCCCTTTGATTCCGAAGTTCGTATGAGAGTGTGCCGCGAGGAATTACGAACTTCGGAATCGGGACGCTAGCGGGTCATCGGCGCATTCGAAATGCCGCGGGGATGGCGGAAAGCCCGCGTTTTTCGGCCCTTTCGGGGTTGACGGAGCGCGACCGGGAACGCTAAAACCCGCTCGCTATTGGGCAGGCGGTCGGTGCCGCCGTTCGATTGCGTCGCGCGATCGACCAAGGGCGCCGAGACGCTGCCTCTGACAGCCAGTTGTCAGATGTGTGTAAGGACCACGACGCTTTCCGGTGTCGGGGTCGTTTGTCACGGGAACAAGCGCCCTTCCGCGGGGATCGCGGGACGGCGCGCTTGGCGTTTGCGTTTTTCAATCGCCCGAGGCGGGCGAAGAACGAGGAAGAATAGAGGCCGATGCCGACCATCAACCAGCTGATCCGCAAGCCGCGAGTCGCGCCGCGCTACCGGAACAAGGTTCCGGCGCTGAAGGCCTCGCCGCAAAAACGCGGCGTGTGCACGCGCGTCTACACGACGACGCCGAAGAAGCCGAACTCGGCGCTGCGCAAGGTCGCCAAGGTCCGCCTCACCAACGGCTTCGAGGTGATCGGCTACATTCCGGGCGAGGGTCATAACCTGCAGGAACATTCCGTCGTGATGATCCGCGGCGGCCGCGTGAAGGACCTTCCGGGCGTGCGCTATCACATCCTGCGCGGCGTCCTCGACACCCAGGGCGTCAAGAACCGCAAGCAGCGCCGCTCGCTCTACGGCGCCAAGCGGCCGAAGTGACGGAGAGCTAGCGATGTCCCGCCGTCACCGCGCCGAGCGCCGCGAGATCCTTCCCGATCCGAAATTCGGCAACCTCAAGGTCAGCCGCTTCATGAATTCCGTCATGCGCCAGGGCAAGAAGTCGGTCGCCGAGACGATCGTCTATGGCGCGCTCGAGACGATCGAGCAGAAGATCAAGCAGAATCCGGTCGCGGTCTTCGAACAGGCGCTCGACAACGTCATGCCGTCGGTCGAGGTGCGCTCGCGCCGCGTCGGCGGCGCCACCTATCAGGTGCCGGTCGAAGTGCGGCCGGAGCGCCGGCAGACGCTCGCGATCCGCTGGATCATCGATGCCGCGCATGAGCGCAACGAAAAAACGATGGTCGACAAGCTCTCCGGCGAGCTGCTCGACGCATCGAACAACCGGGGGAACGCCGTCAAGAAGCGCGAGGACACTCACCGCATGGCGGAGGCGAATCGCGCCTTCTCGCACTATCGCTGGTGAGCAGGCCGCCTGGAGAATTCGTTATGCCCCGCATGCACAAGATCGAGGACTACCGCAATTTCGGCATCATGGCGCACATCGATGCCGGCAAGACGACGACGACCGAGCGGATCCTCTATTACACCGGCAAAAGCCACAAGATCGGCGAGGTGCATGAGGGCGCTGCCACCATGGACTGGATGGAGCAGGAGCAGGAGCGCGGCATCACGATCACCTCGGCCGCGACCACCGCATACTGGAAGGAAAAGCGCCTCAACATCATCGACACGCCGGGCCACGTCGACTTCACGATCGAGGTCGAGCGCTCGCTCCGCGTGCTTGACGGCGCGGTGTGCGTTCTCGATTCCAATCAGGGCGTCGAGCCGCAGACCGAGACGGTGTGGCGCCAGGGCGACAAATACAAGGTTCCGCGCATCGTCTTCGCCAATAAGATGGACAAGATCGGCGCTGACTTCTTCCGCTGCCTCTCCGACATCGTCGAACGCCTGGGCGCCAAGCCGGTTGCGATTCAGCTGCCGATCGGCGCCGAGAACCAGTTCCGCGGCATCATCGACCTCGTACGCATGAAGGGCGTGGTGTGGGACGACGAGTCGCTCGGCGCGAAATATCAGGACATCGACATTCCGGCGGAGCTTCTCGATCAGGCGAAGGAATACCGCGAGAAGATGATCGAGGCCGCGGTCGAGCTCGATGACGCGGCAACGACGGCCTATCTCGAGGGCAAGCAGCCCGACGAGGCGACGCTGAAGAGCCTCATCCGCAAGGCGGTGATCACCGGCGCCTTCTTTCCGGTTCTCTGCGGCTCCGCCTTCAAGAACAAGGGCGTGCAGCCGCTGCTCGATGCCGTCGTCGATTACCTGCCGTCGCCGCTCGACGTGCCGCCGATCATCGGCATCGACGACAAGGGCAACGAAGTCGTGCGCAAGCCCGATGACAACGAGCCGATGTCGCTTCTTGCCTTCAAGATCATGGACGATCCCTTCGTCGGCACCATCACCTTCTGCCGCATCTATTCCGGCACGCTGAAGAGCGGCATGGCCGTCGTCAATTCGACGCGCGATCGTAAAGAGCGCGTCGGCCGCATGCTCCTGATGCACGCGAACAACCGCGAGGACATCAAGGAAGCCTATGCCGGCGACATCGTCGCGCTGGCGGGCCTGAAAGAGGTGCGCACCGGCGATACGCTGTGCGATCCGCAGAAGCCGGTGATCCTCGAGAAGATGGAATTCCCCGATCCCGTCATCGAGATCGCGATCGAGCCGAAATCGAAGGCGGATCAGGAGAAGCTCGGCGTCGCGCTCGCGAAGCTCGTGGCCGAGGATCCCTCGTTCCGCGTCCATACCGATCCGGAATCCGGGCAGACCATCATTAGGGGCATGGGCGAGCTGCATCTCGACATCAAGGTCGACATCCTCAAGCGCACCTACAAGGTCGATGCCAATATCGGCGCGCCGCAAGTCGCCTATCGCGAAAAGATCACCCAGCGCGTCGAGCACGACTACGTTCACAAGAAGCAGACCGGCGGCTCGGGCCAGTACGCGAAAGTGACGCTCGTCGCCGAGCCGCTTCCGCCCGGCGGCGGTTTCGAATTCGATGACGATATTGTCGGCGGCTCGGTGCCGAAGGAATACATCCCCGGCGTCGAGAAGGGCGTTGAATCCGTGCTCGGCACGGGCGTGATCGCGGGCTTTCCGATCGTCGACCTCAAGGTCACGCTGACCGACGGCGATTATCACGACGTCGATTCCTCGGCGCTCGCCTTCGAAATCGCTTCGCGCATGTGTCTGCGCGAGGCGTTGCGGCTGGCGAAACCCGTATTGCTCGAGCCGATCATGAAGGTCGAGGTGGTGACGCCGGAGGACTACACCGGCTCCGTCATCGGCGACCTCAATTCGCGCCGCGGCCAGATTCAGGGCCAGGACAAGCGCGGCAACGCCAACGTGGTCAACGCGATGGTGCCGCTCGCCAACATGTTCTCCTACGTCAACAACCTGCGCTCCATGAGCCAGGGCCGGGCCACCTACACGATGCAATTCGATCACTACGAACCGGTACCGAGCAACCTCGCGCAAGAGATTCAGGCGAAATACGCTTAAGCCTTTTTTGCTTTCACAGAACGGAAATCGACGGAGACTGCCATGGCCAAGGAGAAATTTCAGCGCAAGAAGCCGCACTGCAATGTGGGCACGATCGGACACGTGGACCACGGCAAGACGTCGTTGACGGCGGCGATCACCAAGATTTTGGCGGAGAAGGGCCAGGCGCATTACACGG
>WNEY01001545.1_pt1 | contig 16381 bp, 7 predicted proteins | sample 5400531 | NCBI WGS metagenome assembly WNEY01 (sample SAMN13153338, study PRJNA577476) | soil metagenome | isolation source: 200 cm saprolite under Douglas fir tree site 1 | place: USA:California | collected 2015-04-18
CGGAGCGCATCGGCGTGCGCGGATCAACCAATCCCGATCCGCGACTACCGGGCAAGGAGCTGGTCATCGGCCTGGAGCACAACGGCCGCTACGCCGCGGTTCCGCTGTCGCTTGTCGAAAAGCGTCGCACGATGGAAGTCCAGGCCCTCGGAATTCCGCTGATCATTACTCCCGCGGGTGCTCACGAGCGCCGCGGCGGCAATCCGCGCGTCTCCTCAAAGGTCGTCTACTGGGCGATCTGGGCCAGGTTCCATCCCAATACGGAAATCATCCGCTGATTAGCGCGCATCGGCGGCACAACGGAACCCGACGTTGTTGAAGCGTTTCGCGACATCGCGATACGCGGCGGCGCCGGCAACTTTCGCAGAGCCATGCTGCTCGAGCAGTTCAAGAAGTTGTGACGTCTAGCGCCGAACGTTTAAGGTCACATCGTCGAGCAAGAACCACGTCACGCGATCTTGGTCTTCGGTGGAAACAAAAGAAATCCTGAGCGTCTCGCCGCGGTATCGGCTGAGATCGAAGGACCGTTGAACATAGATGGGACAGGCGTCGAGATTACTGAACGTTCCCAAGGTTTCCAGCAGCGCGCCGGCCTCATTGCGGATCTGGACATTGAGAACATCATCAGCGGAGCCACTTCTCTCCTCTGTGACGACCCATAGGTAAAAGTTCAGTTCTGCCGACTGTGCCGTCGCCGGGATGGTTACCGATTCCGAGATGAGTGAAACCTGAGCGTTTTTGGCTCCCGGTCCCCCGAGCTCCGCGTGAGTGTTTCCGCTGCGGGATGTGAAGCTGGAACCTTGTACGTAGGCAGTCGTCGTCGGCTTACAATCCGTCGGCTTGACGATGATACAGATTCCCGACGTCCAGAACGTCTCGCCGTAATCAAAGCCCGGGTCACCAAAAAGTTGCGACCCGCTCGCCTGCACATCGTCAAGCGCGCCAAGCACCGAAAAAAGAAGACGATTCGGCGAACTGTTACCCACTGCGGCGACAACGTTGATCGTCGCGCGCGAAACCACAGTCTGTGAAATTGCGCTGGGCGAGGCGCCGGGATACTTTTCCAGATAGAGAGCAGCGACGCCCGCAACATGCGGCGCCGCCGCCGAGGTGCCGCTGGAGACCGCAGCAGCCGATGCGCTGGAATCTGAATCCGAAACGATGTTCACTCCTGGGGCGAACAGGTCGACACAACTGCCATAGTTGGAGAAACCCGCTCGCTGATCGGCGATCGTTGTCGCACCCACCGTCAGCACACCGGGCACATGGGCCGGCGAAAACTTGCACGCATCATCGTTGTCATTCCCCGCGGCGACGACACAGGTAAGACCGCCGCTGAGTAACAGATTCACTTCTTGATCGAGTGCGAACGAAGCGGGCCCGCTGAAGCTCATATTCACCACGGCCGGACGTGGCGAGGTCTGGTGATCCATGAGCACCCAATCCAGACCGGCCAGCACCGTGGAAACAGTTCCCGACCCATTGCAGTCGAGAACGCGCACAGGAACGAGCGTTACCGATTTCGCGACACCATACGTTGATCCGCCGACGATCCCAGCGACGTGCGTGCCGTGACCGTTGCAGTCCGCCGAACCGCGGTTGTCATCAATGGCGCTGAATCCTCCAGCAACTCTTCCGGCGAAATCGCGGTGGGCGGCAAAGATCCCGGTGTCGACGATGTACGCGGTCACACCACTCCCTGTTCCGCTGTAGACATATTTTCCGTCGAGTGGCAGAAACCGCTGGTCAATGCGGTCGAGTCCCCACGAGACTGCAGCGGAGACGATCGAGTCTTCTTCAACAGACTGTACACGAGGATCGCCAGATAGTTCTACAGCGTCAGCCTCGCTCATTTCGACGGCGAAGCCTTTGATCCCTCGCTCATACGTGTGATGGATTCGTCCGCGATGCGAGGCGCTCAGACTGCTGGCAACAGAGCCGGCATCGACGCTGGAGTCGAGGACAACGATGTAGTGATCAGGAACGTTGTGCGAACTGCGCCGTATCGTTCCATCGCCGCCGAAGGCACTGGTGGCGGCCAGGGCGAGCCCAGCGAGCAACGCGGCGTATTTCATGGAGAACTTGCATTGTACGCGCGTGCAGACGGCGGCGCAATTTGCTGTACAGTGCGACGGCTTTCAATATTTCATCTTCTAATGACGTAATGCACGCCCCTTTTTGAGCGCCGCGTTTTGACCACTGTATCAGGACGGAGTAACATCGTCGGCCTCCCAACTCCAATGAAACCCGCGACTCGCTGGGTCGGTCTATTAATAATCCTGGCGCTTTGGCCTCGCCAGTCGTTTTGTATCGATCCGCGCACACCGTTAGGCCAGCACATTGTTCAGACCTGGGGCATCGAGCAGGGCCTTCCCCAGGGCACCGTTTACTCAGTCGCACAGACACCCGACGGCTACATCTGGGCCGCAACTGAAGAGGGGTTTGTTCGCTTCGACGGCGTCAGCTTCGCCGTCTTTGACAAGGCGGCGGCCGCGGAGATTCGGAACAATTTAGCGCTTGCTTTGCAGCCGGCCAGCGATGGGACACTCTACATTGGCACAAATGGCGGAGGACTCATCAGTGTCCAGGGTGAGCGCATCCATTCGTACACTGTGAATGACGGATTGCCGAGCAATGCCGTCACCGCACTCTATCAGTCCACCGACGGCACGCTTTGGATCGGCACGCAGCGAGGTCTCGCTCGCCGTTTGACCGACGGAAGGATCATCTCGGTCGGCCCTACCGATCAACTTCCGCATCCCAGCATCACCGCGCTGACAGAGGATTGGTCGGGGCAGCTCTGGATCGGCACGATGCATGGAATTGCCACGCTCAAGGAAGGTCGTCTTTCCCGGCATGCCACCGACGGATTTCCGACCGAGCAGATTCTGTCGCTTTGCGCCACGCGAGACGGCAGCGTCTGGATCGGCACACACGGAAATGGGCTGCTGCGCTTTCGATCAGGCAAATTCCGCGTGTACACGTCGAGCGATGGATTCCCATCGAAGAGCCCCAGCGCGATTTACGAGGATCGCCTCGGTACAATCTGGATTGGCACGCTGGACAAAGGTTTCGGGCGGTTCCGCGACGAGCAGTTCGATTTTGAATTAAACGGCCTTGGTCTTGACGGCAACGCGGTGTCGTCAATCCTCGAAGATCGTGAAGGGAATCTCTGGATCGGTATGACGCAGGGATTGACACGCATTGCAGAGGGGAAAGTTTTCACCTTCACGTCTTCGCAGGGCTTGCTGGCCGACAACGTCCGATCCGTGCATGCCGACCCAGCCGGAACGTTGTGGGTTGGCACGGGAAAAGGCCTGCAGAGCCTCGATGGGAGCCGTCGTCTCTCGAAAGAGACCGGGTTATCGAGCGACCTGGTTCTCTCCGTATCGAGCGGCCGCGACGGCACTCTATGGATCGGCACACTTGACGGTGGACTGAATCGGATTCGACAAGGACAGACCACCGTTTACAACACAAGTAACGGTCTCCGTAGCAACACGGTTCTGGCGACCTATGAAGATCGCAGCGGCAGCGTCTGGGTCGGAACGTCACATGGACTGCAGCGCATTGTCAACGGAACTCTCACGACGGATGCTCTGAAAATCTCCGGCGAGGCTGTCGGCGCGATCTATGAGGACCGGAATGGAGCGCTATGGGTGGGCACTCAGGATGGCGGCCTGAATCGAATTGCCGGCGGCAATGTCATTTCGTTCACCACCCGCAACGGCCTATCGAACGATTTCGTTCTTTCCTTATACGAAGACGCTGCAGGAACACTCTGGGTGGGGACAGCCGGCGGCGGACTGAATCGCTATAAAGCTGGCCGGTGGACGGCGATCACCACTCGAGAAGGGCTTTTCGACGACAGCGTGTTCGCCATCCTGGAAGACAACAACGGCTCCTTCTGGATGAGTTGCAACAAAGGCATTTTCCGCGTCCTGCGGCAGCAGCTCGACGACGTCGCCGATGGAGTGCAGCCTAAAGTCACGACCGCCGTTTATGGACACGGCGACGGCATGAAGAGCCGTGAATGTAACGGTGGTACCCAGCCGGTGGCGTGGAAGACGCGCGATGGCAAGCTATGGTTCGCGACGGTCAAAGGCGTGGCGATGCTGGATCCCGATATTGTTCGCATGGCCGCCGCTCCACCGGTTCTGATCGAAGGCGTTTTCGCCGATCGGCACCGGCTCACTCCGAAAAATCCGCAGCCGCTCCCTCCGGGAACCAAAACCGTGGAGTTTCACTACACGGCGATGCACTTCGCAGCACCGGACAAGCTCCGCTATCAGTACAAGCTCGCAGGATTCGATCAAGAGTGGATCGACGCCGGATCGCGGCGAGTCGCTTATTACACCAACATCCGGCCGGGCACGTATCGATTCGACGTGCGCGCCGCAATCGGCGACGGCCCGTGGAACAGCGCCACCACCACATTGCGTTTCCGGCCGTTCTTTTATCAGACACCATGGTTCTGGGGGCTGTCAGTCATTTCCCTGGTCGGACTGGCCGGTGGCGCGCATCGGTCTCGCGTTCACCTCGTTCGTGCTTCGGCAGAGCGATTCAAGCTGCTGTTTGATCGGAACCTTGCCGGTGTGTATCGGGCTACGGTGGATGGACGCATTCTCGATTGCAACGATGCGTGCGCGAAGATTTTCGGCTTCTCGTCGCGCGCGGAACTGATGGCTCGCGGCATCTCAGACTTCTACTGGAACGACTCTGACCGGCAGGCGATGTTCAAACGTCTGCGTGAGCAGGGATCGCTGAGCAATTTCGAAACTTCGCTCCGCCGCGCCGACGCCACACAGGTGTGGGTGTTGATGAACGTCAGTCTCGTCAGGGAGGGTCAGGGAGAAGAGATTCTCGAGGCTACGCTGATGGACATCAGCGATCGAAAACGCGCCGAGGAGCAGATACGGTATCAGGCGTATCACGACAGCCTGACCGGCCTGCCCAATCGCACGTTGTTCAAAGACCGCCTGACGATGGCATTGAATTACTCCAAGCGCCACGGCAACCAGGTGGCGGTGCTGTTCCTCGATCTCGATCATTTCAAAAATGTGAACGACACATTAGGTCACACGGTGGGTGACGATCTACTGCAGGGTATTGCCGAGCGGCTGACTGCGTGTGTGCGCCAGGAAGACTCTGTCGCCCGCGTGGGTGGCGACGAGTTCACGCTTCTGCTCATCAAGCCGCAGAGCGCGACTGACGCCACGGCTGTTGCTCGGAAAATTCTGCAAGAGGTCATGCGTCCGATCACCGTTGACGGGCATGAGCTCTACATCACGACCAGCATCGGCATCTCCTTTTATCCCGCGGACGGCGAGGATGCAGAGACGCTTCTGAAGAATGCCGACAACGCGCTGTACCGTGCGAAAGAGGCGGGACGGAACAGTTTCCAGCTATGCTCACCATCGCTCACACGCCGGGCTGCCGATCGCCTTTCGCTCGAAACTGCCTTGCGGCAGGCGCTGGAGCGACAGGAGTTCTTCGTCCATTACCAGCCGCAAGTCGACGGCCGATCGGAGACGATCACCGGAGTGGAGGCGCTGATTCGCTGGGATCGGCCCGGCAAAGAGATCGTTCGTCCCAACGAGTTCATCCCTGTGGCCGAAGAAACACGGCTGATCCTGCCGATTGGCGAATGGGTTCTCGAAACCGCCTGCCGGCAAGGCCGCATCTGGCAGGCTGCCGGTTCGGCGCTCAGGATCGCGGTCAACTTTTCCGCGCGGCAGTTTCAGCAGCCGAACCTGGTTGCTCTGATCCGCGAGGCGCTCGAGCGCTCCAATCTCGATCCGCGCTGCCTCGAGGTCGAGATCACTGAGAGTACGGCGATGCACAATCCGGCCTTGACGGCGGATATTTTGTTGGACTTGAAGAAATTGGGCATCAGCATCGCCATCGACGATTTCGGTGTCGGACATTCCTCGTTGAACTACTTGAAACGTTTTCCGATCGACGCCATAAAAATCGATCGTACTTTCGTGGAAGACATCACCCGCGGCGGGAGCGATGCGGCAATTGTTTCAGCAGTGATCGCCATGGCGAAAGCGCTGAAGATTCGCGTGATCGCCGAGGGTGTAGAGACATACGAACAGCTCAACTTCCTGAAAGAGCACGGGTGCTTCGAGTTTCAAGGATATCTATTGAGCAGACCCCTTCCTGCCGAAGCGGTCACCGAGATGATCCACACGACGTCAACGGACGTATACACAGGCCGTTATGCTCAGACCATGCAACAAAAAGTTCCGCTGACGGAACACTGAATCGGTCACTCTGCCGCTTTTTTCGCTGCCTTGCTGATCGCCATTTCCGCCGCAGCTTCTGAAGCCGTCGACGAGCTCCGCCGCGCCGAGATGGCGTTCGCAAAGGCCTTCGCCGATCGCGATCAGGCGAAGTTCTTCAGCTTCGTCCTCGACGACGCCACATTCCTCGGTTTCCGCACCCTGTCGGGAACAATCAGGTCCTTGACCGAACCATCCGGCTGCTTTAGCCAGACGGATGAATAGTTGCCGTCTGCTTGCTATCTGCGCCGCAGACCGGTCCTGTTGTGTGCCTCCCGGGCGATCGGCCGCCGCCTGGGGAGAGCTTCCTGCCTGCCGCAGACCGGGCAATCCACGCGTCTCCTCAAAGATCGTCTACTGGGCGATTTGGGCCAGGTTCCATCCCAATACCGAGATGATTCGCTGAGTCATCGCGGGTCACGGCGTCGCGGTCAACAACTTGACCATCGCCGCGGGGTCGGTCGTTGGAAGCTTGCAGAGGTAATTCGTGCAGACGTACGCAGTTGCTTTGTTGCTGATCGCCACTTGTGGCTTCGTGAAAGCGGCAATTTTCGTCACCGCCGGCGCTGGTTCGCCGGCGGGACGGAAGAGCACAACCTTGTTCGGCAGGAACTGACGGCGGAGGACGGTCCGCAACGCTTTCAGATCGGGCGTGTCACGCGTTCCGGCGAGGACGATCTCGAACGAAGGACCGAGGGCAAAGTCGAGACCCGAGAGCAGCGCGGTGTGCGCGGAGGGAGCGCGAATGACGTCACCCGAGCATGCGCGCAGCAGCTTGTCCGCTGCCCTCTCGTACGCCGGATCAGCGGTGATGCGTCCGATGCGAATCAGGTTGAGAAGCTCCGCCGAGTTTCCCGACGGGATCGCGCCGTCGTAGAACTCCTTCGGCCGCGCGAGCAGTTGCTCCGCGTCATCAGCGGTAAGAAAGAATCCGCCGCCGTTCGCATCAAGGAAATGCTGCAGGGCGACTCGCTGCAGATCGATCGCCGCCTGGAGGTAACGAATGTCGAATGACGATTCGTACACATTGAGCAGTCCCCAGGTGAAAAAGGCGTAATCGTCGATCTTTCCCGGGATCGCCGCCTCTCCGTCGCGGAAACGGTGCAGAAGGCGGCCGTTCTTCAATCGCATGGTCTTGAGAAAGAAATCGGCGCTCTGCCATGCGGCCTGGTCGTAATCGGAACGATCGAAGACCTGCGACGCCTCCGCAAGTGCGGCGATCATCAGGCCGTTCCAGTCGGTCAGAATCTTGTCGTCTTTCGGCGGATGCACGCGCTGCTCGCGCGCGGCGAAGAGCTTCTTGCGGGCCGCTTCGAGACGGCGTTGAGCCTCGATGGTCGCCGGCGGGACCGCGAGGTGCAAAACGTTCGCGTGCACGTCGCCTTCCGGCGTGGTGAAATTCCCTCCTTTTTTGACACCGTAGGTCTCGATCACCAGATTGGCATCCTCACCAGTGACGGCGTGAATCTCCGCTTCGGTCCAAAGATAGAACTTCCCTTCCTTGCCTTCGCTATCGGCGTCTTGCGCCGAGTAGAAACCGCCGCTGGGCGCGCGCATGTCGCGGAGCACGTATGCCAACACCTCCTCGGCGGTCTGGCGGTACTCCGGCTTGTGCGTTGCCTGGTATGCCTCGGTGTACGCCATGGCCAGCATCGCCTGGTCGTACAACATCTTTTCGAAATGCGGCACGAGCCACTGCGGATCGGTGGAATAGCGGTGGAATCCGTAACCCACCTGATCGAAGATCCCACCGCGCCGCATCGCATCGAGCGTCTTCTCGGCCATCGAAAGCGCCTTCGCATCGCCGGTTCGTTTCCAGTAGCGAAGAAGGAACAGAAGCTGATGCGGAGAGGGAAATTTCGGCGCGGGCAAAAAGCCGCCACGAGCCGCATCAAATCGCGAGGCAAGCTGGCGATAGGCTTCGGTCAAGGCCTCTTTCGTCAGTTGGCCGCCGGCGGTACCACTGCTGTTCTGCTGCAGTGCCGCGGTGATCTGCTCCGCCGAGCCGACGACCTCCGCATGCTTTTCCCGCCACGCCTCGGCGACTTTCGGGATCAGCGTGAGAAGACCCGTGCGTCCGAAGCGATCCTCCTTCGGGATGTAGGTCGCCACGAAGAACGGCTTCTTGTCCGGCGTCATCAGAATGTTGAGCGGCCACCCTCCCCCGCCCGTGAGCATTTGCGACACCGTCATGTAGACGCTATCGACGTCAGGCCGCTCCTCGCGATCGACTTTGATGGAGACAAATGTCGCGTTCATCATCTCGCCGATCAGTGGATCGGAAAACGACTCCTGCTCCATCACATGACACCAGTGACACGTCGCGTAGCCGATGGAGAGGAAAATCGGCTTGTTCTCCTCCTCCGCTTTCCGGAACGCTTCCTTCCCCCACGGGTACCAGTCAACCGGGTTGTGTGCGTGCAACTGCAGATACGGGCTTTTCTCGTTCGCCAGGTGGTTCGTGTACAGACGGGGCGTCCCCGGCGGAGTCTCCATCTGCCTCTCACCGCACCACACGGTCGAAGCCGTGGTCCAAAAAGAAACGACAAACAGCGCGGCCAGCCTGATCCGCGATCGCATTGCACACTTCTCCTCGTTGGCAAGACGTTAATAAAGCGCGCTTGATTGCATCGGCTGAAGACGAGCGTCAGCACTGACACGAGCCGCTTGGGCATTTTGGTTAGGCGCGGAGTGATGAGCGCGGCCTAGCGCCGAACGTTCAACCCGACGTCGTCCAGCAGGAACCACGTTGGCTTGCCGTGATCTCCGACCGAGATAAAGGAAATTCTGATCGTCCTGCCGAGGTAGCGGGTAACATCGAAATGGCGTCGGATGTACGTGGGACACTCGTCGAGATTACTGAACGTTCCCAGTGTCTCGAGCAAGTTGCCGGCGCCGTCGCGGATCTCTACTTTGAGAATATCGTCAGCGGACTGACTCTTTCCTTTCGAAACGATCCACAGGTAGAAACTCAGTTCTGCCGAGCGGACCGTGGCGGGAATCGTTACCGCTTCCGAAATGATCTGTGAGTTCGTCGCTGGTCCGCCGAGGGCAGCATGCGTGTTTCGGCTTCGCGACCCGAAGCTCTGAGCCACTAACACGTCGCTATCGCTAGGCGGACAGCCGATGGGGTTATCGGCGCTGCAGATGCCGAATGACCAGAACGTCTGACCGTAGTCGAAGCCCGGGTCGGAAAGAAGTTGCGAGTCGCTTGGTGGTGCGGGATCGTCAAGCGCACTGAGTAGCGAGAAAAGAAGCCGATTGGGCGAACCGTAGCCGACTGCGCTGAGCGCGTCGGTGGTCGCTTGCGAGACGATTGTCTGTGAGACAGCGCCTGGCGAAGCGCTGGGATACTTCTCCAAACAGAGAGCAGCGACGCCGGCAACAAAGGGTGCCGCTGACGAAGTGCCGCTGGCAACGGCAGTAGCCGACGGGCTGGTGTACCAATCCGAGAGGATGCTCACTCCCGGCGCGAAGAGATCCACGCAAGTGCCGTAGTTCGAGAAACCCGCCCGCTGATCAGCCGTGGTCGTCGCTCCGACCGTAAGCGCGCCCGGCACTCGGGCCGGCGAATACGCGCACGCATCTGCATTGCTGTTTCCCGCTGCGACGACGGTGGTCAGACCGCCCGCGAGCACGAGGTTGACTTCATTATCGAGCGCCCACGAAGGCGACCCGCCCAGACTCATGTTCACCACGCCCGGATGTGCCGACTGCTGGAGCACCCAATCGAGGCCGGCGAGCAACGTCGACACACTCCCTGACCCACGGCAGTCGAGGACGCGCACGGGAACAAGCGTTGCCGATTTCGCCACGCCATAATTGGATCCGCCGATCACGCCTGCCACGTGCGTACCGTGACCGTTGCAGTCTTCCGTGCCGAGGCTGTCGTCGACGGCACTGAATCCCGCTGCGACTCTGCCGCCGAAATCCTCATGTCCGGCAAGGATGCCGGTGTCGACGACATACACGACGACGCCGGCTCCGGTTTCGCTTGAGACATAACTGCCGTTCAGGGGGAGAAAGCGCTGGTCGATTCGATCGAGTCCCCATGTTGTGGACGCCGAAACGATCGAGTCTTCTTCCACGAACTGTACGCGGGGATCGCGAGAGAGTGCCTGTGCGTCAGCATCGCTCATCTCGATGGCGAATCCTTTAATGCCTCGCCCGTAAGTATGATGGATTCGCGCGCCATTGAAATTCTTCGCAGTGTTCGCAACCGTCGCCACATTGGCGCTCGAGTCGAGCACCACGACATACTGACCAGGTATGCGCTGCGTACTGCGGCGGATCGATCCGTCGCCGCCGAAGGCGGTCATGGCCGCCAGGCTGAGCCCAGCGAGCACTGCGGTCCATTTCATTGAGAGGCAGCATTGTACGCTCGCACATGGCGCAATGCAAAGGAGTGCTATTGTGGCATTACTTAATCGCTTCTCGTTCTAACGCAGTAATGCACTGTAACAGCTTTTTGACGGAAATAATGCACTGTAACGATGTTTTGACGGCCGCACTGCGCAGGAGTAAGATCATCAGCCTCCAAGTATCCATAATGAAACTCGCGAGTCGCTGGATCGTCCTCCTGTTGATCCTGGCGGTTTGGCCTCGTGAGTCGTTTTGTATCGATCCGCGCCCTACTTTAGATCAAGACATTATTCAAACGTGGGGTGTCGACCAGGGGCTGCCGCAAGGAACCGTTTACGCAGTGGCACAGACACGAGACGGTTACGTCTGGGCTGCGACTGAAGAAGGTTTTGTTCGTTTCGACGGTGCGACCTTCGCGGTGTACGACAAAGCGGAGAAGCCGGAGATTCGGAGCAACATGACCGTTGCTCTGTTGGCGGCCCGTGATGGAAGCCTTTATGCCGCGACCACCGGCGGAGGGCTCATCCACGTCGAGGGTGAGCGCATTCGGTCGTACAGCGTGACCGACGGACTGCCAAGCAATGCCGTGACCGCGCTGTATCAATCCAGCGACGGCACGATCTGGATCGGAACGCAGCGAGGCCTGGCTCGCCGGCATAACGACGGCCGCATCGTCCCCGTCGGCTCCACCGATCAACTTCCCCATTCCACGATCACGGCGCTCACCGAGGATTGGTCCGGGCAGCTTTGGATCGGCACGATGCACGGCGTTGCCACTTTAAAGGACGGTCGTCTGTTCCGACATGACAATGACGGGTTTCCGACTGAGCAGATCCTGTCGCTTTGTGCCGCTCGCGACGGCAGCGTCTGGATCGGCACACACGGAAATGGGCTGCTCCGTTACCGATCAGGCAAATTCAGGGTGTACACGGCGAGCGATGGATTGGTGTCGAAGAGTCCCAGCGCGATTTATGAGGATCGGCACGGCACAATCTGGATTGGCACTCTGGACAAGGGCATCGGGCGTTTGCGCAACGAGCAGTTCGATTTTGACTTGCAGGCCGTCGGCGTTGGCAGCAAGGCCGTATCGTCATTCCTGGAAGATCGCGAAGACAACCTTTGGATCGGATCTGCTCAGGGCCTAACTCGGATCGCCGAGGCAAAGGTTCTCACCTTCACCACTGTGCAAGGCTTACTTGCTGACAATGTTAGAACGGTGCACGCCGATCCAGCCGGGACGTTGTGGGTCGGCACCGGACGCGGCCTACAGACTCTCGACGGCAGCCGTTCCATCTCGAAAGAGACGGGCCTGTCGAGCAATCTGGTTCTCTCCACGTGGAGCGGCCGTGACGGCAGTCTATGGATCGGAACAGTCGACGGCGGAGTGAATCGCGTCTTTCAAGGACGAACGACGGTTTACAACACAAACAATGGTTTGCGAAGCAATCTCGTGCTCTCGATCCATGAAGATCGCAGCGGCGTCGTCTGGGTTGGTACCGCGCGCGGACTGCAACGCATCGTCAATGGGACGCTCGCGCCGGATACCTTCAGGCTTTCCGGTGAGGCGGTCGGAGTGATGTATGAGGAGCGCAATGGTGCGCTCTGGGTGGGTACGCAGGACGGAGGCCTCAACAAAATTGCCGGTGCCAGCGTGACTTCATTTTCGACGCGCAACGGTCTCTCGAGCGATTTCGTCCTCTCTCTATATCAGGACAGTGCGGGCGCACTCTGGGTGGGAACGGTGGGCGGAGGACTCAATCGCTACAAGGGCGGCCGGTGGGCAACGATCACCACTCGAGAAGGCCTTTTCGACGACAGTATCTTCGCCATTCAGGAAGACGACAACGGTTTCTTCTGGATGAGCTGCAACAAGGGCATTTTCCGCGTATCGCGGCAGCAACTCGATGACGTCGCCGAGCGACGGCAGCCGAAAGTGAGTGCCGTCGTTTACGGGCGAGCGGACGGCATGAAGAGCCGCGAGTGCAACGGTGGGACGCAGCCGGTGGCGTGGAAAACGGCGGACGGAAAGCTGTGGTTCGCCACGGTCAAGGGCCTGGCGATGATCGAGCCGAACACGACACGTGTGGCAGCCGCTCCACCGGTCATGATTGAAGGTGTCTTTGCCGATCACCACCGACTGGATCCGGCGAATCAGCAGCCGCTCGCTCCAGGAACGAAAACGCTGGAGTTTCACTACACTGGAATCAATTTCGCGACACCCGGCAAAGTCCATTATCAGTACAAGCTCGACGGATTCGACCGGGAATGGATCGATCCCGGAGCACGGCGAGTGGCGTACTACACGAACCTTCGACCGGGCACGTATCAATTCCACATACGCGCCGCGACTGATGATGGACCGTGGAACAGCGCAACAACCACGTTCCAACAGCGCCCACACTTTTACCAGACGCCCTGGTTCTTGACGGCATCGATCATTTCATTGATCGGTGTAGCCGGCGGCGCCCATCGCTCCCGGGTGAACCTGGTTCGTACTTCGGCCGAGCGATTCAAGCTTCTGTTTGATCGGAACCTTGCCGGTGAGTATCGGGCCACAGTCGAGGGAAAAATTCTCGATTGCAACGACGCTTGCGCAAAGCTTCTCGGTTTTTCATCGCGCGCGGATTTCATGGCTCACGGTATCTCCGATTTGTATTGGAGCGACACCGACCGAGAGACGATGTTCGCACGTTTGCGCGATCAAGGATCGTTGAGCAACTTCGAAACGTCACTGCGCCGCGCCGACGGGACACAGGTCTGGATGCTGATGAACGCCAGCCTGGTCACCGATGGTCAGCAAGAACCGATCATCGAGGCCACCCTGGTCGACATCACCGAGCGCAAGCGAGCCGAGGAGCAGATTCAGTATCAAGCGCATCACGATATTCAGACCGGGCTGCCCAACCGATCGCTGTTCAAAGATCGCCTGACAATCGCGCTGCACTACGCCCGTCGTCATGCGAATCAGGTGGGGGTGCTCTGCGTCGATCTTGATCACCTCAACGCAGTCAACCAAACCTTCGACCGTGCGGTCGGAGACGGTGTGCTGGAAACTGTCGCCGCGCGGCTGAGTGCCTGTGTGCGCCAGGAAGACTCAGTGGCGCGCATCGGCGGCGGTGAGTTCACGCTTCTGCTCATGAAACCGCAGAACGTCACCGACGTGACCGCTGTGGCGCTCAAAATTCTTCAGACCGTCGCCCGCCCGATCACCGTCGATGGGTATGAGGTCAATATCACCGCGAGCATCGGCATCGCTTTCTACCCGCCGGATGGTGAAGATGCAGAGACGCTTCTGCAGAACGCCAATCATGCGCTGCACTGCGCAAGAGAGGCGGGGCGAAACACGTACCAGCTCTGCTCACCCTTCCTGATGCGCAAGGCCGCCGATCGCCTTTCGCTCGAAAGCGCCTTGCATCAGGCGCTCGAGCAGCAGGAGTTTGTGCTGCATTATCAGCCGCAGCTCGACATCCGAACCCAGAAGGTGATCGGAATGGAAGCGCTGCTACGCTGGAATCGGCCAGGAAAGAACATTCTCCGTCCTGGCGAGTTCATTGGCGTTGCCGAAGAAACCCAGTTGATCCTGCCGATCGGCGAATGGGCACTGGAAGCGGCCTGCAGACAGGGCCGCGTGTGGCAGAGTGCAAGATCGGGCATGAAAATGGCCGTGAATTTCTCGCCGCGCCAATTCCAGCAGCCGAACCTGGTCACCTTCATTCGCGATACGCTCGACCGTACCGGTCTGGATCCACACGGCCTGGAAATTGAGATCACCGAGAGTACGGCGATGCACAATCCGGCGTTGACTGCCGAGATCCTCCTCGATCTCAAGAACCTCGGAATCAGCATCGCCATCGACGACTTCGGGATAGGGCATTCCTCGCTCAATTACTTGAAACGGTTCCCCATTGATGCACTGAAGATCGATCAGTCTTTCATCGCCGACATCGCCCGCGGCGGAAGCGACGCAGCGATCGTTTCTGCGGTGATCGCCATGGCCAAGGCCTTGAACATTCGCGTGATCGCCGAGGGCGTGGAAACCGATGAACAGCTCGACTTCCTTCGGGAGCATGGTTGCTTCGAGTTCCAGGGATATCTCTTGAGCAGGCCTCTGCCCGCGGAAGCACTCACGGACATGATCCACGGTCCATCAGCAGGCGCATCCACGCGCCGCTACGCGCGCGCCATACAAAAAGCTCCGCTGACTGATCACTGATTCTCGCCGATCCTCCCCACGTTTGCTGAGTACACTGTGCGCATGACGCCTGCGCTCTTCGTCCTCACGGTCGGCGCGATTTCTCTGCTGGCCGGATTTCTCGGATCGCTCCTCGGATTGGGCGGTGGCCTGATCGTCATTCCCGCACTGACCCTTCTGCTTCATGTCGACATCCGCCTGGCGATCGGCGCATCGATCGTTTCGGTGATTGCCACGTCGAGTGGCGCGGCAGCGGCGTACGTCCGCGATCGTCTGGCGAACATTCGCGTGGCCATGTTCCTCGAGCTGGGGACCACGCTGGGCGCGATCACCGGCGCTTACCTCGCCGGGATCGTTCACCCGCGATTTCTCTTCATCCTCTTCGGCCTGATCCTCGTCTATTCGGCGATTGCCATGTTGCGCGGCCGGCGGAGGGGCGAAGAGGAAGAAGTGCAGGTCGGACCCTGGGCTCGGGTGCTGCGGCTGCAAAGCTCGTACTTCGATGATGCTGCCGGCGAGGAGATCATCTATCAGCCCGTGCGCGCGCGCATCGGTCTCGCGCTGATGTACATCGCCGGGACCGTGAGCGGACTTCTGGGCATCGGCTCGGGCGCGTTGAAAGTTCCGGCGATGGATCTGGCGATGGAGCTGCCCATCAAGGTATCGACGGCCACGAGCAATTTCATGATCGGCGTGACCGCCGCGGCAAGCGCCGGAGTGTACTTCTCGCGCGGACAGATCGATCCGTTCATCGCCGCGCCTGTGGCCATCGGCGTTCTCGCCGGCGTGTTCGCCGGGTCGCATACGCTCGGCCGCATCGGCAGCCGGTCGGTGCGCATGATCTTCGTCGTCGTGCTGTTGCTCATCGCAGCGCAGATGCTGTTCAAAGGAGTGATCGCTTGAAGACCTGGGCGGACATCGCCGTCAGCACCCTTCTGCGCACCGGCGTCTTGCTGAGCGTCGGCATCATCGCTGTTGGCATGGTGATCACGTTCGTGCACCATCCCAATTACTTTTCCTCACAGCCGGCAATGGGAAACCTCAACAAGGTCGGCGAAGTGATCGCCGGCGTGCGGCGTGGAAGCGGCCAGGCCATCATGACCGCCGGGCTCCTGCTACTGATCGCCACGCCGGTGGCGCGCGTGGCCTTGTCGATCGTGATCTTTGTCATCGAGCGTGATCGGCTCTATGTGGCAATCACGGCAGCAGTATTCGTGATCCTGATGATCGCGTTCGCGGTGGGACGCGCGGCGGCCTGACGCACGGCCGTCATCCCGAGCCGCGCAGACGGCGAAGGATCTCAAGTTTCGGATTCTGAGATTCTTCGCTGCGCTCAGAATGACGATTCCGCGAGCCGGTAAACCTCTCGCCCCGGCTTCAGCGGGCGGAGCATCCAATACGGCCGGCGCGTGCCGTCGGGCGAATGCGTGGACGCCGGTCGCGTTTTCGCCATCCATTCTTTATAGGCCGCACGCGATTTCGCCACGTCGACGGAGATGTCGCCGTAGCGATCGCTCGGATCTGCTTTGCGGACGCGCAC